>FWWM01000838.1_pt1 | contig 99555 bp, 85 predicted proteins | sample 2228351 | NCBI WGS metagenome assembly FWWM01 (sample SAMEA103939774, study PRJEB20133) | metagenome | reverse complement strand
GGGTAGAGCGTGGATGAGCCAGGTAGGCTCGTATCGCCTCACGGACGATGGCGGCTGTGGCCTCAAACCACGACGTGCCTGTCCGCAACCGGTGCCATGCCAGGCGGAGGAAGGCCCGCAGCGCCAGACCGATGTGATTCCGCTGGGCACGAGCGGCGCGGTGCTGGGCGCGTTCAATGCCACAGTCCTGCGTGATCCCGCGATGGTACGCTTCGATCCGCCACCGGTACCGGGCGTCCTCCACCCACTGGTCGGCACGCATCGCCAGGTCGCTCGTGGCCCAGTCGTCACTGCCACCGGCTGGGGTGGCTATCGCGACCACCTTGATGACGCCATAGCCCTTCAGATGCACGATGGTGCCCGCAGCCGGAATCGGGACGTCCCGGATCGGTCGGTTGCCCGACCCATCAGGATCACCCAGGCGATTGGCGTTCAGGTGGGTCAGCCACTGCCAGGGCAGCGAGCGCACCAGCGTCAGGTTCTCCAGGCTCGCATACCAGCTGGCGAAGGCAAGCAGGCGAGGCTGAAACCCGCGTGCGGCCGCCGCCTGCACCATCGCCCGGACGTGGTCGTTCTTGGTCAACCCATCGTGGGCGTTGTCGTCGATACGGAAGTCACAGGGCAGGTGGGCATTCCCATCAGTCCACAGCATCCTGATCAGATTGATACCTACCACCACCCGCTGATGTTTCCCCGACCAATGGCGGGTAACCAGCTCCATCGCCCGACTATATGGCTTGTCCAGCGTCGTGTCGTCGATCATCAAGCAGCCCGTGGTCAATGACACCCAGGGGCGTACCTCGTCCCACACGGCAGTGCCATCCGCACGACACCGGTGCAGCAGACGCGTGGAGGCAGCATGCGCCGGACGGTTCGTGGGCGCTCCCGGATGGCAGCGTGCTGCTGCTGTATTGCTGAACACGTGCTGCGCTGCGACCAGAACGTGGATATAATCCAGTTCGTCACATTTCGGTGGGTTCATCAGCGTACACCTCCATCGTCAGCCAGAAACACGGGAGACGGAGCGACAAGTGCAACAAGTGTGAACACGGTTTATCGCCTCACGTATACTTCATCGGGAAGGAACTGCGTAACTCCTGCTGATATCAAATCTGGTTTGCCATATATCATCGCTCGTGGTTGCACCACCACGCCGACAACAGTGGTCCGAGCGCAGATACAGAGAACGGCAGTTACACTACCCACGCCGTGGTATCACACGCCGGCGTGGGTACGGTTTTCCGACCGGATTGCCCGTGGCGCACGGTTTGGCGTGCGAAAGCCAGGCTGCCGCATTCATCGCGTGTACCGGCAGGTACGGTTTACAGCACGTACCCGTGTCGGTACGTGCTCCTGATGACGGGGAAGCATAAGCGTGGCCTGGCAGTCTGCCCCATGGGAACAAAACGCCGTGCAGGGGCTGGGCTGACTAAGGACGATTGAGAGTCGCGGTGAAGCTGCACCGTATTGGTCAAGATTTGATCTGATGTGTTCAATTCTGCGGGTAAGATGGGCGAAAAGCCCGGCTTATATCAAATCTTCACTGATACTGTGCATTACTGCTCATCAGTCCGATGATAGCTATTGCCACACTCCGAGGGGTGGCCTTTCTACTGTCACAGAACGAGAGAAAAAGGTTGACAGGCAGACTGAACGATTGCACCCCAACCCACACCACCGCTCACACGCGGCAACTCATCACGGATGGTCAAGCCTGACAGACGTGTGATGACCACACTTGTTCTCGTGACTCACGGAGCAATCGCTGCCACTCGCACCTGATCGAAAGCACGGCTGCTGCGATAGCCGTGCTGCTGCACGCCAAACGCCACGACACAGGTAACCCTGTCTGGCAACGGTATCCACGCTGAAACGTGATCCCACTGTGTGCGGATTGTGAACGCTGATACGGCGCGTCCGCGGTGCAGAGAGAGGTGGTGCCCCTAAGCCAAGACTCCGCTACTTCCAGATGTGCTCAGGTCACATCTTCTATCGATGATGTCCGCACGGTGTCGCGTGACTCACGGAGCAAACGCCACGACCCGCACCGGAGCGAAAGCACGGCTGACGCGGCAGCGTGGCTGCCACACGCCAGGTAACGCGCCACGGGGAACTCTATCTGGCAATGGTATCCACACCGAGACGTGATCCAACGTTGGGCGGAGCGGGAACGCTGATTCGGCATATCGGGGGTGCGCTACTTCAGCCCAGAGGTATTCCCTGAACCAGGCCCACCTTTGCATAAGAGCTGGTATCACTCCCTGAAACACCCCATATATGCACGGTGCCACACCCTGCCCTAAGCAGAGGTCAAACCCCTATTTAACGGCTCACATATCGCCGGCAAGCAATTGCCAGGGAATCAATCGGCCGCAACGTCCCCAATGCGACCAAACTGCTCCTCGTCATGATCTCGCGGTGACCAGGCTTTTTCATCTACGATCAATTCAATCGTTTTGAAACGGCGACCAGTCTCGATATCATATCGATAGCGGACACAGACGAGACGATCCCCATACATTGCCTGTAGCTTCTTGGTGCCACGCTGACCGGGTTTCAGTTTGAGACGAGTGCGCATTGCAGGCTCCATCGAATGTCTACGACAAGTCTTGGTATCAGAATAGTGACACGGTGTTACGAAGTCGTTACCAAAAGGTTAAGATAGAGCCTGAAGTTTCAATTTTGCCCGGTGACACTAGAACTTATTCCAAAAAACAGCTACCAGAAGCTATCTCAATTTATTACTGACAGACTCGGTGATTGTGACAAGCCCCACAGTATCCTCGTCGCCAGCAGGATCAACGCCTGCCACGAACCGGATCGTGAGCACAGCCGTTGCGGCAGCATGGCTGCCGCACTCTACACCGCGCAACACGCGCATAACGAGCGGGCAAGGCAGCTAATCCAGCGCGTGATGGCACTGGAGACAGGCATAAACCCTTCGCGCTGTCATACCGGTAGACTGGGAGCAGGATATACTGTCGTTGGTGATTGGCAAGCGTTCATGAGCCTGTGTGATGGTTGGGTAGCATGATAGCGCAGCTTTTATGAAATAACCCAAATTGCTACCTTTATCACCACAGAGACACGGAGGACACAGAGGATGGGTATAACCTGGGTTACTACAGTGAGGCGTGACAAAGTGCGGCCATAGGAACTGGCTGCTCCTCGCATCGTTCATGCGGTTACGCCACACGGTGTTGCGTGCAATGTCGTGATGTTCCTGGCAGTCAGCCTCCGTGGCCTGCTCACAATATAGATAGCAACTCAGGTGAAATAAGTTCTACTGCGCCGCAAGTGCCACAACGACAGCCAGGATCAAAAAAATCAACAACCCAAAACCGGCATCTCCTTCCCCGTTATGAGGCGGTACTTCAGTCCGCACATAGATAACCGGCGGCGATACAGGGCGAGGGAGCGCTATCCCTACCACCGTTGCGCCCACGAATACGATGAGACCAAGCAGAGCAAGGGTTATCATAGCGTCCCTCCTTAAAAGTGTTATTTTAACACTATTTATCCCGATAAAAGAAAGAGGTGTTCGGCAACCTCTTATTGTCAATTATACACTAATTCACATGTGATGTCAAGTACAAATCAGGAGCGACTGTTACATCGCTCCTGATCGAGACGTGAGGTTCCTGATCCAAATGGTGCAGGCGATGTTACTCTCTCACAACCAAACGCGCGCAGAATAGATTAGCGCATGCTGCGGCGCACAGTCAATCCACCCACGACAGTTAATGCCAGAGCCATCACCAACAGAGCAACCAACGGCAGGGTATCACCACCGGTTGTCGGCAGAGCTGCCGGTGCAGCCGTCGTGACCGGTGCAGTCACCGCGAGCTGAGGAGTGATGTTGGCCACAAAGTTGGTGGCGAAGACACTGTAAATCTGACCGGCATCAACAGTGGTTCCCGGCAGGTTGATAACGACTGCGCTGCCACCTGCCGGCGTTACCTGCAAATCATAGGTCCCAGCCGGCACTTCGAGGTAGTCGCTGGCATTGGGGAAGGCCAGATTGCTGATCAGCGTGGTGCCATTCGCCAGCTTGACATCTACTGCCGGCGCATCGGGGGAGAAGTGATACACGCGCACTTTTGCCTGACCGGCCGCAGGAGCGCTCAGGTTATCGACAATGACCTGTGGTTGAATGCTGGCCACCGGCCCAACCGCAGCAACCGTGTAAGCACGACCAGCTTCAATGGTCAGATTCGCATCAATCACTGCCGAACCAGCACCGGCCCCGGTTGGGGCAACCTGTACCCGGTAAGTACCCGCCGGTAAGTCAAGATACGGGCTGGCGGCGAAAAAGCCGACGTTTGTGAGCACCGCATTGCCATTGACAAACACATCTACTGCGGGTGCATCGGGTGAAGCGTGAATGACGCGAACTTTGGCAGTGCCACTTTGGGCAAAGGCTGCCGGAACGATCAACAGAGCGAACAGTAACGCCGTGGTCAGAGCGGTGAACAGTTTACGAGCCATGAAACACTCCTCCTTGTACAATGTCGATCCCCTTTGTCCCAGAATTGCCAATCTTTTGAAAATTGATTGCACAATTTCTGGCTTCACCTCTCTTTACGCAGGAGGGTGATGAGTGGATGTATGCAAAACGTGAGTTCTTTAAATTCATCAAAGTGGCGTTACGTCGTCTGGTATATGCCAGGGGCGACACGACTCTCTCTATCGAAATCGAACGTGAGGTAGACCGGCTGAGCGTTCTGGCTTTGGTCGCGCTCAGCGAGGGTGGTGGTGCCAGGAATGACCTCAAATCTGGTGTAACAAGGGTCACGTACCGGCACCGGTACGCGCCGCGATCCACGCCTGTCAGTGCGCACGGTGGATGCGGCAGCGTGGCCTTCCGCACGCCAAACCATGCGTCACCGGCAACCCAACCTGAACACCATATCCACACCGGCAGGTCATACCACGGTGGGTACAGCCGAAACGCCGTTCTCTGTATCTGCGATCGCCGCCGGCATGATGGTGTGCTCACAAGTGATGACTTCTACATCAGGTGAGGTTGCCATTCAATGGAACGCATCGTTCGCAGCACGTAAAACAGGTTCTGGTATGGCCGGAAAACCTTCAGCAGGCATTTGCATCATGAGCCAAACTATGCTATAATGCACGGGCAAACGGAATACGACCCCGTAGCTCAGTGGATTAGAGCGTTTCCCTGCGGAGGAAAAGGTCGTGCGTTCGAATCGCACCGGGGTCGCCAGTAAGCCCACCAAATATGGTGGGCTTATATCTTTTCAGCAATGTCGCCGATCACTCCCTCTAGTAGCGCCAGGCAATGTATATGTCGTGCCTACGCATGCTCTTTTATGTCAAATTTTCATGAACATGGGGTCATCAATCGTCGTTGGGGCATCTACCCCTTCCCTCCGATCCGCGCACCCCTCACACACCGTTAGATTCACGCCTGGTCAGTCTGGTTCCATACGACGCGACTGCTCGTAGCGCCATCGCCATCCAGGGTACCGCTGTAGCCCGCATCTGATCGTGAGCGCGGCTGTTGCGACAGTATGGCTGCCGCACTCCAAACCAGGCGAATACGGGGAACCCTCTCGGTAACGGTATCCACTCCAGCGTGTGATCCCACGACACGTACAGCGATTACACTGGTTCCACGCCTCTGTGATCAGGTGCGGTACCAGCATGTATGACCGCTGTAGCACCAGATTTGATACTACAGAAGCGGCAGGAATACCCCTTCAAGGGCCAGCAACGCACGCTTGCGCTCGATCCCCCAGCGAAAGCCATGGAGCCTGCCATCGCTCCCCAGGGCACGATGACAGGGCACCACTATCGCCAGTGAATTGCTCGCACAGGCCCGTCCGACTGCCCGTGCAGCGCCGGTTGGTAATCCTAACTCCTGAGCTAGCTGACCGTAGGTACGGGTGCTCCCACGCGGGATCGTACAAAGCGCCTGCCAGACCAGTTGTTGAAAGGGGGTACCAATTGGATCAAGTGGGAAGGCGGGGAGCGGTGCCTCGTTGCGCAGATAGGCTGCAATTGCCGATGCCGCAGTCTCCGCCAGAACACCAGCGGCAGTGCCCGCTACCGGAAAGCTAGCGTGGAGTGTAGCCAGCAGTGCTGCGTCATCATCACCTAAATAGACCGCACAGAGACCGCTATCGGTCGCAGCTACCAACACTCGACCGAGGGGGCTATCTGCATATGCAACCTCTCGTATCGGTCTGACACGAGCAGCACGTTTATCATCTCGTGCTTGAGAGTCGTGATTTGGCATGGGGGCAACTTCCGATCAGCTATTGCCAGCATCACCCGACTGCAACCCCGTGCGATATGTCTCTGGCACGTATTCAACCATCGTTTGCCAGACAAGCCCATCATGCCTTCAGCTCACGGGGGCGAGGGTTGCGCTTTCACCCCCGTGAGCTGCGGCACGTACATTCATCTGGTGCAACACTCTAAGCTGCGAGCCAGCCTCTAGCCACCGGCCTGTAGCTCTTCGGCCAGATCAATAGCCCGCAACGAAGCGGCTGCTTTATTACAGCTTTCGTTAAACTCATACTCCGGCGTACTGTCGGCTACCACACCGGCAGCGGCCTGGGCATAGGCAATACCGTCTTTGACAATCAGCGTGCGGAGTGCAATGCAGGTATCGAGGTCACCGTTAAAACCGAGATGACCAACGGCACCGGCATAAATCCCCCGCTGCTCACCTTCAAGTTCGGCAATGATCTCCATCGACCGGATCTTCGGTGCGCCGGTCACGGTGCCGGCAGGGAAACAGGCTCGCAACGCATCGATTGGTTTCAAGTCAGCCCGCAACAGACCGGTCACTTCTGACACAATATGTTGAACGTGGCTATACTTCTCGATGGTCATGAACACCGGCACCTGAACCGTACCGGGCTGGCTGATGCGTCCCAGATCATTGCGTCCCAGATCAACCAGCATCAGATGCTCAGCCCGCTCCTTTTCGTCGGCCAGGAGATCGGCAGCCAGTTGTTCATCTTCAGCCGCATCACGACCACGCCAGCGGGTTCCGGCGATAGGGCGCGTGGTCACCTTCCCATCGCGGACCTGTACCAGCATCTCAGGCGATGCCCCAACCAGATCACCTTCGCCGGTACGGATGTAAAACATGTACGGTGAAGGATTGATCGTGCGCAATGCCCGATAGATGGTGAAGCTATCGGCGCTGGTGGCTTTGCTGAAGCGCTGCGAAATCTGCACCTGGAAGATGTCGCCGGCCATGATGTACTCTTTCGCCCGCAGCACCGCCGCCTTAAATTCGGCCTCGGTCCGATTCGAGACGATAGGGTTGGTCATCACCCGCGCCGGTGTGTTGTGTGGTTCGTAGTTGCGCAGGCTCAAGCCAATACCCGGCGGTAGCGGGCGTTGTAAACGTGCGATCAGGGTCTCGATCCGCTGCACGGCGCGCTGATACTCAGCGGCAAGGTCTTCGACATCGAGATGAACGTGCGAAATAACGATAATCTTGTGGCGCACGTGATCAAAGGCCAGCAGCGTATCAACAAACATCCACCAGCTATCGGGCATATCGTATGGGCGCACTGGAGGTACCGGCAGGCGCTCGAAGTAGCGCGCCGACTCATAATTGAGATAGCCGACCGCACCACCGACGAAGATCGGTAGATTGGGCAGGCGAATCGGGCGGTAGGCGTTCAGATAACTTTCCAGCACGATCAACGGATCGGTGTAGGTGAGGGTCTGCTTGTAACCGCCATGGGTCGCCTGGGCCACACCGTCGTGCATACGCAGCACCATATACGGATCGCTGCCGATGAACGAGTAGCGACCGATATTCTGACCACCGGTCACACTTTCGAGGAGAAAGCCCAGCCCACCCTGAGCGATCTTGAGATAGGCTGATACTGGCGTCTCCAGATCAGCCATAATCTCGCGATAAATGGGGCAGAGATTACCCTGCTGGCGTAACTCCTGTAATTGATCGAGGGTTGGATAGTACATACAATTCCTTATCTACGGTCATTGGGTAATACGAAGCCTACCCGCTCAAGGATAAGCGTCATCTTCGGTTCAGCCACGGCACGTGCCTGTTCGGCGCCAATCGCCAGTATACGATCAAGCTCCGCCGGATCGTTCATCAACTGGTAGTAGCGCTCGCGGATCGGGCGCAACGACTCAATCACTACCTCGGTGAGTTCTCGCTTCAGCGCACCATACCCCTTACCGGCAAAGTGTGCTTCGATCTCTGGTCGGCTACGCCCGGTCAGCAATTCATAGATTTGCAACAGATTATTCACCCCGGCACGATCAGGGTCATCGCTAAAGCGAATCTCGTTGTAGGAGTCGGTAACTGCCCGCTTGATCGCCCAGCGAATCTCGTCGGGATCGTCAACAATGCGAATCGCATGACCACGGGTTGTTTCCGATTTGCTCATCTTGACTGTCGGATCGTTGAGGCCCATAATGCGAGCGCCGCTCTCGCGAATGACTGGTTTGGGAATAACAAAGGTTTCCCCAAAGAGATAATTGAAGCGCTGCGCGAGATCGCGGGTCAGCTCGATATGCTGCTTTTGGTCCTCGCCAACCGGCACCTCGTCGGCATCGTAGAGCAGAATGTCTGCCGCCATCAAGACCGGATAGGTGAGCAAACCGGTCATCACGCTCTCTTGCTTCTGCGCTTTCGTCTTGTACTGGGTCATGCGTTCGAGCCAGCCAAGCGGTGTGATACAACTGAACACCCACGAACACTCGGCATGCGCCCGCACGTGACTCTGCACGAAGAGCGTCGTCTGCTGCGGATCGATACCACAAGCCAGCAACAAGGCGGCTAACTCGCGGGTCTGGCGACGCAAGTCGGCTGGGTCTTGCGGTACGGTGATCGCATGCAGATCGACGATACAGATGAAATTGGTCTTCTGGCCCTGCCCGGCAACCCATTGCTGGATCGCACCCAGATAGTTACCGATATGCAGGTTGCCCGACGGCTGGATGCCTGAGAAGACACGAGGTTTGCGCGTCATAGGGTTTCTCTCCTTAAGGCTACAATGCGAAACATGCTATACTAAGCAATGTCAGGTATCGCTTTCATATCAGGTATGCAATGAAACGATTTCTCTTCCTCTTCCTGCTGATCGTCGTACTTGGCACCGTGAGTACACCAACACCGCCAGTACGGGCAGAGAGTGGTGCCAGTTTTACCAGTCTCAATCCAACGGTACAACCATTGATCCCGGCACCAGTTGCAATTCGGATCGATGATTATACAGGGCCAGCCCATCTTATTGTGTTCGACAGCCGTGCGCGCTTTGCCGGTGCTTTTCCGCTGACAGTCAGCGATGGGCAGGGATGGGTTGAAGTGACGCCGCGCGGTGCGCTGGGTGCGCACTGGGCAGCTCTCTTCACTGCCGATGGCCAGATGGTAGCAAACGGAACACTCTACCGGCTTGAAGCCGAGACCACACTGCGCAGCGGCGTGGCCGGCTACGATCGGTTGTACCCGACTGTTCGCCAATTCATGGCAGCCGACAGATTGAGCTATCTGCTTGATGGACAACCCGTAGCCGGCTATCGTTCTCCCGACAGCCCGTTGCTCTGGTTGCGTGATCACTACTACCAAAACCGGGCTTTCCGCTATTTTGAGAACGATCTGCGCTCGCTGCCTGAAGCCTTTGCCCGGGTCCAGGCCGCAGATGGTAGCCTGCCGGACTTTCTGGCCCGCCCGGAATGGGGCATTCCCGCCTTCCGCACACCGGTCGAAGCTGATGTTGAATATCTGTTCGTTCAGTTGATCTTCGAGACCTGGCAGGTGACCGGTGACACTGAATGGATGTTGCGAATGTTGCCGGCAGCTCAACGCGCCATCGATTACACGATGCGTGATCCGCTGCGTTGGGATGCAACCCTGGGCCTGGTCAAGCGACCCTTTACCATCGACACCTGGGACTTTGAATATGGCTCGCCGATGGTTAACCCGAACAACGGCGAGTTGGGGCCGCGTCACTGGATCGATGAGCAGACCAAATGGGGCATTTTCCACGGTGACAATACCGGTCTGGCGGCGGCGCTGCATGCCCTGGCGCTGATGGAAGAGGCTGCCGGGCAGCGTGATCTGGCCGCAGTGCGCCGGATTATCGCTACCGATCTGATGACGCGCCTCAATGCGCTGAGCTGGAATGGACGCTTTTACACGCACCATGTGAAACTCGTCCCCTACGATGTACCTGGTGTTGATGAAGCCAATCAATTAAGTCTCTCGAACGCAATTGCCCTCAATCGCGGCGTTTTAACCGAGACGCAGGGGCGGGCGATCATTGCCGAGTATCTACGTCGGTTGAATGACCCCAACCGGATTGCCTTTGCCGAATGGTATAGCATCGATCCTCCCTTCCCGGCAGGCGCCTTCGGTATGAATGGACGCCTGGGTGAGCGACCCGGCGAATATGTCAACGGTGGTGTCATGCCGCTCGTTGGCGGCGAACTGGCACGCGGCGCGTTTCGCTATGGCTACGAAGCGTATGGCTTCAACATCTTACAACGCTACATTGACCTGATTGAACGCACCGGTGCCACATATCTCTGGTACTACCCCACCGGTGGTATTGCCCCGGTCAACGAGTTTTTACCAACCGACGGCTGGGGTTCCAGTGCGATGCTGGGAGCCTTGATCGAAGGCGCCGCCGGCATCGAAGACCGCTATATCGGTTTTCAGTCAGTCACCCTTTCCCCACGTTGGTCAGCCGATCCGATACACGAAATTCGTGATGTCTACGCTGTCGCCCGCTACGCCGCTAGTGATGGCTATGTCGCTTACCAGTGGCGGTTAACGCCGGCCAGTAATCTTCAACCGGCACGACTTGAGCTGACAGCAACCGGCAGTGGTGAATCATTTCGGTTACGTCTGCTCTTACCATCCAACACAGAACCCAGCATCGTGTTACTGAACGACTCGCCGTTACCGGTGCAGATCGAGCAGATCGGGTTTAGCCGTTATCTGGTCATCGATGCTACCGGCCCAATCATCAACGTCGCGGCCACGCTGAAACCCCGTCGCTAGTACCCGCTGTACCCCTGCTACCGCGAGGCGCACAACCATGCGCCTCGCGGCTAATCAGCTTAGGCCCCAACTGAAGGCAAACCGGCCAGCGCCATTGCCACCTCGGCGTCAGAATACTCGTAGTCACGCAACCGCCCCGCCTGATAATCCATGTAGGCCTGCAAATCGAAATGGCCGTGGCCGCAGAGATTGAAGAGAATAACCTCGCTCTTACCCTCTTCCTTGCAGCGGAGCGCCTCGCGGATCACACCGGCAATGGCGTGGTTTGCTTCAGGGGCAGGCAAGATGCCCTCGGTACGGGCGAACTGCACACCGGCAGCAAAGGTTTCAAGCTGCTGGATCGCAATCGCTTCAATTGCCCCAATTTCAAGCAAATGACTAACCAGCGGTGCCATGCCGTGATAGCGTAGGCCACCGGCGTGAATACCGGGGGGCACAAAGCTGCTGCCAAGGGTATGCATCTTGACCAGCGGTGTCAGATGAGCAGTATCACCGTAGTCATAGGCATACTTCCCTTTGGTCAGCGACGGACAGGCTGCCGGTTCAACGGCAACCACGCGCAACGGACGTTCACCGCGCAGCTTCGCACCGATGAAGGGGAAGGCGATGCCAGCAAAGTTTGAACCACCTCCGGTACAGCCAACCACCACATCGGGATAATCACCGGCCATCTCCATCTGGATCATTGCCTCCTGCCCGATCACCGTCTGATGGAGCAGCACGTGGTTGAGCACACTACCCAACGCATAGCGCGTATCATCACGCTGCGCAGCAACTTCTACTGCTTCAGAAATCGCAATACCAAGACTCCCGGTGCTGTCGGGGTCTTGCGCCAGAATAGCCCGTCCGGCAGCCGTCTCGGTGCTGGGGCTTGCCACCACCCGTGCGCCGTATGTTTCCATCAGCGCCCGGCGATACGGCTTCTGATTGTAGCTCACCTTCACCATAAAGACTTCAACCTCAAGCCCGAAGAGCGCACCGGCGAAGGCGAGGGAAGACCCCCACTGACCAGCACCGGTTTCGGTGACCAGGCGGCGGACTCCTTCTTGCTTGTTGTAATACGCCTGAGCCACCGCGGTATTCGGTTTGTGGCTACCGGCAGGGCTAACCCCTTCGTACTTGTAGTAGATACGAGCCGGCGTATCAAGGGCTTTCTCTAACCGGCGCGCACGGAAGAGCGGTGTTGGCCGCCACTGTCGATAGATGGCCCGTACCTCATCGGGAATTGGGATAGCGCGCTCGGTACTCACCTCTTGCTTAATCAGCTCCATCGGAAAGAGTGGCGCCAGATCGGCGGGGCCAATGGGTTGACCCGTCGCCGGATGCAATGGCGGCGGCGGCAGCGATGGCAAATCGGCAGCGATGTTGTACCAGGTCTCCGGCAGGCGATCTTCACTGAGTAGATACTTGACCGTTTCCACAGACACCTCTCCTTGCTGCAACAGACGAATAAAAAAATCTCTCGACCGAACTGGTCGAGAGACGGGAAAAACCGCGGTGCCACTCTCGTTCGCCGCCGCTCACGCAAGCGACGCACTCTACAGGTGCTGTCGGCAAAGCCGCTTCACACCTAGCGCCCTGATAACGGTGGCGTCTCCGGCAGCGACTACTGCGGGACAAACCCGGTTCGCCGTGCGACTCACAGGCCCATTCACGAGCGCCGAACGTGCCGATCTCACACCATCATCGGCTCGCTGGATTGTCGCCACACTCGCTACTCTTCCTGATCAACGTCGGTTATTCTTTTACGTGGCCGTAGTATACCATTCACGTTCGGGAGTGTCAATGCCGGTTACCTGCTGTGCTGCCACCGTGCTCACGCGCAATGGGATCGGACAGTTGCCAGCACTGATAGTTATAGTCAAAAACAAGTCAGATTGCTATAATAGCAAGCAACAGTATGCCCGCAACCATACTCCTGTCTGAATTGCTCAAGAGCGAAGTGCCAGAACATTGATCCAGGTCCTCTGCAATTCATCAGGCCGGCAACGGACAATGCTGTCGTGAACTGTGTTCTAATGCAGAGAAAGGGTCATCTTATGACTGGCGCCCAGCCTGAAGAGCTTGTCTATCCGGCACACGTCAACCGAGCGTGGCTATTCCAGCTTTACAACGACGCCTACTTTGACGTTGAACTGGACAGTGATGGTGATGTTTGTCTCCGTCAGGGTTTCCGGGTTTGGGTCTTTCCGATCCGTGAGGGCGAGCAAATTCGTTTCATGTCTCAGTTTCGCGCCAACCCTGACCGTGATCTGGCTGACCGAATACTGTACGTCAATCGTATCAACGACGAGCTGCACATTGTACGAAGTTATGTTGATCGCAGTGGCGACATTGGCTTCGACGGCTATCTCGTGGTGTCTGGTGGTGTCACGCGACGGAATATCATCTTTGCTACCCGAACGTTCATTGACCACGTGCGTGCGGCTCTGGCAAAGGATGAAACCGACGTGATTGCCTGATCAGGCGATCATCCTCTCATCACCGTACCACACAGCTCCAGACGGATCGGCCCTTCGGAGGCTATGAACCGGCTCCGAACCTGAGTTTGCCACATCTTCTATACCTGTATATGCACAACGAGAAAGGAGGATGCAATTCATGCTCCCTTCTCGCAATTCATGATCGTGGAAAACGTAAACGCCTTGCATTTCACGATATTCATGCCCAATGCGATACCTGCATGAATCGCAAACGGCCACCCACACATCGGTGGCCGGAGAGAGGGGGATGGGGGGCGGTGTGTAGATTAGGAGATTTTTGCCCGGCGACGACCACCGCAAATCAGATCGCCTGACGCACAGTATCGTAGCTTGCACAGATTAGCTCTGGATTAACCAGGCATTAGATATGTGTTAACGTCCAACGAACCAACGATCAGCATTCATGTTATCCACAAATTCCACCATTTATCCACAATCTCCTCAACATGTGAGGTTTTATTCGCCGATAACCCTGTGCATTCCCGGTACAGCAGGGGAAGGCATTGAGAAGCCAGACACATGTGGTGTGAATGGACGTTATACCCATCTCGTTACAACAAGAGACGAAGAGCTTTGCGATACAGTACATCTCTCCCAAGACAGACCAGGAGGACTGTTTTCAACAACCTCTCTCCTGGGGCCTCACTGGTGAGATGGAAGATCAACTACCCCAATCAGAACAACATCCGCAGAGAAGGACATTTTTCAGAGACTGCATGCCGTGGCAGGATACGATACGATGAAATACATCCCCCAGAGGCACCGTTATCAGGAGTTGTGGAAATCTGGTGGATGAGGTTAATAACCCGCCCCACTGCTGCCCCTCCTGATACGAGCCATTGTTGCCAAGAGTCACCCCGGTGTATTCGCAGCAGCGTCAGAAACACCCAATAGCCAGCGTGACCGGCTATCAAAAGCGGTGTATACTCAAACAGGAGTACATGTTTTCATCATCATATAGAGGAGTAGGGAGTGTCACCACGAATTGTTATTGTCGGCGCCGGCCCTGGTGGGATGGCTACCGCCATTCGCTTAGCCGGTCAGGGCTATCAGGTTGAAATCTTTGAAGCAGTTGATCGTCCGGGTGGACGCATGCGCGGCTTCTCACTCGGTGATTACCATTTCGACACGGGGCCAACGATCTTGCAAGTGCCACGGGTCTACGATGAGTTGTTTAGCAGTGCCGGGTTACGTTTCAGCGATTATGTCACGCTCATCCGGCTCGATCCAAATACCCGCATTCGCTTTTGGGATGGTGAATATCTTGATTTGACCTCAAACATTGCAGCCTTCAAAGCACAGTTGGCCCGCTTTGATCCAGCATTGCCGGCAGAGTTTGAGCGCTGGTATATCGAGCATATCCGTAAGAATGTGGTCGGTTATGAACCATACCTGGGCACACCGGTGCGCAGTCCACTCGGCTACTTGAAACCTCGCGAGATCGCGGCTGCGCTGGCCTTCCGCCCCTGGGAGAGCTTATACGATCACTTCAAGCGCTTCTTCCGCGACGAACGGGTCGTCTACGCGCTGTCATACCAGGCCAAATATCTGGGCATGCACCCAACCGCGTGTTCCAGCGTGTTCAGCCTGGTAACCTTTCTCGAATTTGCCGACGGCATCTGGCACCCGCGTGGCGGCTTCCGTGCCCTGGCCGCCGGCCTGGCGAAAGCTGCAACCGACCTGGGTGTTGTTATTCACTACAACAGTCCGGTGAAGCAAGTACTGGTAGAAGAGGGACGGGCCTGCGGCGTTGAGCTGGTCGGTGGCGAACGGATAAAGGCTGATGCAGTAGTCGTGAATGCCGATTTTGGTCACGCGCTCACTCATATTATTCCGCCCCACGCACGCGGCACATATACCGACCAGAAGCTCAACTCGATGGAGTTTTCATGCTCGACCTTTATGCTCTACCTGGGCGTTAACCGGCGTTGGGATCATCTGCCACACCATCAACTCTACCTGTCGGCCAACATTCGTCGCAACGATCCTTTGTGGGCGAAGAGTGCCGTTCTGGATGAAGATGACCCATCATTCTACGTATGCAACCCGACTATCGTTGATCCAACCAACGCGCCGCCCGGACACAGCACCCTCTTCGTGCTGGTACCAGTTCCTAACCTGCGCTATCCGGTCGATTGGGCAGCGGTCGAGCAGCGCTATCGCGACCTGATTATCCGGCAGATGGCCAAACTCGGCTTTGAAGACGTTGAACGCCACATTGTCGTTGAACGACGGTACACTGCGGAGACATGGCGTGACGAGCACCACACCTATCTGGGTGCAGTCTTCAATTTGATTCACAGTTGGAGTCAACTCGGCCCTTTTCGCCCGCATATCCGCCACAATGGCGCACGCAACCTCTACTGGATCGGTGGGGCAGTCCATCCAGGTAGTGGCTTGATGACCATTCTGGAAGCAGCGAAGAGCGCTGTACATTTTATCGGTGAAGACCTACCGCTTCACCAGACAACCGCGGTTGCCCATTAGCCTGCCAGGCATCAGCGTGGGCGTTGCCCCGGGGCAACGCCCGGCACCCATCCATTCAAAACCTTAATCGCGGGCACTGCCGTGGGCCAGTGCAAACAGCTCATCGACATCAAGCAGTAACGCAGGCTGCGGCAGATCACGGATCACACCGCATGAAATACCGTCGATGTGATCAACCGGTGCCAGGCCATCGGCACCCACCCGATGGATGCTCATCACCTCATCAACCAGTAGGCCGATTTCTGGCGGCTGATCAATATCTGAAGCAGCCAGCAGAATATAGCTACCGAGATCGTTGCCAGGTGGCTCACCGAGCAGCGAACGGCCATCGATAACCGGTACTGTCGCACTATGCACCGAGACCACACCACAAACGATTGCCGAGACATCGCTGGCAGGCGTTAGTTCAGCGAAACGAGCGGTATGAACTACTGTCTGCATTGGCAGTGCAACAAACCGGCTTCCAATCCGGCAAACGATGGTCATTGCCGTTGAGGGGGGATTTATTGTACCCATATTGACCTCCCTGTCGTTCAGATTTGACTATACTGTACTCTAAATAACCGGCTACCGGCGTTATAATCAGGCAACCAGCAATGAACGTTCCACCGACAACCATCTATCTCGGCCTGGACCTGGCGTGGTCAGAGCGCAATCCCAGTGGCCTGGCGGCAGCCTGGGGTACACCGAGTGGCGCGCATCTGATAGTTCGTCCACACCATTTGAAGACGACCGCAGAGATTGTGGCGACAATTCGCGCTACCTGTGGCGATGCGCCGGCCATCCTGGCCATTGACGCTCCACTCCTCGTACCAAATGAGACCGGTCGGCGTCTGGCTGAAGCCGAGTTAGCGGCAGCGTTTCGTCAGTATCACGCCGGGCCACACCCGGCAAACCGACAGTTGCTGCGACGTTACGGTGGTTTGCGTGGCGAGGAAATCATTGCTGCACTGGCCAGTGATGGATTCTGCTACACACCAACGATTGAGAGCGGGGGCGGCGGGCGATTGATTGTTGAAGTCTTTCCACACCCGGCAACCATCGTTCTCTTCGGGTTGCCCCGGATTCTGCAATACAAAGCGCGCCAGGGACGTTCCTTAGTCAGTCGGCGACACGAACTGCGGCGGTATCTCGACCTGCTGGGCAGTTTGATCCACGCCGATCCGCCGCTGATTGGCGTTGACCGCATCTGGGAGAAGGTTGATCTGAGCGATACAGGTGCAACGGCACTCAAAGCTATCGAAGACGAAGCCGATGCGGTACTATGTGCCTACATTGCGCTCTATGGTCATCGTTGGGGAGCAGCGAGATGTCGCAGCTTCGGCACAGTTGACGGTGGGGCAATTTTTACCCCATACTGGTACGAACAAAAGACCCCAGCAGCGCCGATCAATCAGGGATAGGCTATGTTCGACAGTCGAACCACAACCGAACTCTTCTATCAATTTGGCCTGGCCTTGCTCATCGGGGCATTGATCGGCTTACAACGCGAGCATGCCTACACCGGCGTTGGCGAGTTATTTGCCGGCGTGCGCACGTATGCCATCGTTGGTCTCATTGGTTGTGCAGGAGGGTTAGCAGGCATTACCCTACAGGCACCGATCATCTTTGCTGCTCTGATAGTCATCGTAGGGGGACTATTAATTGCCGCGTATGTTGTAGGCAGTGGTCAGGAAGGACTGGGGCTAACCAGTGAGATGGCGCTCATTACTACACTCCTGTGCGGTGGCCTGATTGCCTGGGGGTACGGAACACTAGCCACGGCTGTAGGGGTAGCAACTGCGGGCTTACTGGCATTGAAAAGTCGCCTACACGATTTCGCACATCGGCTCAGTACCCAAGACATGCAAGCGGCCCTAACACTGGCGGCAATCAGTGCGATCATCTTGCCGATCCTGCCCAGCACATCAGTAGCTCCGGCGCCATTTGATGTCATCAATCCCCAGAAGATATGGTTTCTGGTTGTCCTCATTTCGACCTTCAACTTCAGCGGCTATGCGCTACACAAGATCATTGGGGCAACCCGCGGTATTGCATTAACCGGCATCATCGGCGGAATCGTCTCATCAACGGCAGTAACCCTGAGTAATACACAGCGTAGTCACAGCGAACCAGCGTTGAGTCGGGCGTATGCGCTGGCCATTCTTCTGGCGTGGAGTGTTATGTTCCTGCGAGTGGCGATCCTAACCGGTGCGATTGCACCGAATGTCCTTCCCTTTCTATGGCCAATCATTGCCATCGGCGGCAGTGCTTGCCTGATTGGGAGTCTCTGGTTAGTAAAACAAGCGCAGGGCAACGATTCGAGCAGTCTAACGCTTAGCAATCCGCTGGAGCTACGGTCGGCTATCGGTTTCAGCTTACTGTACGCCGCCATCCTGATCGGCGCAAACCTGGCGCGAACCTGGTTTGGTGATGCCGGAATTTATCTCTCCAGCATCTTTGGCGGATTAGTTGACGTGGATGCGATAACCCTCTCACTCAGCGAGCTGGCAACAGTTAGAGACGGAATTGGCGAGCAGACCGCAGCGCGGGCTATCGGTACTGCCGTCCTGACCAACACCCTGGTGAAAGGAGGGATTGTCCTTGGCGGAGGTTCAAGCCTCTTGCGAAAGGCCATGGCGCCTATATTCACATTAATGACATGTGCCATGCTGGTCGGACTGCTCTGGCCATGGTAAGATCGCATATCGCTGATGACGACTACCATCACCAGATCCATGGAAACAGTCGCCAGGTGCGTTGTTGATACGTCTGGTAGTCAGCAAACCGAGACTGGAGTAACTGCTCTTCATACGTCAGCTTAGTGATGAGGACAATCAACAGACCAAACCACAATCCCCAGCGCCACCATACAGGCAACGCCAGTATCCAGCCCAGGGTGGCGAGGAGCAGGCTAGTGTACATTGGATGACGAACGAGACGATAAGGGCCGGAACTTATCAGTTCGGTGTGGGGCAAGGGATCAGGGAAGACCGAGAGACGGCGAAGACGCATTGTGAACAAAGCCCACAGGCCTAAAGCCAAACCGGCTACCAGCAAGCACAGTGGGAGTAGCGACGTTGGGATAAGGGGGCCACTCAGCACAATAACACCCAAACATCCAAACTGAGCAAGCACCAGACTTATTGAGTAGAATGGCGAACGCATCTTCACCCGAAACCTCTCTTCAAACAATAGTGTGTAAGGACTGCATAGTATGATTGCATCAATCCGCGGCATCATTCAGAGCATCGGTATCGACCACCTGATCGTCGAGACCGGTGGGGTGGGACTTCTCATCTACGCTCCGCGTTCTACTTTGAATGCTGTTGGTCAGATCGGTAGTGAAACATTCCTCTACACCCTGCTCATTGTACGTGAAGACGCGCTGACATTATACGGTTTTAGCGATCCAGCTCAACGCAACCTGTTCGAGCAGTTGATTGGTGTCAGCGGAGTAGGCCCCAAAATCGCCTTAAACCTGCTATCGAGTGGCTCTCCCGATGAGATACAAAAGAGTATTGCCGGTGGCGATATAGCACGCCTGGCACGAGTGCCAGGAATCGGCAAGAAGACTGCCGAACGGATTGTGCTGGAACTCCGGGGTAAGATCGATTTGCGCCAGCTATCCGGCACGACTCCAGGCAACGTGAGCACTCTCGACCGTGAGCTGACCGACATCCTGATCAGTCTAGGGTACAGCGCTACAGAAGCAGCCGCAGCAATTGCGGCCCTACCGGGAGATGCCCCGCCAACCCTGGAAGAGCGCTTACGACTGGCATTACGCTATTTTGGTAGTGCCTGAACAGAAGCAAAACTGACCGTGCGCTCTTTTTCCGTATCAGGGTAAGCCAATCAATATCTCTGTCATTCGCCCACGGGACTACAGGTTTCCGATAGGAACAACCTACCCGTCTGATTGTCCCGGCACAGATGATGGCCAGCCATAAATAAGAGGCCTGCCATCAACAAAGCGCGTAATCTGTGCCAGCGAGATGATAGGGACTCCCAGCTTTTGCAGCAACAACCGCCCTTCTTGAAACTGCTTTTCAACCACAAATGCTGCGGCAACCACAGTAGCTCCAGCCTCGTACACCATATCGGCCAAAGCCAGTGCAGTACGACCATTAGCCAGAAAATCATCGACAATCGCCACACGACTCCCCGCAGGAATAAAGCGGGCTGAGATTGCCAGTTGAACCTGACGATCACGGGTTGGTGAATGGATATGGCGGGTCAATGCCGGCACTGGAACATCGGGATCGTACTTTTTCGCATACACGAGAGGCAACCGGGCAGCAAGGGCTGTGGCCAGCGCCGGTGGAATACCACTTGCCTCTGCGGTCAGAATTAACTCAGCGGCAAATGGTTGTAAGCGAGTTGCCAGTTCAACACCAATAGCAGACATCAGGTCTGTATCAATCCGATGGTTGAGGAAGTGATCGATCTTGAGGATACGATCATTAACAACAACACCCTCCTGGATGATACGTTGAGCAAGCGGAGGAAAGGGTTCGCACAAAAAGCGTTCAACCAGTTGCATAGGATATATCCACACCACTATAAACAGGTAACTCCCTTAACATCAAAATAATAAAGCGCAAGAAGAAATTCGTCATGATCGTAGGCTTGTGGAAAGTGTGGACAGCAGTCTTTCCAGCTTATTCTAATGCCTCAAACCGCATGTGGACGACTTGTGAACGTCTATCCACAAAAGGAGTGATCAAAACAATGTACGAAGTGTCTTACGCAAATCCTCCACGAGCTATCAACGACTTGTTCCGCAGGTTATCCACAAACAGTCCAAGTTTTCCACATAATATCGCAAGTTATCCACAAGCCGGTCAAAATAACAGAGGGCGGTTTAACCGCCCTCTGTTAAACACCATCTAACAGACTTCAAGACTTCTCACCAGGCCGGTCACGGTCATTGAGATCAAGAGTATTAATGAAATTGCGGAAGATGGAGAGGGAGTCTTCATTCAGCTCAGGTTCAGGCTCAGAGGACGCCTCTGACGCAGGCTCCTCGTTGCGTGATACCGGTGTAGGAGGAACAGCATCATCTGACTGCTCTTCCTCATCAAAGAGGACCCCTGCCTGATCCAGCACATGAGCAGCAACAAAGATAGGGGCCTGTACTCGCTCAGCAAGTGCAATAGCATCACTGGGTCGCGCATCAAGCTCAACCGTCCGCCCGGCCTGATCGATCAGGATACGTGCAAAGAACGTATTATCGCGAATATCGCTGATATAGATTTGACGGACAAGTCCGTCTAACTCGCTGATGGCAGCCTTGAGCAGGTCGTGGGTCATCGGTCGTTGCGGTTCGTGACCCTGAATGGCCATCGCGATGGCATCGGCTTCAAACTGGCCGATCCAGATGGGCAGGTAGCGATTCCCTTCGGTTTCGCGGAGAACGACGACCCGGCTCTGCGTCAACAGGCTGACACGGATACTATCGACAACGACTCGTATCATTAGCCGGCCTTTCATGGAACGCCCATCACCGGAAGCCAAAGCGACGCCGGACTGGGCAGCGGAAAATTCTACGCTTATATCTTATCATGCGATGAAAGATGCCGTCAAGATTGACAAAGCAGTCTACTACGTGTATACTCTACAGAGAAGGTGAGAGTAGAAGCATGCACGTAGTATTTCATCATCCTCCATGGTTAGAGCGATGGTTGCGCAGCAAGCGGCGGCTGGCTGCGGCGCGGCGGACTGTTCGCCATGTACGCGATGGCTACTGGGTTGCTACGCAACCCTCTGTCGAAGGTTCGATCCGGTCACGAGCGTTACGCTGGCAGCTCCGCCTTTCCCGGCAGTTAGCTCATATCTTGCTGATAGTTGGGGTACTTGGCGTTTTGATCGTTGATCGAACACTTCCTCTTCAATCGCTGACAAATCCCCGTGAGGTGTCTGACGCGATAGTGACGCAATTGTCTTCAGTAGTGCCGGCAGAGCAGATAGTACGAATTGCGCCGGCGGTACGTCATACCCCCTCAAAGACAGTCGAGCCAGAACCAATTGCGCCGGCGCTACGGGCGCCTCAGCCGGTATTGACCGCTTTTCAAACAACCCACATGCTGGCTGAGAACGAAACGCTGGCAGAGGTAGCCGAGCGCTATCAGATTCCTCTCAGCACGTTAGTGTGGACAAACCAACTGGATCGTGGCGATGCGTTGCGGGTTGGACAACCGTTGCGCATACCACACCTGGCTGGGTTAACACATACGGTCGTTGAAGGAGAGACCCTTGCGGGACTGGCCGAGCGCTACGGTGTGGCACCGGAAGCTATAGCCACTTTTGCACCGAATCGGTTGCCTGGCGGTCAATTGGTAATCGGTCGCGAAATATTTATTCCCGGCGGTCGATTGCCGTGGTCAAATGAACAGGAAACGGCATTTGCGCAGCGTAGAGCAGAGCCTGTCGGCATTGTCTTAGTAGATGAAACAAATGTTCGATCTGGCCCAAGTACCGATCATCCACGGCAGGCGCAGTTGGCAGCCGGTCGGCAAGTGGCTTTACGAGGGCGATACAATGATTGGGTGAAGATTGAAATCGGCGATATTACCGGCTGGATTCGGAGTGATTTGTTAGAGGTTGATCCTGCGCAAGTCGCAGCACTCCCGGAAGTCCGCGATTTTCCGCCTCCTCCGCCACGTTGGGTCTGGCCGGCGCGAGGAGTCTTGACCTCTGGTTTCGGGCCGCGTTGGGGTGGCTTCCACAATGGAATTGATATAGCCAACGTGGCGTGGACACCAATTGTTGCAGCGAGTAGCGGACGGGTACGTGAGGCAGGATGGTGTAGTGGTTACGGTTATTGCGTCAAGATTCGGCATCCTGGCGGTATTGAAACGATCTACGGTCATCTCATTGCCCAGCCAGTTGTGCGGGCAGGACAGGAAGTGAGTGCCGGACAACTAATTGGCTATATGGGAAGTACCTATGATCGCGCTGGGGGCGGCTATTCAACCGGTGTTCATCTGCACTTCACCATTCTCGTCAATGGACGTGCCGTCAATCCATTGCGTTATCTTCCTTGATGTTGTTTTGTGCCTGCCTGTGGTACAATAGCGCTCAGAGTGGCTGCGTGAGGCAGGTGTTTCACGTGAAACAACATCCAACCCATTCACAACCACATATCATCGCGATTGCCAACCAGAAAGGTGGGGTTGGCAAAACGACAACTGCGGTTAACCTCGCCGGCGAACTTGCCCGGCGAGGCTTGCGTGTTCTACTCGTTGATATTGACCCTCAGGGGAATGCCACGACCAGCCTTGGGATTGCGAAGACTTCGCTGACGGTGACAACTTATGATCTCTTGCTCGGTGGCGCACCACCCGAAACAATTCCTCGTTCAAGTGGTCGAGAAAGGCTGGACATCATTCCTGCCGATCAAGAACTGGCAGGTGCCGCCATTGAGCTGGTAGACGTAGAACGGCGCGAGTGGCGACTTCGTGATGGTCTGGTGCCACTCTTACAGCGTTACGACTGGATCATTATCGACTGTCCACCATCGCTTGGTTTACTCACTGTGAATGCACTCTGTGCTGCCAGTGCCGTTCTGATCCCGCTCCAGTGCGAATATCTGGCCCTGGAAGGATTGGCACAGCTCAAGATGACCCTGGAACGAGTTCGGGAGAGTCTGAACCCTACCCTGCGCATCCTTGGTGTAGTAATGACGATGTACGATGGTCGTACCAATCTGGCGCAACAAGTGGTAGATGAGGTGCAACGCTACTTTCCCCGCCTCATCTGTCGTACCCTGATCCCGCGCAGTGTACGGCTCAGTGAAGCCCCCAGTCATGGGCGTATCGCCTACGAATATGATCCCCATGGTCGCGGTGCACAAGCCTATTCCCTGTTAACCGAAGAATTGATCGGACGGGAGGAACGAGTCGTATGAGCCGGAAGCGTGGATTGGGAAGTGGACTCGATGCTCTCATTCCTGCCGCATCACTTGATCAGACACCGGTGCGGGAATTGCCGGTCGCGGCAATCAGGGCTAACCGTGCCCAACCCCGTACTTCCTTTGATGAGACCACGCTCGCTGAATTGGTAGCTTCAATTCAGACGCATGGCGTGCTCCAACCGATCATCGTGAGTGAAGACCAGCAGGGGGGCTATGAACTGATCGCCGGTGAGCGCAGGCTACGTGCTGCCCGTATGGCCGGTCTGGCTACCATTCCGGCGATTGTCAAAAATGCAACACCGCAGCAATTTCTTGAACTGGCGTTAGTCGAAAATGTCCAACGGGCCGACCTTAACCCTCTGGAAGAGGCCCAGGCCTACGAAACCTTGCGGCGTGAGTTTGGCTTGAGCGATGAAGAAATTGCCCGGCGCGTCGGCAAGAGTCGCGTGGCAATTGTTAATAGTCGTCGCCTGTTGCGCCTCGCTCCCATGGCGCGCCAGGCGCTCCTCGATGGCACAATTAGTGCCGGGCATGGGCGGGCACTGTTGCGGATCGAGGACCCAACAGATCAGCAGGCTGCGCTTGCATTAATCAAAGAGCGTGCTCTCTCTGTTCGTGAGATCGAGCATCTTTGTGAGATTGTTGCCCAACCCGGACTGGCAGCATCTGTCCGTCACGCACTTTGCGCCGGTCAGCTAGAGCCGGCGCAAGCTCTCGCCCTGCTTCAGATCGGTGACGCACAGCTTCAAAACGCCGCCTGTGAGGCGATTCTCACCCATCACCTTGGGTTGACTGAGACAGATCGGCTCTGCAAAGCGCTCACCGCTGGTATCGATCTGGCAACGGCTCTGGTTCAGGTGGTAGAACCACTTGGCGGGAAGATGCCTTCTGCAAGCAGGACGATTGCATCACCAGAACGTCAACGTCTACCCGCTACTCGTTCACCAACAGATCAGATGGCGCAACAGATGTTTGAAGAGTTGCTGCAAACGCCAGTCCAGATCACCCGTAGCGGTCGCACGATTAAAGTGACAATTACCCTGTACGACGACGAACAGTTGCAGGGTTTGTATGAGCGTCTGTCTGGGAATAGCTAGTGGTAATCGTATGACAATGATTGTTGCTTTTGGAAATCCAGTATACGACGAGATTATTACCCCGGTGGTGTCTACCGGAGGACGTGTTCTCTCCGGTTGTTCGACAAATGCCTGTCTGGCACTCAGCCGACTGGGACGAACAACCGCGCTGGTTGGCCGGGTTGGGCCTGATTATGCTGATCGGTTTCAGTCTGATCTGTTGCGCTATGGTATCACACCGTTTGTGTCGTTATCGGCACAAACTGGTGGCTTTAAGCTGGTCTACGATACACGCGGAGATCGGACTCTTGATGTACTTGGTGTTGCCGATCCAATCCAGACCGTACCTGATATAGTTGCCAATGCGTCAGCCGTAATTGTTGGTCCGATCTTGCAGGAGACGCCCCTTGACCTGATCCGATCTATTCGAGATCGAACTGATGCCCCGATCTTTCTTGATCCGCAGGGCCTCCTCCGGCGCTTTGGTGCCGATGGGCGGATCGAACACTTCTTGCCAGACGATTTTGCTGCCATTGCGCCGCTCTGTCACGTGATTAAGGCAAACGAAATCGAAACAAAAGTGATCACCGGGATCGATCCGCGGGTCGATCCAGCAGCGGCAGCGCGCCGCCTGCGCGAAACTGGTTGCGCGATTGCTATTGTGACAATCGCTGAGGCAGGTTCCCATATCGATGATGGTGAACGTTCCATTCCCGTCCCGGCATATGCGACCGATGCCCGCGATCCGACCGGTGCTGGAGATACCTACATGGCCGGTTTTATTCACTCCTATCTCTCTGCACCACACGATCTCTTTCGGGCTGGTTGCACCGGTGCTGCGACAGCATCAATCTGGATTGAACATACAGGCCCGGATGCGCCGATTTCGGTGGCGGAAGTAGCATATCGGACGATGACCTTATTATCGCAGCAAACGTTGTAACGTTGTAGTGGATACCTCTGTTATCTCGTAAGGAAGAATGTCGATGATGCCATTGCTTGCCCGTTTTCGTCAGCTTTATGAACAGGTATCGCTCCCTTTAGGCCATGTTTGTTCACGGTTGGGGATTCACCCAAACATATTGACATATCTGAGTCTGTTATTCAGTGTGCTGGCCGGTTATCTTCTCTCGCAGCGCGAGTTTTGGTGGGGCATTGTCGTTATCTTACTCATGGGGTTTGCTGACGTTCTGGACGGCGCGACTGCTCGCGCAAGTGGGATGGCCAGCGAGTATGGTACAGTGCTCGATCACGTGACCGACCGCTACGCCGAGGCCTTTGTCATGGGAGGGCTGATGCTATCGGGAGTGGTCGCACCGGTTTGGGCACTGTTTGCGATTTTTGGCATGGTGATGGCTAGCTACGTCCGTGCTCGGGCTGAGGCGACCGGGAAGCTTGCTTCCTGTAATGTTGGATTTGCCGGACGACAGGAGAAGCTCGGTCTACTGCTCATTGGGCTGATATTGATGCCGTTTTTTCCTGATCGACCGGTGCTGGAATGGGCAGTTATTGCGGTGGGTATTGCATCCCACATTACTGCTGTACAGCGCCTGTTATACACTCGTCAGATGCTGGTTGGTTCGGCTCGCGATCCCAAACTGCGAAAGGAATCTGGGATTATCTAGTTGTAACGGTAGAGGTTCCTATGGCGCTCTCTGAAGCAGAAGTTCGTCACGTGGCCCGACTCGCCCGGATTGCGCTGTCAGATGAAGAAATTGCGCTGATGCAGGCGCAACTCTCGGCGATCCTTGATTATATCGAGATGTTGCAGGAGGTTGATGTCAGCAATGTGCCACCAACTGCGCAGGTCACCGGGTTAACGACGGTCTGGCGCCCTGATGTGGTAGGTGAGATGCTGACCCAGGAACAGGCCCTGGCAAATGCCCCCGATCAGCAAGATGGTATGTTTCGGGTGCGGGCAGTGTTTGATGAGTGAGCAGGTGCAACTTTTGCCCTTGGGTAAACGTCGTACCGGCAGTAATAGTGATGTCATCCATTACGAAAGGATACGACGATGTACGGTAATTATGGTAATGGCCCGCGACGCCCATATATTGTTATCGGCGGCTATCCGGTCAAGCCGGTGTACCTGATCATTCTGGGCGTGATTGTTTTTGGGTTGCTGGTGTATTTTCTGATGCGGTTTTTTAACATTGGCCTGACGATGCATTTTGGTGCATTTGCCGGGCTGTTGCTCCTGATCGCTAACCTTCGTGAATTGCTGGGATACGGGTATACTCAACGTGGAAGCACCGCGTTGCTCAATACCCTGATCGGTGGTGGCCTGCTCTTTGCCTGGCTGGCGCAGTTCTTTGTTCTCTTCTGGGTACCGGCACTTCTTGCCGTCGGTGCAGCCACGCCGCTGGCTTTCAATCGGGCTGGTGTCTATGCGGCATACCTGACCACTGCTCAACGTGCAGTCGAGCAGGTGCGGCGGACGGTGGTACGGCAGTAACATTTCTGGCTTGATCCAACGATCCAGCACAACCTAAAACAGTCAGCGCGGAGGGGAACATTACTTTCCCCTCCGCGCTGATTATTGTGCCTGGCTACTTGATCGAATACCGGTTCTATCGCCTTTATGGATAGATGCGATATAGCTGGCGCGGGAATGGGATGGTTTCCCGAATGTGACGAGTGCCGGTAATCCAGGCCACGACGCGCTCAATGCCCATGCCAAAGCCACTGTGTGGCACTGTTCCGTAGCGACGGAGATCGAGATACCACTCGTAGTCTTCAATGCGCAGACCATGTTCACGGATTCGCTGCTCGAGGAGTACCGGATCGTGAATGCGCTGTGAACCACCGATAATCTCGCCGTATCCCTCCGGTGCTAACAGATCGGCACACAACGCAACTTCCGGGCGTGCCGGGTCCGGTTGCATGTAGAAGGCCTTGACCGCCGATGGGAAACGTTCAACGAAGACCGGGCGATCAAACTTTGAGGCAATCAGGGTTTCGTGAGGGGCACCGAAATCTTCGCCCCACGGCAATGGGTCGGCACCTTCGACTTCCCCCTGGTGCGCAGCGATCAACTCGATAGCCTCATCGTAGGTAATCCGTGGAAACGGCGGTCGCACCTGTTCGAGCAGGGTCGTGTCACGCTCCAGGGTCTGCAAATCGTCTCGTCGCCGCTCCAGCACGCGGGCCACAATTGCGCTGACAAATTCCTCTTGAAGACGCATGTTGTCTTCGTGATCGGCGAAGGCTACTTCCGGCTCGATCATCCAGAATTCGGTTAGATGCCGGCGAGTCTTGCTCTTCTCGGCACGGAAGGTTGGGCCAAAGCAGTATACCTTCCCAAAAGCCATCATACCGGCTTCGACGTAGAGCTGACCGGTCTGGGCCAGGTACGCTTTGCCCAGATCGAAATAGTCGGTTGCGAACAAATTCGTAGTGCCTTCAGCCGCGGTTGCGGTCAGGATTGGGGTGTCGAAGCGCACAAACCCCTGCTCGTTCAACCACTCCTGGGCAGCGGCAATAACCTCGGCCCGAATCCGCAGGATGGCGTGCTGCTTCGCCGAACGTACCCACAGGTGGCGGTGTGCCATCAGAAATTCAACGCCATGCTCTTTGGGAGTGATTGGATATTCATGGCTAGGGCCAATGAGTTCAATTGACTCAACGTCAAGTTCGTAACCACCCGGTGCTCGCTCGTCGGCTCGCACGCTGCCGGTGATACGACAAGAACTCTCTTGAGTAAGTGATTGTGCAGTAGCAAAAGTCTCTTCACTGACGTTTTTCTTAAACGTAACACATTGAATAGTTCCACTGCCGTCGCGCAAGAGAATAAAGATCAGTTTGCCTTTCTCGGTCTTGTGGTAGACCCAACCGGCCAGAGTAACGCGCTGACCAACGTAACGGGCAATGGTCGCAACGGTTGCAGTTGGCAACAGCGACATAGACACTCCTTATCGCTATCTGTCTTGTCTTTCTACAGCGTCAGTATGCCACGATCTGGCATAGCTGGCAAATTGGTCGGCAGGTGTTCGCTCTATCCACAATTGCCGGTGGCGGATGTGATTAGTTTCCTTTGACCGGTAGTTTGCTGTGTCAAATCCGGTCAGTGGAGCGTGGCCGGTGCTGATGATGTGATAACCCGGGTTGCCTCCTGCGCTGTGATTATGCCACGTGAGGCTGACGGCTATGATGAACAGCACGACGCCGCGCACAACACTGTGCAGCATAACTGAACTGTATGAATCGTGTGGAGAGCAGCCAGTTCCCACAGACGACTCCTTCACGCCTTACGGTAGCAACTCGAGTTATGCCCATCCTCTGTGTCCTCCGTGCCTCTGTGGTGATAAAGGTAGCAACTTGGGCTATGATACGTTCAGTTTCGGGTAGGACTGACAGTGTGGTGTCGCTTGTCGAACACCTTTGCGGGTGTTGGCATTCTGTGCTATATTGTCAGTCCAGAAATTAGCAGTGCAAAGCGGTGCAACGGCAACCAGTGTAACAAATACCATATCCAGGCTGTGGCCGCTCGGGATGACAATATAGGGCGGTGGAGCTTTACGACGGTGTATTCCAGTGTGCGCTGATATGCCACGGCGCAGGCAAAGATTGTTGGCTGAACAATTCAGCCCGTTACCCATTGGGAAGATGTGCTGCTTTGCTGCACAGAACAACTATATCAGCTTTCGTCTGCGTTGCAGCCTCCGACCGTGGTTATCGTGTTGAGTCATATGAAGCGCAGGTGGCAGTTTCTTCGCACAAAATGATTGACCGACATGCTGCGTGAAGCGCGACGGAAATATGGCGTAAACGAATTGTGTTTGCTACAAAAACATCCCGTGCCGGCCAAAAGATGATCTATTTCCGGAGTGAACTATCGAACAACAGAAGGATCAGGCGATGAAAGCTGTCGTTCAGCAATGGTATACTCACCCCGCTGTGCGGGCTGCTTTGACTGATCTTGCCGACTATCGGCCAACACTGGCTACGGCAATCGAAATTCAACAGGTCCCGGCGCCAACGTTTGCTGAACGACCACGCTCATTGCTTGTCAGTCAGCGTATGCAGGCACTCGGTCTGCTCGATGTCGAGATTGATGACCTGGGAAACGTGTATGGCCGCCGTCCAGGTAGTACCGCACGTCCAGGACTATTGATCTCGGCTCACCTTGATACCGTTTTTCCAGCCGATACCGATCTCTCTATTCGCTATGAAGGTGAACGAGTATATGGCCCCGGTATCGGTGATAATAGCGCAGGTGTTGCCGGCTTGCTGCGCCTGGCTGAGATGTATCAGCGCTTTGATCTGCCCAATACCAGCGACATCTGGTTTGTGGCCAATGTTGGTGAAGAGGGACTGGGCGATCTTCGTGGTATGCGCAGGGTGGTTGAGCGATTGCGAACCCGTCTGAGTTCTGTGGTTGTCATTGAAGGTTGTGATTTCGGTTCGCTCCACCATCAGGCAATTGGTGTACGGCGGTTTCGGATTGAAGCTACCGGCCCTGGTGGTCACTCGTGGGGAAATTTTGGTACACCGAGCGCCATCCACGTTCTGGTTCGTCTGGCTGCCCGGTTAACCGAATTGCAGGTACCATCGTCTCCCCGTACTACGTTTAACATCGGTACCATCAGTGGTGGCACGTCGGTGAATACAATTGCCCAGCACGCCAGCATGCTCCTCGATCTACGCTCGGTATCGTCGGCAGCGCTCACCGATCTGGTCAATGAAGTGTACCGTCTGGTCGAAGAAGTTGCGGTGGAGTACCCGGACATACACATTCAGCTTACTAAAGTGGGAGATCGGCCTTCAGGTGCTATCCCCCGTGAACATCCGCTGGTTCAGGCCGCAGTCGCAGCCTATCAGATGGTCGGTGCACAGATTTCATTTCAGCAGAGTAGTACCGACGCCAATATTCCGTTGAGCCTGGGGATGCCTGCGGTTTGTGTTGGTCTGACTGACGGTGGTAACGCCCATCGTACCGATGAGTATATTTTGCCATTTAACCTGAGTCGGGGAATGCAGGCGCTACTTCTGCTTTCGCTGGCAGCAAATACCCTCGAAACGATATGATGAGGATGCGGATTCAATACATATGCGTAAACTGCTTGTCGTTCTACTGATGGTGTTGATCCTCTCACCCGTGCCGGTTACCGCGAATACTGCTGCCGGCACGCCGATCCTGTTTCGTGAAACTGGTCATACGCTGGCATATGCGTTTCGTGAGTTCTATGATCGACAGGGAGGGTTGCCGATTTTTGGTTATCCCCTCACAGAGGTCTTTATCGAAGATGGCCGCCCTGTGCAATACTTCGAGCGGGCCAGGTTTGAATGGCACGCTGAACTGGCGCTGGTGCAGGTTGGGCATCTCGGTCGATGGGCGGCGGCGACGCTGGCGACACATCCGGCATTTGCGCCACTTTCTGCCCCACCACCCAATGCCGATTTCTTTCCTGAAACCGGTCACAGTCTGAGTGGAGCATTCCGTTCGTTCTGGTGGGCGAATGGTGGCTTGCCGACGTTTGGCTTTCCGCTTTCAGAGCCGTTTGAATATACCGATAACAACGGCCAGCTTCGTCTGGTGCAGTTCTTTGAGCGTGCCCGTTTCGAGTGGCATCCGCAGAATCCCCCCCGCTATCAGGTCTTGCTCGGTCATTTAGGACGCGAATGGCTGGCAGCCTATCCAGCGCCGGAGTGGGCTATGCAGGCTGTGGATACCCCCGATGCAGCCTGGTCTGCGGTACGGCCTACCCGTGTGCAGGTGCCACGGATCGGAGTCGACACGGCTGTCGTGAGCGCTGGTTTTTCCTTTGGATCCTGGGATGTGCCGCGCTATACGGCTGTGCATTACTGGCCGATCAGCGGCTATCCCGGTACGACCGGTAATATTGTGATTGCTGGCCATGTCGGCTACCGGGGAATTATCTTCAATCAATTGCCGGCGATTACAGTTGGTGATGAGGTTCTGCTAACTGTCAATGGACAAATCAGGCGCTATACTGTCCGCGAAGTGCTCACAGTGCTTCCTGATGAGACGTGGGTTCTGGCGCCGACCAGTCGCGAAACGCTGACCCTGATCACCTGTGTGCCAATCGGCGTCTATTCACACCGCCTGATCGTTCGGGCAGCACCGGTTGCCGATTCGTGAAATTAAGATAATCCAGGTTGCCCCCTTACGTCACCACAGCGGTGCGGATCGTTGATCGCGACGGGGGGATGGGTGGAACACGGATGGACGCGGGTGAGGCGGATGAACGCGGATAGATCGTCACCCAAGGTGCTCCCTTATATCACCACAGAGACATGGAGGATGGGCATACCAGATGTGCGTGACGTAGTGTGTCTACGGAACTGGCTGCGACCCAAACGATGCATACCGGTCAGGTACGCTGCACGAGGTTGTGCGCAGCGTCGTGTTGTTCATCCTGGTAGTCAGCCTTCCGTGGCCTGCTCACAGCATAGTTGGCAACCTGGGTTAAGATAGAACTGTGACCTTCTCGCTATCCTTGTGGCCAACGACTTCTCTGACAACGTACAATACAATCATCCCCCCACTGGGGAGTTTGAACGTAAGATGAAAGCTGTCGAACAAATGGACTGCGATCTCTGATATGGCTAGAAAGGAGGAGCGGGCGTCTGCTGGTGTCTGACATCGCCAGTCATCGCCCGCGAATTCATATGGAAGAGCGTCGTCGTGGCTCAGGCTGGTTCGGCTGGGTTATATTTCTCCTGTTTGTGCTGGCCCCGTCATTTCTACCACCCCTGGCTCGCTGGCTCAGTTTTCAGACGGGTATACCGATTGGTACAACCGAACTCTTCATTGCGATTATTGTTCTTATCATCGTCTTCTCGATTGGGAGCAGCATCGTTGGAGCGCTGCGGCGGACGGCTGAAAGCCGTGACTCACTACCGATACCGCGATCCGACGATACCTTTCGTATGCCCCCCTCGTCCCCAGAAGAGGTATTTCGTGTTCCGCCACCGCCACCTGAACCGCCGCGCATGCCGACTTCTGCGACCCAGCTTCCAGGTGCGCCGCGCTTTGAGCCGATTATCGATCCGCGCATTCTCCTCTTCGGGATTCTGGGGCTGATCGTGATTGGTTTTGTCTGCGGTGTGCTGTTTTTGGTGCTCAATCCCTAGACGATTGTTGACCAGTGTATCCGAACCTCTCATCTATTTGAAACCATATGCACCTGTACGATCCATTTGCCCGCTATTATGATGCCGATTTTCGCCACTTTCACGACGACATTCCCTTCTACCGTGAATGGGCACGGCGTACCGGTGGGCCGATCCTTGAGCTGATGTGTGGTACTGGCCGCGTGCTGCTGCCGCTGGCCAGTGCCGGCTTTCAACTGACCGGCGTCGATCTCTCGCCGGCAATGTTGGCCCTGGCACGTGAACGATTGCATGCGGAAGGCTTACTCGACCGGGTAACACTGCTTGAAGCTGATGTGCGGAGTGTCATATTGCCTGAACATCAGTTTCCGTTAGCATTTGTGGCTGTAAATTCCTTCATGCATTTGACAACCATCGAAGATCAATTGGCCACACTGGCGGTTGTTCGTCGGGCATTGACCCGGCGGGGGACGTTGATTATCGATCTCTTCAACCCCGATCCGCTGGCAATCACTCGCGAAGATGGTCGGGTACAGCTTGAGCGCAGTTACGAACTCGATGGTTGTTTTGTGCAAAAATTTGTCGTCATCGAGAGTGATGCGGCGGAGCAGATAAGCCACGTAACCTTTATCTATGATGAAACCGCTGCGAACGGTACACTTACCCGACGCACGATGCAGTTCACCATGCGCTGGCTCTACCGCTTCGAGCTTGAACATCTGCTGGCCCGTGCCGGTTTTACCCTTCGCGCAGTCTATGGGAGTTACGATCTCGAACCATACTCGTCAGGCAGTCCGCGTCTGATTGCCGTTGCTTCTCCCCGGCGCTAAGCTGCGCCTGTAGTCTGAAGGAGTCTTGTGTTATGCTGTCAATTCAAGAGATCATGGCGCTCATTCCTCACCGCTACCCCTTTCTCCTTGTTGACCGGATTATGGAGCTAGAGCCGGGTGTGCGTGCGGTAGGTGAAAAGCTGGTATCGGCCAATGAACCATACTTTCAGGGGCATTTTCCCGGCAATCCGATCATGCCCGGTGTGCTGATACTGGAAGCACTGGCCCAAACCGGGGCAGTGGCTGCTCTGAGTGCACCGGAAAACGCCGGCAAGCTGGTGCTCTTTGCCGGTATCGATGGCGCACGCTTCAAGCGCGTGGTGCGACCTGGCGATACGTTGCGTCTGGAAGTGCAACTGGAGAAGATGCGGCGTGGAGTCGGTAAAGGCCAGGCCCGCGCTACGGTTGCCGATCAACTGGCCTGCGAGGCCGAATTGCTCTTTGCGCTGACCGATCCTTCCCGCTAGCAAGGTATGGGTTTGCGGTTGGCCGGCTTACAAATGTCTGTCTTTGGGTATCGACTCAAGCTACCTGTATATAAGCGCCGATAGCGTGCGCGTCGGTTATACGCACGGTTGTTCATCTGGCTGAGTGATAACCCTCGCTCAAGTTGTCACCTATGCCGTGAGCAGGCTATGGAGGCTGATTGTCAGGATGAATAGCACGAAGCTGCACTCAATACCGTATGGCGTAACTGCACGAACGATATGGGGAGCAGCAAGTTCCTGTGGACGGCTACGTCACATCTCAAGGAAGCAACCCGAGTTACATCCTCTGCGTCCTCCGTGTCTCTGTGGTGAAATAAGGTAGCAACTTGGGTTACCCTCGCTTGTTGTTGATAAACTGCCAACACGTGAGCAGGGGCACATACGCTGGCCCCTGCTCGATTCACGAAACAGTCTGTGTTCTCTGGAACGCAGTGACCTGACCCTCAATCAAACGCTCAAGACAGCCTTGAATTGGCCAGGGCCAGCCTGCGCGCCGGAACTTCTTGCTCCATCTGCCGGGTAAGCTGCCAGGTTCCCAGACAGAAGGCAAGCTGAGCCAGTGTTTGCACAATCTGCTCAAACCACTGCACCGGAATCGTCTGTGGTACGTTATTCGCCATCTGCGACATACCGATGATGGTGAGGAGCACGATCACGAACACTACTGCCAGCGGACGCATATTGCGTCGCCAGGCACCTATCGCCAGCATCAGCAAGAGAGCGGTGTTGCCAAGCGTTGCCAGCATAATGAGCGGCACACGCCACGGCCCGCCATTGCTTGCAATCAATGCCGAACCACCGCCAAACAAAGCAATCACAATCAGTGGCACGAGCCATGGCCAGCGCAGTCCTGGTTTGCCCTGCAACTGGCGCGTATAACTGTAGACTGCTGTAGCGATAAGGGTAAAGCCGGGAGCGATCATAGGAAAGAGTGCCTGACTGAAGAGAGGAATATCGGTGCCGTTGATTGCCATGAGTAATTTCCAGGTTGCTTTTAAGACTCCACCAACGGCAAGTAAGCCCAGACCGACGTACACCATGCTCCCCAGACCGCGGTCAAGTTGCGAGACGGTGCGAGCGATAAACCACACTCCAACCAGCGAGAAGATCACCGGGAGGTAATCCTCCAGCGCCAGCGCCAGCGAATATTCCATCTCCATTGTACGCCTCCCGTTATGTTATCCAACGCTTGTGAATTTAGTTCATTATATTGCATATCATACTCTTTGACAAGCCAGGTATTAATCGCTGCGACAATGCATGGGAGCGGTTAATCATTCTGATTAAGAGGCTGGCGGAGTGGTGAAATATAACGATATTGCAAATCATATCAAATGTGTGATCAGCGAACACGTGACACGCTAGCCAATCAACACCGGCGCCGGTGCTGCACCTGAACGATGTAGTGCTGGATGCCAGCGCTGGTATGACAGGAGCGTAGGGGCACGGCAGGCCGTGCCCCTACAACTACGCCGACGCTAATCCACCAGTGACTCGTTGGTGACACACCTGAACGATGCATGTTGTTGAGCAAGAGTTGGTATGATGCATCACGAATCTCATCACTCTTATCACGTACCAGCCGTGGCCGGTAGGGGGGGCGCACGGTTGTGTGCGCCCCTACTTTCTATCGGTGGGATAGTCGCTGGTTCAGAGCCGTCTTGCAGTTGTGCAGGCGTCATCCCTGGCGATGGTCATCGTGAGGCCATTCGCACCTACGCAGTGAGGACGTTATCTGCATGATGGGTAATGAGAAGCCTCCGGCGGGAGCAGGTGCGCACAGTGTGCACAAACTGGTCTGCCCCCTGGGAGCGCGAGTCTCCGGTGCGCCCACCATCAGTCCCGGCAGGCACAGACCTGTCCTGAACCGTGCACACCCGCCACCAGGGGGAGCAGGTGCGGGGGAGTGTTGCGGAGTGCACAAACTGGTCTGCCCCCTGGGAGCGCGCGCCTCCGGCGCGCCCACCACCTGGCCCGGCAGGCACAGACCTGTCCTGAACCGTGCACACCCGCCACCAGGGCTGTGCATTACCCATAACTCGAATACTGCATTGCCCGCGTGCCGGAGCGGGTCGGAGGCGTGATGACGGGCGTGCTCCTCAGCCGGGCACTGGGAGCGCGCGCCTCCGGCGCGCATGGTGCCTGTACCGTTGCTGGAGGGAGGAGCCAGTAGTGCGCCGCTCCAGCCGTGCTATCACGTGCTGAATGGATTGCCTTACGTGCGCATCATGCGCGTGTCGCGCAGTTTGGAGTGCGGCAGCCATGCTGCCGCGCCAGCCGTGCTCACGGTGCATGGTACACCGTTACCCGTCCTGGTCACGGGGAAGCTGGATGTGCTTGTTTCGATCATCGAGTCGGTCAGGCATGCATGCGATACCTGCGCGTAGACGTGTTGTTGCACCAGGTTCGTACCTGCACACCAACGGCCACGGCCAGCACCTGACGGCAGTGGAGAGGATGCCTCCACGCAGGCTGGAAGCCTGAGGCTGGAAGCCTGCGCCACAGGGAGCGCTTGCAGCCCGCCTGACGCAGCGTGACATGTGGGTAATGCATAGCCACCAGGGGGAGCAGGTGCGGGGGAGTGTTGCGGAGTGCACAAACTGGTCTGCCCCCTGGGAGCGCGAGTCTCCGGCGCGCCCACCACCTGGCCCGGCAGGCACAGACCTGTCCTGAACTGTTAATATCCGTTGTCAGCGGGGGCGAGTGAGGGTGGGTGTTGCGCAGATCACTTCTGAGCGCAGCGAAAGCGTGCTACACCTGAACGCAGACGCACTGAACCGGCACCCCTGTATCTTTGACGAACCACCGGTGGCTCGCCGGTGGTGTGGTAGTACGGGGATGGCATCTCAACGCTGCATATCGTGGAGCAAGCGCTGGTATCAGTTAATCTCGCCTGGGTTGCTCGTTGCTCTGCCAATCACACGATGATAGATGGCTTATCCATACCGACAGGAGCGGGTTTACTCAACCCGCCCCTGCTGTATCTCATAACCTGCTATAGTAATGAGAAACCGGAAAGCAATTTATGCCAGTTCATACACCGGTGTACACCAGTGCTGGTATTTCTTCACCCGACCACGCACCACATCGGCGTAGAGATTAACCAGCATTCTCCCAATCGGCCCAACCGTCCCGTCACCTATCGGGCGCCGGTCGATCTCAACAATAGGCTTGATCTCAGCACCGGTACCACAGAAGAAGGCTTCCTCGGCCACATAGAGTTCGGTACGGTCAATTGGCGCCTCGCGCACCGGAATGCCCAACTGATTGCGCGCTAACTCCATCACCACCTGGCGCGTAATCCCTTCCAGAATATCACCGCTGGTCGGTGGCGTAATCAATACTCCATTCCGCACGATAAACAGGTTCGCTGCTGATGCCTCGGCGACGTGACCATCATTACTCAGCACAATAGCTTCATCATAACCGTTCAGCAACGCCTCGCTCTTCGCCAGCGCCGAATTGAGGTAGGCGCCACAGGCTTTGGCCCGCGAGGGAATGATGTTATCGTCGATCCGTCGCCACGATGAAATACAGGCTTTGATTGCTGAACCGGCCAGGTATTGTCCGAACCCGACGGCAAACATTGTGAAGCTGTCGGTCAGGCCGTGCAACTGAACGGCAATGGCCGGATCGCTCTTGTAGAGGAGTGGTCGGATGTAGACATCTTCGCGAAAGGCTTCTCGTCGCAACAGCTCAATTGTGATTTGACATAATTCTTCAGTACTGTAGGGCAATTTCATCATCAAGATACGGGCCGAGCGATGGAGGCGCTCCATGTGTTCTCGCAGACAAAAGACATAGAGCTGTTGATGGTCGGGATTCCAGTAGCCGCGGATCCCTTCAAAGCAACCGGTACCATAATTGAGCGCATTGGTCATCACACTGACCTGTGCCTGCTCGATAGGGACAATCTCGCCGTTGAAGAAGGCAAAACGATTGTTGGGCACGGCTTGTTTCCTTTCTAGTTAGCGCGATGTATACATCGGATATTGTACCTTGTGGTCTGTAGGTCTGTTCTGAATGCACCGTCTGGCTGCGCGGTTGTGGTATCTAACGTTAGCGATGCATGCCAACCAGTTGCGCTGTTGCACTGCGCAATTGCAAGTAGTTGCCGAGTATTGTAAGCCCAACGGCGCTGATGAACCCAATCCCGGCAAACGCTATCCAGGGCAATGCGGGCAGATTGAATGCAGCAGCCAGATCGATCAACATCCCACCGCTCAGATTGCCCAGTCCACCACCTACCGCCAGCGCAAGTGCATTGACCCCGAAGTATGAACCGAGTGCTCGTTTGTCGGCCAACGCTGCTGCCACGCTTTGCTGCGCCGGTGTGGCGAGGAGAGTACCAAAGGTGAAGATGATGACACATCCGATAAGGAGTGGAAAGGAGCCGGCCAGCGCAACCATCCCCAGGCCAAACGCCATCAGGGCAATGCCGAGGATTAAGATGCTAAGCGGACGCAGCCAGCGCTCGAATAAGCCAATGACCGGTATTTGTAAGATGACGGTCATTCCTGCATTAATGCCATAAATCCAGCGCACAGCATCGGCAGCATTGGCCAGTCGTTCACCTACCAGTGGCAAACTGATCGTCAACTGTACCCACATAAACCAGTAACCCATGAGTAGTGCGGTGAAGGCAAGGAATGGCCGATCACGCAGTGCCAGCCCAAGCCCAAAACCGAGCCGGCTACGGTCGGTCGCCGTTTCAATCGGTGGCAGGAACAGTGTAATAGCACCTATGAAGGCAAAACAGGCGGCAGCAGCCAGCGCGACGGTACTGAAACCGTAGTCGAGCAGCAGGGCACCGAGAAACGGGCCAATCACCATACCAAGCCCTCCGCCGACGCCATTGATAGAAAAAGCCCGCGCCCGCTCTTCTTCCGTGGTTAGCGCAGCGATCCCGGCGCGACTGGGTGCCTCGAAGAGCGCACCGCCGAGCGCCGAGAGCAACATTGATCCGAAGAGCAGGAGCGGTGTGTCGGCAAAGGCCAGGCTGGCGAAGCCGACGGCCCGTACCAGGACGCCGGCGGTGATCAGGCCGCGCCCGCCAAACCGATCCGACAGTACCCCACCGCCTACACTGATCCCCTGCTGAACGAGTTGACGAAGTGCCAGCGCCATTCCAACGGTGACCGCAGCAAAACCCATTGTTTGCACATAATGCACCGAGACCAGGGGAATGACCATGAAGAAGCCGGCATACATCATAAAGTTGATGACGATCAGGATGATCAATCCCCGATAGCGAGTTGAGCGCGAGAGATTCATGTCGTTTAACTTTCTGATGAGTCAAACAATTTTGCTCCTACGTTACCATATCTGCACGATCTGCGCTACAGATAATCGCGATTGGCCCATCGGGCATTTGGGTGAGGACAACCACCAGGTGTCGTTGCCCCGAACCACTGAGCTGACGGGCCAGGCTATCGGTGTCAAGTGGCGATCCCCGCTTCTTCACAGTAACAACACCGGCATCAAGCTCTCGGACTAATGCGCGCAGGCGTTTGAGTTGGAACGGCATCCAGGTGATAATTGGCCAGGCGCGGGCAAAAGGGGTTGGCAAGGCGGTATGAGCGGTGAGGTAGGCAATATCGGGTGCCAGTTGATACGCACCGAGTTGATGCGCCAGTTCAGCCACCAATCCCGCCCGGATCACAGCCGGGTCTGGTTCGTAGAGCACGGCTAATGGCGGGCTTAATGATGGCGTTGCAGGTGTAGTAGCGATCATAGTTGACATTGATCCGTCGCTACCCAGCACCGTTGCCCGCCGACTGGTGGTAGCATATGGCCCACACCAGATCACAGCCTCTTTCAGGTCGCCATCAAGCGACACGAATTCTACTTCTGCATCCTCCGGTATGACGCTACGTTGAATACCCGGCGCTAATTTCACCGCCAAAGCCGGTGTGTGTTGCCGCCAGCTCAGTACATGGCTGAGCGGTGGCTGAAAATCATCAGGATCGAACAGGCGTCGCTCTCCACTCCGCCGGGCCGGGTCGCAGAAGAGTGCTGCCGCTAACGGTAGCGGCTCGCGCAGCAAATCACGCTCAAGAAAGGATACTCGCGAACCAAGCCCAAGCACTTCAACGTTGAATCGCGCCAGCGCCAACCTGATTGGATCGCGCTCGACGGCGATCACCTGCGCTCCGGCATCGGCCAGTGCAATGGTGTCACCGCCAATCCCGCAACCGAGATCGGCTACATTGCCGGCCTGGGCCAGCCGCCGGGCACGATGTGCGGCCACAGGCGCTGCTGACGCCTGTGCCAGTGCCTCGCGCGTAAAGAGCATCCGGTCTGCCTGGGGGAATTTGCTGATTGCCCGTCGCCGTAGCAATGCCTGCTCAATAGCAGCTCGTGCTCGCGCCGCCGGCAGTGAACGCCGCAGCCGATTGAGTTCACTCAGGATGGTCGCCTCACGTATGTCACGTATCGCCAGATCGGCCAGTACGGCGCTTCCTTCTGGCGAGCTGAGCCAGCGAATAAGGTCTTGATCCATAAACGCTTAACAACCTGTCGCCAACAATTACAAAATACTATACTCTAAAGTGAACTGAAGCGCGGTACAATAAAGTGTCTTCATCAGATTCTGTTCGGGAGGGTCATAATGCGTAGGACTGGCTGGTTTATCATCTTGATCGCTTTGATGCTGGTTGCGTGTACCAATCAACCAGCACCAACACCAACGGCAACGGAGGCAGTACCAACCGCTGTACCGGCAACAAGTGTACCGGTTTCTGAGCCAACACCGGTGACAACCGAGTTAACACCGGAAGTGGTCGCAGCCGGTATCCAACAGGCGCTTGATAGCTATATTGAAGCATACAATACCAATAATATTGAACTCCTGCGTTCGGTCGTTGATCAAACGAATGCTCCGTTCCGTCGGCTGGTCGAAGAGCGTTTCAACACCTTTCAAGAGTCGTCGTTCGCCGGCAGCCGGTTCGGTCGGATGCGCGTGCTTGAGGTCAAACCACGTGACCATGGCTTCTGGCAAGCGGCAATTGACGATGGCGGCTATCGCCGTGATATTCTCTTCCGCCAGATTGAAGATGGTCGTTGGGTGATGAGTGAGCCGACCGAGGAGCAGCTTGGTGAGAAGATTCGGATCGAAAACGAATACTTCACACTCAACACCTACGAATGGGCTGCCGAAGTCAACACAATCATCGAGGACATGGTTGTCCGAGCGCGACAGCAGGTGATCGATACGCTGGGCCGTACTCCGGAAAACAAATTCAATGTGTATCTCCGCCCGATTTTCGGCATTACGCCTCCCGTCAATCCAAACTCGCTGGCCTGGTACTCCGCCGGATCACGGCCACGGAATGATCGGATCGACATCTTTGCCCCCTTCTCCTACGCCTTCGGTTTCTACGATCCGAATGTGGGATGGGAAGCGGAACTCTACAGCACGATTGTGCACGAATTGACCCACTGGGCGTACACGCGGGCGTTTGCGCAGGAATATCGCATCACTGATTGGATGAGCGAAGGTTTGGCTGAATATGTCGCGAATAATCCGCGCCGGAATGCAGTGAGTGCTGCGGTGCGGATGGGGCGCATTATTCCCCTGGTTGATCCCAACGGTGGTGTCCGCCCACAGGATATGGATCATATGACCACCCTTGAAGTTGATCGTGGCCTGGCCTACGGGTTCGCTTATTCGCTGGTTGCGTACATTGTCGAGACGCAGGGTGGACTTGATGGGTTCTGGCGGTTTGCCGCTGCTGTGCGTGATACACCCGGTACCGGTATCGAATTTTATGATAAAGCATTGCAAAAAGCCTTCGGTATTACCTATGAAGAGTTTGATGCCGGTTGGCGCCAGTGGCTCCTGGAAAATTACTGATACCTGGCCGACAACACCCGCGTTCAGCGAGCTTTGCTGGATACACTTCTCATACATTCAGTAAAGCGTATACAACCGCAGTGCGGAAGTCGCGCTTCCGCACTGTTGTCTCATGTGAAGATGATCGAGTCGTTTACTAAGGCTCTGATAGGAAACATTACGGCTGATAGTCAAACCTGTGTCTGAGTTGTCCTTATTGCCAACATGTGATGATGAAGACGAAGGGTAAAGTAAGGGGCCGAATGGGTGAGACGTCTGTGTTATTTCGCCAATGCGGAGAGCAGATTATCTAAAACGGTAACCTGGAAAGTGCATGACCGCCGTCTGATAGATCTGCTCACTGTGAGGTTCTATGGCAACACCACGCCTGATTATTCCAGGTTTGTACGAACTGACCCTGCCAATGCCACTTACTTCGGTAAACGTGTTCTTTTTGCTAACGGCTGAAGGTGTGACTCTGATCGACACCGGTTATCCTGATCATGGCGCCGGTGTGCTGGCCGGGTTGACAGCACTGGACCGCACGCCGGCAGAGGTGAAGCATATCATCGTAACCCACCATCATGTCGATCACGCCGGTAATCTGGCGGTATTACAAAGATACACGCAGGCGCAGATTTGGATGCATCCTGCTGATGCCGACCTGGTTGCGCAGGGGCAGTGTCTACGCCCAACCCTGCATGGCTCTCCAGGTCTGTTCAATCGCCTGGCTTTCAGCCTTGCCAGGATGCTCTTGCCACGAACCATTCAACCGGCGCGGGTCGATCATCTCATCGCCGATAACGAGATCATCCCGGTGGCCGGAGGTCTCCAGGTGATTCACATCCCTGGTCACAGCGCCGGTCAAATCGGCCTGTACTGGCGCGTGCAAAAGACCCTCTTCGTCGCCGATGCTGTTATGCATCGTGATAAGTCGTTACAATTACCACTGGTCATTGAAGACCTGAATACCGAAATCAACAGTATTTCGCGCCTGGCACGCTACGACTGTACTACGATCTGTTTTGGCCACGGGCCGGCTATCACCGGTGCCGCAGGAAGTGCTCTGCAAGCCTACGCTGCGGCTGTGGCGAAGCGATGATGTACTACAAACATAACGATCTGAATTCGTTCATCCAGGTGCAAGCATCCGGGTTTTCGATGCCTTTCACTTGCTCCCGTCCAAGCATTAAGAAATTCCCGTGCGATATGACGCAGCTTGACATTGCTGCTTGCGAGTGTTATGCTACATAAATAAAGAGTATATATGTCGCGATCGCGGATGATCGTCGATTATGGAGGACGCGGCCTGGCGTTGCACGCCGGGCGTTTTTGATCAAGAATCACTTCGTATCAGATAGTAAAGATAGTCTTTGCGAGATTATCCGTGTAGCGGCGAAGTCGTGTTCAGATCATACATATTGGCATTCCATGTACGTCCGGCCTGCCCATTCACTGCCTGTAAACGGCAGTGAATAGTCTGCCTGGATAGGAGCGGATTATGGATGATGTAGCGATTACCGCTCATTCGCCAGAACTAACATTAACTTCGTCGACTCATACGAGGATGATGTCTGATTTGCCGCCATTATCGGCTGAATTGCTCAACCACCCGGTGATGTTTTCGCTTGTTGAACAACAGCAACGTCGTGGTTGTCAGGCATCACTCGAGTCGGTTCAAACAGCATTCATTAATGCATATCATTCACCTTCAGTTGAAGCTCTGATTTCCCGCCACCGAGAGTATCTCCCCTCAGCCGATTTCGATCTGATCCGCCGCTCGTATGCGTTCGCCGCTGTTGCCCACGAGGGGCAGCGACGGCAATCAGGCCAGCCGTACATTGATCATCCAATTGAAGTTGCCATCATCTTGCTCGATCTACGTCTTGACACCGAATCGATTGCCGCGGCCCTCTTGCACGATGTGGTGGAGGACAGCGGTGTCCCGATTTCGGTCATAGAGCAATTTTTCGGTCAGCAAGTCGCCAGTCTGGTTGATGGGGTGACTAAACTCTCCGGTTACGAGAGCAAGAGTAAAGAAGAGGCACAGGCTGGCACGTACCGAAAATTGATTATTGCGTCAGCCGACGACCCGCGGGTAGTTTTGATCAAGCTGGCCGACCGGCTCCACAATATGCGCACTATTCACGCCACACCGCCGCAAAAGCAGCAACGGGTGGCGCGGGAAACCCTTGAAATCTATGCGCCTCTGGCCCACCGTCTTGGTATGTGGCAGATGAAATCGGAGCTAGAGGATCTGGCATTCAAAACGCTGCATCCCGACCGTTATCAGGAAATTGCCCGTGGCCTGGCCATGCGCAAAGAGGCCCGTGACCGCATTGTGCAAAAGGTCATTGCCCAATTGAAAGAGATGCTTGCCCGCGAAGGTATTAAGGCAGAGGTTACCGGGCGCTCGAAGCATATCTACTCGATCTGGCGTAAGATGGAGCGCAAAGGGGTGCCACTTGAGCGCATCTACGATCAGCTCGCCGTGCGCATTATTGTCGATGATCCCAACAACGAAGTGGGAGCATGCTATCAGGCCTTAGGCGTGGTGCATGGCAAGATGAACTGGACGCCGGTGATGCAAGAGTTCGATGACTACATCGCTGCCCCCAAAGAGAGTTCTTACCGCTCCATCCATACGACCGTGATCCTGCCGGAGGGTTTGCACTGTGAAGTGCAGATTCGCTCGACGAAGATGCACGAAGAGGCCGAACACGGGATTGCTGCCCACTGGCGTTATAAAGAGGGCTTCAATTCGCGCAGTGATCGCGATTACGAAAACAAAATTCGCTGGTTGCGTGAACTGATCTCCTGGCGCAACGAAACTACCGACCGCGAATTTGTCGATATGTTGCGCGCCGAATTTGAAGAGCGCGTGTTTGTCTTCACACCGAAGGGTAAGATCATCGACCTGCCTGAAGGTTCAACGCCGGTCGATTTTGCCTATCGCATCCACTCCGAGGTCGGCCACCGTTGTATTGGGGCCAAGGTCAATGACCGCATGGTGCCACTTGATTATCAGTTGCGGAATGGTGAGATTGTCGAGATTTTGACCTCGAAGAATCAACGTGGCCCCAGCCGTGACTGGCTACGTTTTGTGAAGACTCCCTCGGCCCGCAACCATATTAAGCGCTATTTCCGTCGTCTCGAACGTGAAGAGAATATTATCGCTGGCCGCGAGATGCTCGAAAAAGAGCTGAAACGCTTTGGCCTGATGCAGGTCAGTTTCGAGAAGCTGGTTGAACTGGCCGGGCCTACAGTACGTTCGGTTGAAGACCTCTTCTATCAAATTGGGGTCGATGATCTGAACGAACGAGCGTTGGTGCAGAAATTGCTCGGTGCTCAGGAGACTGCGCCGCCGCCGTCGCCACCTGCGCCGACTCAGCCCATGGCGCGAGTCAGTGCCAGCGGCGAAATCTACCTTGAGGGTACCGGCAAAATTGCGTCACGCCTTGCCCGCTGTTGTAATCCGGTGTTCGGTGAGCCAATCGTTGGCTTTACAACTCGTGGTCGGGGAGTGACGGTTCATCGTACCGATTGTCGCACGATTCAGAATCTAAGCGCCTCTGAACGAAATCGCTTGATGCCGGTCTGTTGGGGGAATGGTTCTGGCCCCAATCAATGGTTCCCGGTACCGTTACGCATTGAAGCGTGGGATCGGGTTGGCTTATGGCGCGATATTTCAAATGTGATTGCAGACGCCGGGATCAATATTACCGATATCAATCAGGGGAAGCGCTGGGCCAATGGGCGTACTGTGTTGAATGTCACGGTTTCGTTGCAATCGATGGCTCAACTGTCACCATTGATTGAAAAGCTTAATCGAATACCCGATGTCATTGATGTCTACCGTAAAACATGATCATTGATCGAAATCTGATGCTAGCGGCTCTTCGTTCTGCACTGCTTGAATGGTTTGCCGGTAACGCGCGCGATCTGCCATGGCGACGTACTCGCGATCCATACGCGATTATGGTCGCCGAGATCATGCTTCAACAAACACAAGTTGACCGGGTTATTCCAAAATATCACGCCTTTTTAGCTACTTTCCCCACCCTGAAAGCACTGGCCTCCGCTCCAACTGCTGAGGTGATCCGGTTGTGGGCCGGTCTTGGCTATAACCGGCGCGCAGTGAATCTGCAACGGGCAGCGCAGATTATTGTCGAACAATACGGTGGTAAAGTGCCAGATTCGGTGGCGGTGTTGCGTACATTGCCCGGTATCGGCCCTTACACTGCCGGTGCGATTGCCTGTTTTGCGTTCGAGCAGGATGTCGTGTTTCTCGATACTAATATTCGCCGCGTTGTACGTCGATTATGTGTCGGTTCTGACCTGCTTCCGACACCATCCGATGCAGTGCTGCTGGTTCACGCCGAAACCTTATTGCCGGTCGGACAGGGCTGGATGTGGAATCAGGCTATCATGGAATTGGGTGCCCTGATTTGCACAACGTCCAATCCGGCGTGCTGGCGTTGCCCTCTACGTCAGTATTGTCGGGCTTACGCCGATGCGATTGTTGCGGATGGCGATCTGGTCAATACAATGATGTCACCAGTACCCCTGAAGCGGGTGGCTGAGTCACGGTCTGGTGAGACGTTTGTCGGTTCGCGACGCTGGTACCGTGGGCGTATTATTGCCGTGCTCCGCGACTTGCCGGTGGGAGATGTATTGCCGTTAGCCGAATTGGGTCAACGCTTACGCCCGGATTTCACTGCCGACCACGAGGACTGGTTACAAGGGCTGGTGACCGATCTGGCGCGTGATGGATTACTGATTATCACCGATCAGGGAGTGCGTTTGCCAGAGTGAAAGAGGGCATAACAGGAACCATTAACTGAACAACATATACAACGAGGAGTTGCCCCATCAACGTTCCGTTTTCCATCCTTGCCCGGGCAATTTCGCCATCTGTTGAGGAGAGAATTTCATGCACACCATTCCGTCATCCTTGCGTGGTACGCTGATCGGATTGTGGAGTGCTGCTGCGCTGGTCGGAGTCATTTCGAGTTTGCTGGCCCCGCCGGCAGCATTTGATCTGGCTGCCTGGCTGGCCACCATTCTGTTTGCCCTTGGACTTACCATCTTTGAGGCGTTGACGATTGTGCGCCAGCATGACCGCCCACTGGCCGTGACTCTGGTCTTGTTGATCAGTGCCATGATCGTTTTGCCATGGCCCCTCTTTTTGCTGGCAACTGCGATAGGGGCAGTCGCCGGCACCCTGGCGCGTCAGTCCCCATGGTGGCAGGCGCTGGCGCTGGCCTCTATTCGCTGGATCGCTCTTACCGCCGGCAGCGTGGTGCTTATGCTATTTGTGCAGCAGCATCCCTTTGGTGCTGATATTGCCTCACCTTTTGCTTTGATCGGCCTGATTGGCTGCGGCTTTGTGATCTATTCGATTGAACGGGTGGCCAGTGCCAGCCTGTCTTCTCCGGTCACTGATGAGCGTTTTCTGCTGGCATTGCGGTGGCGTATCGATGACGCTGGCTGGTATGCCCTGATCTTTGCTCCGCTGGGGGGGATGCTGGCTATTCTCTGGCAACAGGAGGTGTGGGCTTTTGCGTTGGGGATGGCACCGCTGGCGATGGTTCAAATCAGCCTGCGTCGTCAGTACAGGTTAGAAGAGGCTTTGCGCGTTGCTGATACGCAATTGCAAACGGCTAATGCCCGTCTCCGCACCTTGTCGCGTCAGACCGATCATTTGCATAGCCTGATTGTCGCACTCATGACCAGCCGTGATGTGCCGACAATGCTCAATCTGTTGGGTGAACGGTTGAGTGCTCTGATGGAAGCCGATTGCGCCTGGGTTACCCTTTACGATGACCAGGGTAACCTTCAGTTAGTCGCTTCCCACCATTTACCCGTCTCTACCGAAGGGGTCGGACCGCAACCGGTACCGCTCCCGCAAGCCTATGAAACAGCCCTGGAACAGAAGCGGGTGACACTCTTCACCAATCAGCAAGTTCAGATGCTGGCGCCGGTGGCTGCCTTGACCGAACGTTCAACATGGCAGGCAGTGATTATGCTTCCGCTGCTCGGCGAGCAAGCCCCACTTGGTGCCGTTTGTCTGGCATTTGAGACGGTACGGGGGCTGAAAGAGGACGAACAACGTCTACTGGCAGCGTTTGCCCGTCACGCTACTGCTGTAATCCAGAATGCCCGCCTCTTTCGTCGCTGGCAGGAATCGCAAACCGAGCTGGGGCGTTCGGCCAAACTGGCTGCGGTGGGTACATTTGCCGCCAGTATTGCCCACGAATTCAACAACCTGCTTTCGGGAATGCTGGGGTATGCACAACTCGGCCTGGCCGACGATGATGTCGAAATGAAGAACGAGGCTTTGAAGGTCGTGCTCGACACCTGTAAGCGTGGTCGCAGCATTACCGGCAGCCTGCTCACCTTTGCCCGCCGCCGCGACTCGCGTCGGGAATTGTCTGATCTGCGCGAAGTTGTTGATGGAACGCTCACTCTTATGGAGATAGAACTCCGTAAGCATAATATTCGCGTTGTCCGGCAGATCGATATGGTACCACCGACTATCTGTGATTCTGGTCAGATTTCTCAAGTCTTTTTGAATCTGCTCACCAATGCACGTGATGCGATGAAACCGCAGGGGGGGACGCTAACCGTATCACTGACCTCGGATAACGAATGGATTACCTTGCAGGTTACTGATACCGGTTGCGGCATCCCTGAAGCGGTACGTCGCCAGATTTTCCAGCCGTTTGTGACCACCAAGAATACCACCGGTAGTCAATCGGGTACCGGTCTGGGTCTGGCCGTTTCGTATGGCATCATCAAAAACCACAACGGCCACTTTGATGTCGAGAGCGAGGTCGGGAAGGGGACGACGATGACGATCCGTCTACCTATTGTGCAAGAAGAGGAAAGTGAAACGAGCAAGGCCCCGATCCCCTCGCTGCGCATGCTGGTGATTGATGATGATGAAGCTGCTGCCCGCACACTTACCGCCCTTTTGGAACAGGCGGGTCATCAGGTGACCTATTGCGCACACAGTGCAGAGGCCGTAGCCATCTATACCTCCAATCCGTTCGATATTGTTTTGACCGATGTCGTGATGCCCGAACTCGATGGGATCAGCCTCCTCAATGTGTTACGCACCTACGATCCTACGGCGAGTATCATCTTGTTCACCGGCCAGATCGAACCCGATCAGGTTGCGGCAATGGCGGCCAGCGGTGCGTATGCCGTGTTGCGTAAACCGTTCTCTGCCGAGGAGCTGATGACGACGGTTCAGGCAGCCTATCACGACCGCGAACGGGCCAAACGCGCATTGGCAGGCTTCGTCGAAACGGCGCGTTGAGATAAGGTGCGTGGTTGTCTTCTTTTCACTTCTGGTGCGGCAGAAATGATGACACGCCATCACTCTGGTACCGCATTTGATCGCGGATGCGCTGAACCAACTCTCTCGCATTGCGACGACCGACCAGAAGCCCGATGGTGCCATTTCGGTACAAATATGACGCCTGAACGATGTACATCGTCGATCACAAGAGTCAGAATCACCGTGTTTCAGATCATAATGTAGCGAGGGGCGGCTCCAGGCCACCCCTCGCTTGTATCTCTGGTTCAGGTCAGAGCGCCTTAACCGGCTGCGGCAATGCCCTGAATCCCGCCTTCGGTCATCTTCCGTACATCGAGGAGTTCATCGACCTGTTCGGCGGTAAGGAGACCCTTTTCGACCACCACTTCTTTGATGGTTTTGCCGGTAGCCATCGCCTCTTTCGCGACCGCTGCACCGTTCAGATATCCGATCACGGGGTTCAGCGCCGTTACCAGAATGGCATTCTTCGCCAGCCAGCCCGCCGCCTTCTCGCGATTGGCGGTGATGCCAACCACACACTTCGTCGTGAAGGCATTGATTGCGCCGATCAGCACATGCATCATCTCAAACAGGTTGTGCGCAATGATTGGCATCATCACGTTCAGTTCGAGCTGACCGGCCTGTGCCGCCAGGGCTACGGTCAGGTCACAACCCTGCACGTGGTAGCAGGCCATGTTCAGCATTTCGGCCAATACCGGATTGACTTTACCCGGCATAATCGAGGAACCGGGTTGGACGGCAGGTAGCCGGATTTCGTCGAGACCGGTCGCCGGGCCGGAAGAGAGGAGCCGGAAGTCGTTGGCGATGCGGCCCAGCGTGATGCAGAGGGTGCGCAGGCTGGCCGAGAAATCGGCGGGATCGGCCATGCTTTGCATCGACTCGAACAGGTTCCCCGACGAGACAAGTTCATGACCGGTGAGTTCACTGAGTTTGGCGACCATGCGGCTGTGGTATTCCGGGTGCGCGTTGAGACCGGTGCCGGTGGCTGTGCCGCCGATGCCTAGCCGACGGAGCCGATTGGCGGCAGTGACGATGCGCTCCATGTCGTTGCGCACGGCCTTGGCGTATGCACCGAACTCCTGGCCGAGCCGCACCGGAACAGCATCTTGCAGGTGGGTGCGCCCCGATTTGACGACATCGTCGAATTCAATCGCTTTTTGTTCAAGCGCATCGGCGAGGTCATCAATAGCGGCGATCAGTTCGGGTAGACGCCACAAACAACCCAGGCGGATTGCGGTTGGAATGGTATCGTTCGTCGATTGCGCCATGTTGACGTGGTCGTTCGGGCTGACCGGTTTCTTCGGATCGTCGAGGCTGTAGCCGAGAATCTGGTTAGCCCGGTTGGCCAGCACTTCGTTGACGTTCATGTTGTGAGACGTACCGGCGCCGGCCTGAAACGGATCGACGACAAACTGATCGGCGTGTTGGCCGGCCAGGACTTCTTCGGCGGCCTGAATAATGGCGTTGGCGATCTGCGGATCAAGCAGACCAAGGTCGCGGTTCACTTCAGCAGCGGCTCGTTTGATCATCGTCTGGGCCCAGACGAAGGCCGGGTAGGGCCGCATCCCGCTCACCGGGAAGTTCAGCACCGCACGCTGCGTTTGGGCACCGTAGAGGGCATTAGCCGGTACCTGCATCTCGCCTAACGAGTCGCGTTCAATGCGATAACCTTCAGCCATGAGTTCAGCTCCTTTCATGCAGCAGGAAGCGACCATGCATTCCTGTCTCGCATGGATTGTGTCGCGTTACAGGGCGATTGTATCATAACGCAGGCGAGATACAGTCGCACCGGTCGTGGTGCATTCCGTGCGTACTATTGCCGGTCAAATCTGGTAGTATACGATGCACATCATGGCGCAAGCGCCAGCGCGGGTGGTGGCGCTGGCTTCCAGCCTGCTCCACACCGTAGTACAGATGATGGACGAACGCAGGTGTGTCCCCCATCCCGGCAAGCGAAGTCGCTTGCGCTAACGACCAACCTCGTTGCGCACCTGAGTCAAGGCTGTGATCATCCCTAATGCCCGATCACGGTCATCGCCAACCATTTCTTTGCACAGCTCGATCAACTGATCAATGGCCTGATGGCGCTCGGCTGGTGGTAGAGCCATGATTGCCTCTACTGCGGCTGGCTCGCCACTGAGGACACTGCGCAGTCGGTCGTCACCGATGGGGGCCGCTCCCAACACACCACCGCGTTCACTCATCGCTGTACCGAGCCTGTCTACCGCCGCGGCCATGGTGCTGCGGGCATCAAACTGGAGTTGGGGGATGTCAGAGGTGCTCAAGACGGTGCAGGTGTAGAATAGATCGGTCGTGGGGGCAACCTCACTCTCGATGGTGGTGATCATTGGTTCAGCCGCTGCTGTCGAACCGACCCCACCCAACACCGGCGGTTCGCCTGTACCGGTGAGCATAGCGCCAATCGTAACGTGGCCGTAGTCGGTACCGTGTAACATCAATCGATAATCACCGGCGGTTGGATTGTCGATAACGACCAGATTGAGCGCCTTGCCCGCATGCCCATAATTTCGTGCTCGTACCCGGCGACTGCGACGGGCTGCGCGTTTTTCGCCGGTACCTAACACGCCGGCTGGTGCCAGTGGTTGACCGGCTGGTACCTCAACCTCTACCTCGACCGGCGAAGCTGTCATAATGATCAGCCGTGGGGTGGGGGATGGTGTTGGGGTAGGAGCAGCGCCTAGCACGTCGGGGGCAATGCCCAGCTCTCGGAAGATTAAGGACAGGGCTTGGGGACTATCGGGTAGCGCACCGTGGCTCACCGTAATTGCAGGGAGATTGTTGGCCTGGGGCACAGTCGCCATGCGTTGGAGTACAGTGCCGTCACCCTGCGCATCGTAGTGGCGCTGAAGCGGTACACCGTCGGCGTAGCGCAGTGGATGATCGTCTGGGGGTGGCCCAACCAGAATTGTGTTCAGCGTATTAAAACCGACACCGGTAATGGTGGTCACCGGAACACGCTGCGTCAGCGTGGTAATTGCCGTCACCTGATTCGCCATCTCTCCCCACAAATTACGGGAGACCATACTGCTCAGCGGTTTGAATTGCGGAGGGTTGCCACTTAACAGATAGTCTTCCACCGGCAGTAAATCGCGCACACCGGGCACCTGCGTGTGGATCGTCTTCACCTTGTCGAGTTCGGTCTGGATAGGGTGGATATGGCGCAAATACCACAGGTAGACGGCGAAAACGGTGCGCAGCGTCTCATCGGCGTGAGGTTCTGCACCGGCCCAGGCGGTGTAGGCTTCTGCCGAGCCGCGGTGCGGGGTGCCGAGTGTGATCAAGCGGGCTACATCATTACGTGCAGGGTATTCCGGTGACTGAATGTAGCTGCGGGCAACTAAACCACCCATACTATGACCGATGAGGATAACCTTGCTGGCATTGGCTGCTTTCTTTGCCCTGTCGATCCATCCAATCAGGTAGCGACGTGCGCTCTCTTCAACCGGTTTGCGCCAATCGTAGAATGCCACAAAGAGATCACGATTACGGCGATAACCGGCCTGAGTAAAGGTTTGCAAGAAGGTCTTCCCGTAATCAACAAATGGCGGAAAGTTCCATCCATTTAACGTCGGACCGCGCCAATCGAGCAGGACCGGCAGGTTGAACGAACCGGTGAAGCCGGGGATGAAGATCACGGGTAGACGCGACATACTGGCTCCTTGTCCATCTTCCATTGCGCGGAGGGGAGACGGGATTGTTGTGCGATCTGGTAGATTGCAGGTCTGCGATATGACCGATATGTTTGACGTAGTATCACCAGTATACGCGAGAGCAATGCTCGCTGCAAGGGGGAAAGTGTATGAATAGGGCGTTTGCGAGGATGGTGTGTTGCGATGTTTGGAGTGCGGGGGCTATGCCTCCGTCCCAACCGTGATCGATGCCCGTCTTGCGTTGCATTGTTCAATCTGCGGTCAGGGTGATACCGCATCGTGTGGCCATGTCGCTGAAACTTCGATGGTTTGCAACAGGTTCATCACTTCGGATGACACTCGCTGTCGTTGTCCGTTCTACTGCGCATGCGTTACGTTTGCCAGATTCCGCTATAATGCCTGTTATGAAACGACATTTTCTCTGGTTCCTGATCATCACAGTACTCATCAGTTGCAGTTCAACGCCTGAGCCGGCACCTGAAACAGTTAACGAGCCATTCCGTAGCGCATGGCAGGCAGCAGGCGGTACGCGAGTTGGCCCCCCCTTAAGCGAACCACGCTGGGTTGATGATGCGCTGGTCCAGTACTTTGCTACCATCAAAATTGTAGCCCTCGAAAATGGCGGTGCAGTCGCCGAGCTGCTACCGACGAACTGGCGCGAACAGATCCCTGCGGCGGTCGTTGAATTGGCTCCTGCGCCACAACGTGCCTCGCTAACGGTAGCCAAATCCGCGACGATGGTTCAGCCACTACAACCCATTCCCATCACAGTACAGGTTCCTGATTACAGTGGTGTGGTTGATGTCCAGCTCTACGATGCCAAAGCGCGTCTGAGTGCGCAAGGGCAAACTACCATCGTAGACGGCGTAGGGGAGATTGTGTTGCCGGCAGGAGGTGCGTTGGGGCCGCAGTGGGCGATAGCTCTGATCAATGGCAGGCTGGCCGGTGCTCGCAGTCAGATCGTCACTCTTGACGCCCAAACCAGATTGATCAGCGGGCAAAGTGACATCGACTCGTTATACCCACGTATTCGGCGACTGATGGCCGAGGCGCGGGTGAGCTATGAACTGAACGGTCGTCTCATCAGCGGGTATCGTTCGCCCGACAACCCGTTACTCTGGCTTCGTGATCACGTATACCAGGGACGTGGCTTTCGCTATTTCGAGCACGATGTCACCAGCCTGCTGGACGCTTTTCGTGATGCGCAGTTACCCGATGGTAGCCTCCCTGATGTGATCGATTATCCCGACCGCTATGTGCAGGCGTTCCGCAAAGAGGTGGAGTCGGATGTCGAATTTCTCTACATTCAGGGCGTATACGAAGCCTGGCAGATGACCGGTGATGATGAATGGTTGCGTAGCCATTTGCCGGCGTTGCGTCGGGCTGTCGACTACATCACTACCAATCCTCTGCGCTGGAATGCCGAGCGGGGATTGGTACGCCGTCCCTATACGATTGATATGTGGGATTTTGCCTATGGCCCCACCACGATCAGCCCTGATGGTAAACCGGCACCACGCCACTGGATCGAACCCGATACGATTTGGGGTACCTTCCACGGCGATAATACCGGGCTGGCTTATGCCCTGATGTTGCTGGCCCGCATCGAACAGCGGGTTGGCGAACAATCACGGGTCGAGCGCTATTTTCAGCTCTCTGACGAGATCATGCAGCGGCTGAACGATCTGGCCTGGAATGGGCGCTTCTTTACCCATTTTGTGCCAGAGGACCCCACCTTCGCTCCGGTTGGTGTGGATGCGTCAAATCAGATCAGTCTCTCCAATGCCTATGCGCTCAACCGGCGCGTGCTCTCGGTTGGTCAGGCTCAGGCCATTGTCGAGAGTTATTATGCCCGCCGTGACTTCAATCGTGCCTTCGCCGAGTGGTACAGTATCGATCCACCGTTCCCGGCAGGTAGTTTCGGGATGGCGGGTGGTAAAGGCGAACAACCCGGCGAGTATGTGAATGGCGGCATTATGCCGTTAGTCGGCGGTGAGCTGGCCCGTGGCGCCTTTACCTTCGGCTTCGAGCCGTATGGTCTCGATATCCTGCGTCGCTACGCCAATTTGCTCCGGCTGACAAATGCGTCGTATTTGTGGTACTACCCCGACGGTCGGCCCGGTATTTCCGGTCCTGATACGATTCCTACCGACGGTTGGGGGTCCAGCGCAATGCTAGGGGCCTTGTTTGAAGGTCTGGCCGGCATTGTTGATGAGGCCAGCCGCTACGATGACGCGATTATTAGCCCGCGCTGGCCGGTAGAGCCGGCTATCACCCGGGTTGAAGTGGTTGCCCGCTATCCGGCATCCGATGGTTATGTCGCCTATCGCTGGCAACGCAATGATCAGAGCATGCAGTTATATGTGACCGGGAGTGGTCGCACTGCCTATGTGCGCTTCCTCTTGCCCGAAACTGCCGGTGAAGCGATCACCATGACCGTTGCCGGTCAGCCGGTGACTCCGACTATCGAATATATCAGGAATAGTCGCTATGCCGGTGTGGCGCTTGATCGCTTGAATGTGATGGTCACTGTTTCGTGGTGACTTTCTGATAGGTCGATGTGGGTGGCGTGATCCGACAATCACTCTGCCACCACACCTGAGCCTGGAAACGCAGAACCAGCGGTTCCGCTCCACACGCAGCATGATCACGTTTCGGCGAGGAGACCGTTGCCGGATACATTGCTCGTGTCGCGCCAGCCGTGCTCACGATCAGGAGCGGGTCGCAGCGGTTTACCTGCGGGTCATAGCGACGACGAGCGGGCAGAGCAGGTCTGTCTGACGTTGCCATCCGCCTGGGCAGTAGTGTGAGAGGTTCGGCTGTTTAGCGAACCTCTCATCACCCGCTCCAACTACGGCGCGAAGATGCGCAGGTACGTCACCCGATACAGCGCTTCATCCGACAAGGGGTTAGCCGGTTCACCCCCTGGTAACGCCATCCCACCACTCACATTGACCCACACCTGATTGCTGGCGTTGTCTTGCCAGAAGCTGTTATCGGTTGTGAGCAGGGAAGCGAACGAATGAACTTGCGTCAGATAGCGTACCGGCGTTCCCAACTGCTGAACGTCCCAATACAACTCGCGGGTTGTGAGATACGCCTGCACAGTCCGGCTCCCGCTGAATGGCACGGCCAGAATCAATTTGTCGGCTGTCGTGTGCATGTTAGAAAGGTTCAGTTTGACCTCTTGCGTTGGGGGAGGCAGTGCTGTTACCGCATCGCGAAACTCTATCCGGTAGCGACCATTGGGCACAGCAGCGAAGTGGCGCATATGGGCCACGATGTTGAACGTATTGCGACTACCTCCGCTGCCATCCTCGACGATCCACTGATCGATGATCTGGTTGCCGGCATCAAGTCGGGAGATAGTCAGCGGCATTCTCGGCTCGAAGAGAGGACTTCCATCTACTCTGAAGCCAAAGACACCAAAGTATGGCCCGTTGCAACTCTTTGTATGATCTTCACCACTGACCGGCACACAGGATTTGCCTGCGGTCAGGAAAGGAATATCATACACCCAGTAGTTACCTGCCGGCCCCCAGTAGCCGTGCGGGTCCCAGAGTGCCCCGGCAATGGCCGCGTTACCGACCGGGGTGTTGATATTGGGCGAAATGACTCGGCGGCCCGGATGGCTGTTGATCAGGATGTTGTTGGGATTGCGTATCAGCCCCCGATCAACCGGACGGGTATAGTAGTCGTTGGTGGCAAAAGCACCGCTTGCCCGATCAAGACGAGGGGAAAGCGCAAAATTGACAATCACGTTGTCGAAGATGTCGAAGGTGCTGTGATAGCTGGCTACCGCCGCATTCGGTTGATCGTGGATCGGTGTTGGCGTTCGATTGCTCAGACTCACGCCAACGATGAGCGAGTCGCGAATGTTGCCATCATCGCCAGCGCCGGCAAAAAACATCCCGGTATTATCGGCTGAGACGAAGCGAACATAATCAGGCCAGGAGGTTCGATTCCACAGACCGTTGTCGTTGTTTTTGTACGTTGTGATGTCACTAAACGTGAAGCGTACTCGATTGGCGTTGTACCGATCTGGTCCTTCGTCACTGGTTGGTATGTACCTGCTCTCGCGTGTATTGCCCGCATCATCAAACGGCGCAAAGTCGAGATTAATGCCGGGCTTGCCGTTCGAGTGGGCAACGTTGTGACTGAAAATACCCAATCGCGTATTGGCGGGGCGGATCGGAACCAGTTTATTTGATCCGAGTGGACGTTCGGGAAAAGCCAGCCAGAAACCATTGCCGGCTGCATCTGCTGCCACATTCCCGCGCACAATGTTATCGGGGTTGGTGATCCAGAAACCGGACGGGCCACGGCGAAATGCTTCACGGTCGTGGTTCAACAGCAGTACAGGTGGTTGACGTACCTTCAAGACCAGGTTGTTCTCGATCAGGTTACGGCGTTCAACAGCATCCTCCAGGAAGATCGCGTGTCCGGCGATGTCGTAACAGATATTGTTGCGAATGGTGGTGCCGTTGGTACCGTGAATGGTGATACAGCGGTTGGCTGAGTTCCAGATGCTGGAATTCGCAACCAATTGCTGAGTTGCATCCCCGATCAAACTCCCATCTGCCGCATACGAGAGCATATGGAAGTGGATTGGGTAGCGCCCAAACCGGCCTCCCTGACCCATTCGACGCAGTTCAACCCCGTTGAGGCGCAGGACACCGTTTCCCATCACCATAATGTGTGCGCCAAAGCGATCATTGCGCCAGCGCTCATCATCGGCACCCTGGATCACAATCCGCCGCGAGAGTATCCCCACCTCAGCCCGTTCATCGAGCACCAGCGGGGTCACCTCTGTCGTTGGCGTCAACGTCATTCCGGTCGGACTGACATACTGCAACCGCCCCCAACGCTCCTTCTGCAACGGAGTCGTCAGCGCTACCTGCGTTTCATTCGCCGCCTGTACGGTCAACCGTTCAGTCTCCGCGACACCGTAGAAGTCGGTCGGCGCAATCACGATCTGATCGCCGGTCTGCCAGTTAACCGGCTCGGCAAGGGTGAGGGTTGTGCTTCCGGTAGCGGCGTGATCGGCCAGTCGCGTCCAGATACGATCTGGAGTCTGACCATAGGCTTCAAACGTTCCACCCATCAGCAGAATGCCACGGGTTCCCATACCCATCACATCTTCATCCAGGTTTGCCGCAGTCAGGGTAATGGTTGCCCGCTGGGTGAACGGCTCCGTCGGCGTACCGATCTGTAGCCGTCCGCGACCGTGCAGCATGATCCAGCCCACAGTGAGATTGAGATTTTGCCGATCAAAGCGCAATTCACCTTCGATCAACAAACTCTGCAACGGTGGTGGGCTGACATCAAGGAGCACCACCTTGCCTGCCGGGATGGTCACGGCATCCCCGGCCTGGGGTAACCGGCCACCCCACGTTGCCGGGTCAGACCAGCGTTCAGCGGTGATATTCGCCACGAGCGGGACAAAGACAGCGTGGGTAGACTGTACAACAATAGTGCCCCGCATGGCAGGATCGAAATCACACAGGAATGCCGACAAACCGGCTGTCGTGAACGGTTGATTGATCTGTTCGCCGGGTGCAATCACCGGCGTTTCCCAGCTACCATCAACCGCACGGAGGCGATGCGGCACCGAGTCGGCATTGAACCAGTTGATCGTAGTTCCGGCATTAATGTGCAGATCGTAGGTTTGCGCCTGACTGAGGGAGACCTGCGGTTTGGTCGGTGCGGCAATCAGCGATACGGACGAGCCGGCAATAACGGCGATCACAAGAGTGCAACAGGCAAGCAGAAGGCTGACGTGAATGAAGCGAGAACGAACCATGCCGTTTGCGCCTTTCCAGGGTTGTTGACAGATTGTGAATAATGACTTGATGCGGACAATACACCTCAACGAAACGTAAAGGCTCTGCACCGGCGCAGGGTGGAATGCGATCACATCATTGTGCGCTCACGGATCGTTCCGCTATCATCACACTCTCTTTTCAGCATAACGAACAATAATACGTACCGGCAATAGTACTTTGTGCGTCCTCTGTTTGATGACCCCTCGTATGTTGACCAGAACACAAGCGAGCCTTTTTACGTCTTTGTACATAGGAGCTACCGGCACGAATATCCGTCTGCGGACTGTTGACTATTGCCAGAGCGGTGTGCGTATCATACAGGCGGGAGAGGTGTCTATGCGACGCTTGCTTGTGATCGTGGTATTGCTCTGCCTGATCGGCGTAGATCACGCGGCGTTGTGGTTTAGCCCAGTCCATGCACATTCTGCCTGGCGACAGGTGCGTGCCGCGCCGCCAACTCGCCCTGGCCCGACCATAGAAGCATTCGTGCGCCCCGAATTTGCGGCCCGGATGCGGCGATTGCGCAGCACCATTTTGGATGCTGCGGCCCGACACAACCACCCCCATCTGTCAGGGATGAGTGATCGCGAGTTTGCGGTCGTGATTGCAACCATTCTTTACAACGAGAATTTTGGCTGGGCGGAAGAGCTGGTGCCACCGCTGCGAATGGTGACACCGCTCTACCAGGGTGCCCAACAGCAGCTCAATTTACACGGTTGGGGAGCCAATTTTAGTGTCTGGCCGGCCAATTTACGCCCTTCGGTTGCCGCCGAGATTCTGTCTGGCGAGGTACCACTCGCCGATGGTCGTGTGCTGCGTATCCCGTTGCAAGTTACAGGCAGCCAGATTGATCCGACGACATTTTCCGATCAGCGAGCTTTGTTCGCCGCATTGACGGCGGAGATCAGTAACGACGAACTGGCAGTACACTATCTGGCCGCGAACCTTGAGCGCGGGGTCTGGCGGGCGGTGATGGAGGGGCAACCGGTTTCGTGGCGAACGCTGGCCGCCTGGCACAATCAGGGCATCGTTGATCCGGTTGCCATTCGCAACAACCCGACCGCACGTGACTATGTGCGTCGTGCAGCGGCGTATGTACCATTGGCTAAAGCACTGTTTGCTTCTTCAGACCAGACTGGCTTACGGGCCGTGTGATGCAGCCATCGTATGATGTCCCATTGTACCTGGCGGTCAGGCACGCCCCGGTAAGCACTGCACATTAGGCAAAGCATCCAATCCGGCAATGGTGAAGATTGTACCCTCTCAACGTAGTAACGATACTCCTGGCTCGCTATACTACCCAATGGGTGCAGATGTTGCACGTCGCCTGCGTAGGCGCTCCGGCCAACACTGATGTGGCCCGGCTTAACCGTTGACATTTCGGCGTTGCGATGCCGCATCGCGTTGAAAGCTTCGGTTGTAGCGGGTGTGCCGATTGCCACGCTTGTCGCGTATCATCTGCTTCCCAATTACGGATACCGACAGGAAGAATACGACGCCGCTGGTCACAAATGTACCACGGCGTCGTTGCCTGTTTTAGGACCACGTTCGTTCTGCAGGACCGCGTTCGTTCTAGTGTAGCAAGGAGTAGACTTGTATGACGATGGATGCGAAGGGCGTTATCGAATTGATCAAAGCCAAGGGAATTCAAATAGTTGATACCCGCTTTACCGATCTCTTTGGTGGGTGGCAGCACTATTCGCTGCCGGCCTCGCGGCTGACTGAAGATATGATTCGCGAGGGTTTGGGCTTTGATGGGTCGTCGATCAAGGGTTTTCAAGCCATCAACGAGAGCGATATGTTGATGGTGCCCGATCCATCAACGGCATTTATCGATCCCACCCTCAGTGTGCCAACACTGGTACTGATCTGTGACATTATCGATCCCATCACCCGCCAGCCCTACAGCCGCGACCCGCGCACGGTTGCTAAAAAGGCCGAGGCCTATCTCAAGACGACCGGTATTGCCGATACCGCCTACTTCGGGCCGGAAGCTGAATTCTTCCTCTTCAGTGATGTACGCTTCGGTCAGGGAGCCAACCACGGTTTCTACTATATCGACAGCCCGGAAGCGGTCTGGAATACCGGCGCTGAAATACCGGGTGGCAACAAGGGCTACCGCATCCGCCACAAAGAGGGCTACTTCCCGGTTCCACCCACCGATACCCTTCAGGATATTCGCTCAGAGATGATCCTGAAGATGATGGAGATCGGGATCGAGATTGAGCTGCACCATCACGAAGTGGCAACCGCCGGTCAGTGCGAGATCGATATGCGCTTTGACTCGCTGGTCAATATGGCCGACAAGGTGCAGAAGTACAAGTATATTGTGCGCAATGTCGCTCGTGCGCACGGCTACAGTGCTACCTTTATGCCAAAGCCGATCTTCGGCGACAATGGATCGGGTATGCACACCCACCAAAGCCTCTGGAAAGATGGCGAGCCGCTCTTCTTCGATGAGACGCAATACGCTCTGCTCTCGAAGACGGCCCAGTACTACATCGGCGGTATTCTCAAGCACGCTCCGGCGCTGCTGGCAATTTGTGCCCCGACCACCAATAGCTATCGCCGGCTGGTACCGGGCTTCGAGGCTCCGATCAATCTTGTCTACTCGATGCGCAATCGCTCGGCGGCGATCCGTATTCCGACCTATAGCTCATCACCCAAGGCGCGCCGTATCGAATTCCGGGCGCCGGATGCGATGTGCAACCCGTATCTCGCCTTCGCTGCTATGATGCTGGCCGGTCTCGACGGTATCCAGAACAAGATTGAGCCGCCACCGCCGCTCGATGTTGACATCTACGAACTCTCACCGGAAGAGAAGGGCGACATTCGCAGCACACCCGGCTCGCTCACCGAAGCCCTTGATGCACTCGAACAGGATTATCACTTCCTGCTCAAGGGCAATGTCTTCACGACCGATCTGCTCGAAACGTACATCGAAACCAAGCGCAAAGAGGCTGTCGGTCTGTCGCTGCGCCCGCATCCGTATGAGTTCATGATGTATTACGACGCTTAATAGCCCGCTACATACGCAACAGAAGGGGCGCATTCCAGGTGCGCCCCTTCTGTTTTGCTCACGCGAGCCTGCTATGAATACCGCCCCCATCCGAAGCATTGTCGGGTGGGGTAAGTGACGACAATACCTCGCCTTCTGATGCGGATCGATTACGCAGGTATTCTCGTGTCGCGTAGTCTGGCGTGCAGAAGCCATGCCTTCGCGCCGCCCATAATGCTCTACTCCCGATGCGCGTTGTGACGGTTACGAGCATACCTGGGCGCATGGGAATATGATCCACGCTAACCCATTACCCTCCACCCCATCCTAAGCGCAGAAGTGGACCCGGCGCATCCCCAGCGTAAGCGGTGATCCAGCTATCCCTCTTCACACAAACCGGTTGCTCGAGTGTCCCGCTAGCCTTTGCCGGTTTGATTGATGGGTGGGCAGATATTCTCATCAAACAGAGAGCATAGAAACAATGCACGCCAGGTATGCACTCCCGGCATCACGCACACGGCGTCAGCGTTCGCAATTGCGCGACCAGATCGGGTAACAGATCGAGCAGAGTGTCAATCTGCTCATCGGTGGTCTGGCGGCCCAGGGAGAAGCGGATCGAGCCGTTGGCTTCGTCGGGTGAGAGACCCATTGCCAGTAAGACGTGCGACGGTTCGAGTGAGCCAGAGGTGCAGGCACTTCCTGAACTGGCACAGATGCCGCGCTGGTCGAGCAGCAGTAAGAGGCTTTCGGTCTCAATACAGGCGAAACCTACATTAACGATGCCCGGTAGTCGGGTCTGGCGGTCGCCATTCAGCCACGATTGTGGAATGCGGGTAAGCACCCCGTCAATCAGGCGTTCACTCAATGCTCGTAATCGATTCGCGTGCGCGGTACGCTCGCTCTCGGCAATGCTCAAGGCTTTGGCCAACCCCACAATACCGGCGATGTTCTCCGTACCGGCCCGGCGGCGGCGTTCCTGAGCGCCACCGTTGATCTGTGGCACCAGCGGTGTTCCCCGGCGCAGATACAATACACCTACCCCCTGCGGCCCGTAAAACTTGTGGGCGGTTAGACTCAGGAGGTCAACCCCCAACGCATGCACATCCAGCGGTAACTGGCCGGGTGCCTGCACTGCATCCGTGTGAAAGAGCACGCCACGCTCGCGGCAGATGGCTGCCAGCTCGGTGATCGGCTGGATGACACCCGTCTCATTGTTGGCATACATCACCGAGACGAGCGCGGTTTCGGGGCGGATTGCAGTACTGAGATCGGCAGGTTGGACGCGACCGGTGCGATCAACCGGTAGCAGGGTTACCGTAAACCCCTCATATTCCACCAGGTAGTCGAGTGCATGGAGAACGGCGTGATGTTCGATGGTACTGCTAATGAGATGGGTTTTGCCCTGGGCCCGTAGCGCCATGGCCACCCCTTTGATGGCCAGATTAATGCTTTCACTCCCGCCGCCGGTAAAGACAATCTCTTTTGGCTGACACCCTAACACCAGCGCTACCTGCTCACGCGCATCGTCCAACGCCTGCAATGCAGCCCGGCCAACCTGATGGATGCTGGATGCGTTTCCACTCATGCCGGTCAGGAATGGCATCATCGCTTCCAGTACTCGTGGATCGAGCGGTGTTGTGGCAGCGTAGTCAAGGTAAATCAGGCGACTATTCATAGACGGTTCTCCGGCAAGGTTATTGAGCACGACGGGTACGTGCTTCGTCGCGTAGCACCTGGAGATTGAGTATTTCGGCCACTTCGTAGCGAGGCGGCAACGAACCGGCTATTGGACGAATTCGCAATACCGGCGGGAAGTATCCCATGCGGCCATGCAGCTCGGCCAGCAGGGCAGCGGCACTGAAGTTGAGAGCTGGGAGATTAACCAGGATCGCTTCGCTCTGCCATTGCTGAGGCGAAAGACCGGCAGCATCGGCCATGGCGACGATTTGCGGGAGTAACGGCTGTTGCTGATCGATTTGACTGGGAATGTCAAGCAATCGATCAATGTGCTGGCCGGTCAATGCAACGATTTGTTCTTGCTGCGCTGCGGTGATGGGATGGGCATAGTTTAGGATAATCATCTTTCAATCCTTGTATGACGTATCTCTCTATCTATTGTAGCGCAGACTGATTGATAGAGTGCTGGCGATGGGTCGCTTGTTGTGAATGGTTGTGGAACATTTGCCTGTTGATTCACGTTTGGAGATTGACTGATAGCCTGACGTCACCGCCCAACAGCGAGTTCTGGGGAGACAGGCATCAACAGACACATCGCCGAATGTACCAGAACGATGAAAGGACATCTTCCTATGAGTGCAATCCGGGTAATAATGCTCCTACTGGTTATGTTCCTGGTAGCCTGTACGAATCGTAGCATACCCACCACTGATCTTACCAATAGACAGTGGCAGTTGATCGAACTTGAGGGTCAACCACCGTTACCATCAGAACAGGCGTTATCGATGGCGTTTGATAACACCGGACGTATAAGCGGATTTGCCGGTTGTAATTCCTTTAGCGGTAGCTATCGTGTTGAAGGAACGACAATCTCTATCAGCGACGTGGTGACGACTCTGATGGCCTGCGCCGATGATGCAGTGACTACTCAGGAGATGATGTTTCATCAGGCGTTGCAGGCTGTAACGCAGTACGAATTAAACGCCGGGACGCTGACCCTGCGCGATGAACATGGTGTTGTTCGTCTCCGCTTCCAGGCATTTTAATCCGCCGTTGCCCATGCGGTAACCGGACGGGTAATGTGCCGTAGAGTGAGGGGCATGCATCATTACCCCTCACTCGCGCCTATTGCCGTTGTTCTTCGAGAATCGTCTTGCCCAAACCGGTCAGACGGGCAATAAACCAGCCCAGTGTGAAGACAGGAATCGGTTGTGTCAATGGAATGAGGGCTTCAACCGCAGCTTTATTGCGTAAGCCGCGCAAGCCCAGTCGGTCGAGTAGCAGCCAGCTAACCGGAGCTGCCAGAATGTCAAGACCAAAATCGAGCAAATCGAGGGCAATGGGCAGTGCGATGGGCAGATAATGCATCGTTTCAAAAAAACCGGCATCCGGCGGTACATTCAGGTTTCGTAACCGTTGCCAGATCAGCCAGAGCACCGTAACCGCAAGCGTCAAACAAACCAACATGATGACGAGTAACCAGCTTAAGATTGTCGCAATTTGCTCACTCATTGGTGCTGCATCCTTCCCAGGCCAACCCAGATCAGGGCCGTCAGGCTTACAATCAAGACAAGGGTTGCTAGCGTGCTCAGTTCCAGAATTGCCCCAAAACGAGGTTGATCGCGATCCATCATTGCCAGTGCTGCCACGATAGGGTCGGTCAGATGGTAGAGCCAGGTCACCGCCGGGCTGTCGGGTCGGGCGGCCAGCAATTTCAGCACCAGCCGCACCACGAGTAAACCGCCAAGTGCACCACCCAGCAGGGCAATACCTTCTCGCAAGAGATCCAACAGTCGCCGATTCATCGCAATATTCCTGTAGATGGAACTTTACAGAGCTATTGTACGTCTATTAAGCGCTACAGGCAGGCATTGTGCAGAAAATGCTTGTGAGACGAGAAAACTCCACAAGAGATTGTACCGTATCTGTTTCGACAGTAATGAGACCCTCTCATCTAAAAGATTGTTGCAACTGATGCGCTTTGGTCGGGTGGTGGTGTAGTTCTGATCGCGAAACTCACTTGATGTCATATCTTCGGCCACATCTGGCATCGGTAACGGTAGAGTGGTGAGATACGTTCTTTCAGATACGTTGATTATTCTCAGCAAAATATGACCGAAGACCTATGGCATTGGTTACGGTGGTTTGTTACACTATACTCACTTAACTTCCTGGCCTGCATGACAGTCACAAGAACCGGTATCCAGTCACGTGCACAAGGAAATCGTCATGATCAAGCCAATGGCGTCGGTTGGGGCAGAGCAGCGAATAACCATAACGAATCTCTGGCGATCAGGTCGCGCTAACCTCTTTTTTATCATGGTGGGGTTAGAGTTGTGCCTGCTACTAAGCGTACTTGTCTGGCTATTGTTATCCGCACCACCGCGCCCGTCGTTGACCACGACACCGGATTTGTCTCGGTTGACCGATGAAATTCAGGGTCGTCTTAGCGGATTGATCATCGATCCCGTCATCGAAGTCAAACCAGGAGTTTTCGTGCGCTCAAGTAATGTGCGGGGTTTCCACTACGAGGGCAACGTCTACTACTACTATATCGAGGGTGTGCCGAATTACGATCCCTTGTCGCGTGGATTACTCCGTCCTGATCAGGTAGAAATCATGCTTCGCGACGATAGTGGTGAGCAGACCATCGTCATCTACCGGGTGCAATAGCAGGTCGGGTGAGAGCGCAGGATACGCATTTCTCCAGATCAACGACGACGCCCTTCTTCCCAGTTCCCCCAATCCCGTTCTTCGGCGGCACGGATCGCTCGTCGCTTTAGTGCGCGCCGTGAAATCGGGATAACTTCGTTGAGCGTTGCCCAAAGCTGCTCTTCAAGCTGAGGTTGGGCAGCCAGTGCAGCCTCAATAGCCTGTACATCGATACCACGGGCATGCAACTCGGTCGCGATCTCGATGGCACGTGATCGATCACCGGCAGCGAGTGCTGCGATCAAAGCTTCTTCGAGCGTCATCGTTGATCCCCCTCCTGCTCAGGCCGTCAGAATAATCGGCCCTTCTTCGGTGATAGCCAGCGTATGCTCGAACTGCGCTGACCGCTTGCCATCAGCAGTGCGCACCGTCCAGCCATCGCGATCAACTTTAGTTGCGGCTGTGCCGGCGTTGATCATCGGTTCGATTGTGAACACCATCCCGGCGACGATTTTGCGGGTCTGCTGGGGATCGTCGTAATGCAGAATGGTCGGTTCTTCGTGGAGATTACGCCCCAGGCCATGACCGGTATATTCGCGCACCACCGAAAAGCCATTCGCTTCAGCGTGGCGCTGAATTGCGGCACCGATTGCCCGCAAGGGGTTGCCTACCCGTGCCTGCTCAATCCCCAATTCAAGGCAACGCCGGGTCACGTCGAGGAGTCGTTGCGTCTCATCATCAACCTCGCCGACAGCAAAGGTCTCGCACGCATCGCCGATCCAGCCGTTGAGGCGTAGCCCGATATCGATGCCGACAATATCACCCTGGCGGAGGCGATCACGCTTGCTCGGAATACCGTGACAAATCACGTCGTTAATCGAAGCGCAGATCGTGCCTGGAAAAGGGGGAATGTAGTTCCGCCGTCCGGCGGGTACATACCCTTTGTATACCGGCTCGGCCCCGTGCGAGCGAATGAACTCTTCGGCAATTGCATCGAGTTCAGCCGTCGTTACCCCTGGCCGAATATGCTCACGCAGCACCTGAAACGTCTGCCGCACCAGTTGACCGGCAGCACGTAGGAGTTCTATCTGGGCAGGAGATTTTAAAATGATAGCCATAGTGGTACTTTCATCGATCAGCATGTACTACATATGTTATAGCACATTCTCTTCGGTTGACGGTACCGGTGGCCGGGGTAACAGACCGGCCTGTTCCACGACCCGTGGAATCGCCCGCGTCCAGTCAACCGACATAATGTGAACGCCGGCCACACCTTCTACGCTGAGTAGCTCGTTGACCAGTTCGGCAGCCAGGGTGATCCCTTCCGCTTCGCTGTCGGTAGCCCGCTGCATTCGCTCAATCACCGTCTCCGGCATAAGGGTACCGGGCAGGTGATCGCGCAGGTAGATGGCCGAGTGCGGTCGACGCAAGATCATCACGCCGGCCAGAATATACGCCTGTTGGTGTAAACCGGCTGCGCGTACATCGGCCATCCACTGCCGGAATCGCCCGACATCGAAGATGAGTTGCGTTTGGACAAATTCGGCACCGGCCTCGATCTTTTTCTCAAGGCGGGCAGCCCGTTCAACATTGGGGTTCGCGACGCTGCCGATAAAGAATCGTGGCGCCTCTTTGAGCGGCGTACCGGATTGGAACGTCGCCTGATCGCGTAGCGTGCGTAAGACCCGGATCAGTTGGAATGAATTGAGATCGAGGACATTTTTGGCCTCTGGATGGTCGCCAATCCGGGGATGGTCACCCGTCATTGCCAGTAAATTACGAACACCAAGGGCCGCTGCACTGAGCGCATCGGCTTGCAGGGCAATCCGATTGCGATGCTGGCAGGTCATCTGCATGATCGGCTCAATGCCGAGTTGTTGCAAAATGACACTCCCACCCAGCGACGACATGCGGGCAATACCGCGCTGGTTGTCGGTCAAATTGACCGCATCGACATAATCGCGAATGTTGCGGGCCAATGCTTCGAGATGGCTACGTGCCGCCCCCTTTGGCGGTGCAATCTCGCCGGTAACGACAATCTGGCCGGCAGCGAGCCGGCGCTGAAGGGTAGAATGCATAGGTTATTCGTCGGCAAGAGCCTGTTGCAGATCGGCGATCAAGTCACTCACATCCTCAATCCCGCACGAAAGGCGGATGAGGTTGTCGCGAATACCCACCGCCAGCCGTTCTTCACTACTCAATTCATAGTAACTCATAAGTGCCGGTTGTTCAACCAGGCTTTCAACACCACCAAAGCTCGGTGCAATGTACGGCAGACGCAACCGGTCGACCACAGCCATGGCACTCTGCAAATCGCCGACTACTTCAAATGAGACAACGCCGCCAAAGCCGCGCATTTGGGCACGGGCGACGGCGTGGTCGGGGTGTTCGGGTAATCCCGGATAATGCACCCGGCTTACCCGTGGATGACGGGCCAGAAATTCGGCTACTGCCTGACCATTGTGATTGTGGCGCTCCATGCGCAGGGCGAAGGTCTTCAACCCACGACCGAGCAGATACGCGGTATGCGGATCACAGATACCACCGAGGATACCCTGAGTTTCGCGCAGCGCACTGATGATGGGTGGCCGACCAATGATCACACCGGCCAGCAGATCGTTGTGACCTGCCAGATATTTGCTACAGCTATGCACCACCAGGTCGATCCCGTATTCCAGTGGCCGCATATTGTAGGGGGTAGCGAAGGTGGCATCGATGAGCGTCTTAATCCGATGCTCGCGGGCAATGCTTGCCACGGCAGCCAGATCGATCACCCGCAGGTAAGGATTGGTAGGCGCTTCCGTAACAATCAGGCGAGTGCGTCCCGGCTCGATAGCAGCCGCAATCGCGGCAGGATCGGCGGCAGCTACAACGCTATGCGTCACACCCAGCCGGGCCAGCATGGTACGCACGAACTGGCGGGTGCGCCGATAACCGTCATCGGTCAGAATAACGTGGCTTCCTGATGGGAGAAGTGCCAGCATCACCGTCGTTAATGCATTCATCCCGGAAGCGCAAAGCAGTGCTGCGGCAGGTGCCGTTGGTGATTCGAGAGCGGCTAATCGCGCTTCAACGGCTCGTACAGTCGGATTGCCGTAGCGACCGTACTCTTCACGCTCCAGGTCGCCTGACTGGAAAGCGATCAACTCAGCGCTATCACGGAAGGTGTAGGTGGCACTGTGAACAACCGGTGGGGTGATGGCATCAAATGCACGCTGACGCGGTTCACCCGCGTGAACTGCGGCCGTACTGGGTCCGGTAAACTGATCGATAGCCATAAGAAAACCTCTCATCAAGGCGACGAGAGGTCAGATGACGTTCTTCTACCGATTAACGGGAAGACGCCGCTCTCCTCTCATCTGCCAGCTTTATGCTGCCGGAGTTGCCACCCGTCAGGTTCACTTCCGCCGGGTTGGCGCGGTTTCGCAGGGCCGGTCCCTCCACCGCTCTGGATGAGTGCAGCGTTCTGCAATTGGTGGTGAGTATAGCAGGGGAACAGGTTGTTGTCAATGGGGGAAGCACAGACAATTACCCGGGAAGTTTTGTGCAAAAGTAGATCTCTCCACTATCTTTGGTTAAACCCATCTGCACGGCTGCTTCAGGGTCGGGGACGAGATCGGTAACCGTGGTTGTTTGCACAGTAAAACCTGCCCCACGTAACCGGTCGGGAAAATCTCGTCCATACACACGAACATGGTCTTCCTGTCCAAAGGCAATAAATCGTGCTTGTGGATCGACAATGCTGGGATCCTCAAACGTCACTTCGGCCATAATCGGCACTAACAGGATTGCCCAACCGGTTGGTTTCAGGACTCTCCAGAACTCGCGCATGGCTTTTCGATCATCTGGCACATGCTCGAGAACATGGCTGCACAGTATCACATCAAAGGACGCATCAGGATACTGAATATTCGTGATATCCATTTTTACCATCACGTGATCGTCGTTCAGATCAGCCGTGATATAACCAGACCCTAGCTTTTGGTGAAAGATTGGTTTGAAACATGGTTCTGGCGCAATATGAAGAACATCCTTTGGTCTGCCATCAAACAAGTCAGTTTTTTGGGTTAAATAGAGCCATAATAGCCGATGACGCTCTAAAGAACCGCAATAAATGCACAAAGCACCTTTACGGCGTGACCGACCGTAAGGTGCAAATGCACGTAATGATTTCTGACAAACAGGGCAAAAATGGTTTTTGCCCTGGTATAACATCAGGTTTTTCACTCTAATCACAAAGTCACGAGCATTACGCAATGGCCGTTTTACGTCGTTGGGTAATACGCTCAAAAAACGTTTCATTCATAATCTCCGTAAAACATTGACAGGGAAAAGAGCCGCTCTTAATATCGGGTTCGTAACCTGCCACTGTGCCAGAGATGAGACGTGAGACTGTTGCTGCCTGTATTGGATGATCACACCTTCAAAAACGCCGACATAATCACCACATCGTGCAGATCGCCGTTGCGATCAATGGCGTGGCGTGTCAACTGACCTTCAACCGCGAATCCCAGGCGCGAGAAGATGGCCTGACCGGCTTTCAACGCCGCTAACATCGCTACTGTCACCTTTTGCGCACCTAAATCACGAGCTGCTTCGACAATGGCCTGCGCCATCTGCATGCCAAGGCCACAGCGCCGCCATCCCGGCTTGACGAGCAGGCGAAGTTCGGCGACATGGTTCGACCAGCCCGGTACCCGGCGTGCTGATGCATAGGCAGCGATTGAGCCATCATCGGCAATGGCCACCATCTGCCGCCAGTTTTCGGCGAACGAGGCATTTACCAGGCGGGTAATAATTTCGGGGTTGGTAAAATCTTCTTCCAGATAGAGGAGATCATCTTTGGGAAGACTTAAGCCAAATTCTGTCAGCGCTGCCCGGTCACTTTCCACGAGTGCCCGAATGGTGACCTGTCGATTGTCCTTTAGCGCTACATTGCTCATCGCTGCGCTGCGTTGAACCATGCCCGACCTCCTGCTGGGTTGATGAGGAAATCTGTTGTATGAAGTGTGTGAAATATACCACATGAAGTTACAGTCGGGTTACTCCCCGCCGAAATCGAAATGATCGGGCGTGGTTTGGCACGATGAACGATGACAGATCTTCTCAACCCATTCCTTGTTGCTAATCCTGATATAATTGTACGTGTTCCTTGAAGTTCGGCAAGTAACTGGCGGAGTCGCCCGGCGATCCGTCGCAAGGAGGTCGTCATGAGCGAGAAGCGAGAGGTCGTGGTGCTCAGCGGCGTGCGCACGGCCATTGGCACATTTGGTGGTAGTTTGAAGGATATTCCGCCAACCGAATTGGCGGCACTGGTTACCCGTGAAGCAGTTGCCCGCTCTGGCCTGCAACCAAACGAAATCGGTCATGTGGTCTTCGGGCACGTGATCAATACCGAACCGCATGATATGTATCTGGCTCGCTATGCGGCGGTACGCGGCGGTCTGTCGGTAGAGACTCCAGCCCTAACGCTTAACCGGCTCTGCGGTAGTGGGTTGCAGGCTATCGTGTCGGCGGCCCAATACATTTTGCAAGGTGATGCTGAAGCAGCCGTTGCCGGTGGTGCCGAGTGTATGAGCCGTGGCCCGTACAGCTTGCCGGCCATGCGTTTCGGTGCCCGTATGAATGATTCAAAGGTCGTCGATATGATGGTCGGTGCCCTAACCGACCCGTTTGACGATTGCCATATGGGGGTAACTGCCGAAAACGTGGCGGCAAAGTGGGGAATCAGCCGCGAAGATCAGGATCAACTGGCTTACGAGAGCCATATGCGCGCAGCGCGGGCGATTGACGAAGGACGTTTCGCCAATCAGATCGTGCCGGTTGAGATTAAGGTCAAGGGTGGTACCGCCCAATTCATGGTTGATGAAGGGGTACGCCGCGATACGACCATCGACAAGCTGGCCAAGCTCCGCCCGGTGTTTCTGAAGGATGGTTCGGTGACGGCCGGCAATGCTTCGAGCATCAATGATGCAGCAGCGGCGGTAGTGCTGATGGATCGGGCCACCGCTGAGCGGCGTGGCTACAAGCCGCTGGCGCGTCTGGTCGGTTACAGCCACGCAGCCGTTGAGCCAAAGTATATGGGGATTGGCCCGGTACCGGCTGTACGACGCCTGCTTGAGCGCACCGGCTTGCGCATCAGTGATATTGATCTTTTCGAGGTCAACGAAGCTTTTGCAGCGCAGGCGCTGGCTGTGATCCGCGATCTGGAGTTGCCGCCTGATCGCACGAATCCCAATGGTAGTGGTATCTCCCTCGGTCACCCGATTGGCGCCACCGGCTGTATTTTGACCGTCAAAGCAATTCACGAACTACACCGCACCGGTGGCCGTTATGCCCTGGTCACGATGTGTATCGGTGGTGGGCAGGGGATTGCTGCGATCTTCGAGCGAATGTAGGTGTGCTACAATTGTGAGGCTACGAGCCGGCACCCAGCGTTGGTGTTGCCGGCTCCAGGAACAAAAATCGCACGTTTTGGAGGTAGGAATGGGCAAGTTAACCGGCCGGGTTGCAATTGTTACCGGCGCTTCGCGGGGGATTGGACGGGCAATTGCGCTGGCGTTGGCCGCAGAGGGCGCCAAAGTTGCTGTCAACTACAATAGTAGTGAGGCCGCAGCACAAGAGGTGGTAGATACTATTGTCGCCAATGGTGGCGAAGCAATGCCGATACGGGCAAATGTGAGCCAGGCTGATGAGGCTCGCCGTATGGTGCAGGAAGTGATTGATCGCTGGGGACGAGTTGATATTCTGGTGAATAACGCCGGTATTACCCGCGACCGCACCCTGCGCAAACTGACCGATGAGGATTGGAGCACCGTCATTCAAAATAATCTCAACAGCGTCTACTACTGCACGACGGCCGTAATGCAGACGATGATGGAGCAGAAGTACGGCCGTATTATCAATATCAGCTCATTTGTCGGTCAGGCAGGTAATTTTGGTCAGGCCAACTATGCGGCGTCGAAGGGTGGTATCATCGCCTTCACCAAAACCGCAGCTCTTGAACTGGCGAAGTATAACATCACAGTGAATGCCCTGGCGCCTGGCTTTACAGTGACCGATATGCTGGCTAAGGTACCAGAGCAGATTCAGGAGCAGATCAAGGCTCGTATTCCAATGGGGCGGTTTGGTCTACCCGAAGAGATTGCCAAAGCCGTGGTCTTCCTGGCCGCCGATGGTGACTATATCACCGGCCAGCAGATCAATGTTAACGGCGGTGTGTATATGTAAACTGTGAGGGCGCTGAAGCTGAGCGCTCTGTCGGATAGAGCAGCGATTCACACGAAGGGCGGAAGTATAGCTTCCGCCCTCGCTGGCTCATCGAAATTTGTCAGATGGTCTGTCAGATGACAGCGCTACGTTTTATTTCCGCATGCGCTGGATGATGGTTTGAATATCACCCACGTATCCCTGCCACGCCTGCATCATCTCCTGGCTCAAGCGTTGCTGGGTGCGAATCGCGTCAGCAACGGCCTGTTCAGTCGAATGACGCAGACTACGACTGTAGTCCCAATGTTTCAGCACTAAATCAAATGCCATATCCGTACTGGCGGCGAGGAGTTCATTCCACGCCCGAATCGATTGAAACATTGGGTCGGTTATGTCCGGTGTGACCGATTGATCATTGCCTGGTTGATGGCGTTCTTCGTTGTTCGACATTGTATCTGACCTTGTGTACAATAGGACGTATTAAGAATCGGGTTACATATATACGATCTCTGCCGCTATCATGGTATCACAAGCGGTTACAGGTGAGTATAACGAATATCTCTTACGACCTCGTCTGCTACCACCGCCGGCGCCGTTGCACCGTATACGGCGGAGCCGCGTCGAACAACGTCTGGCGGTTTCCCTCGAAGCGCCACTCACGATAGTTGTGGCACCACCCGGTAGCGGGAAGACGGTGGCGCTGGCAATGCTGGCAACCCATGGCGGCTGGCCGGCTGCCTGGTGTCGTGCCGATGCGAGTGATGATCCCGCCAGCCTGCTCCGCCACCTGGTTGCTGCACTAAGTCGAGTTGTTGCTTTCGATACCGACAATCCGCCCGCGACTATTGATGCCCTGATCAATGTATTAACCAGCGAACTTGATGATGAGACGTTACTGGTAATCGATGATGCTCATCTGATCGACGAACGACCGGATCTACGGGCGTTAATTGAGCGCTTGATCGGTGCCCAGCCACCTCGTCTCCATCTGGTGCTGGCGGGTAGAAGCGAGCCGGTTTCACCGTTGATTGCGACAGCGCGGCTACGCGGCGAAGTGTTGTTGATAGAACCTGCTGACCTTGCTTTTCAGGCTGAAGAGGCGATGGCGCTCTGGCATCAGGCAGGTCGTTCAGCGCCGACCGACCTCGATGAACTGATTTCGCTTAGTGGCGGGTGGGCATTGGCTTTGCGCATTGCCCTTGATGCCACCGATTGGCGGCGTGCGCTTGGCTTGCGTGATCAGCCATCACCAATGCTGGATGAGTATCTCGAACGCGAGGTGTTTGCACCGTTGCCGCCGCTGCTGCGTCGTTGTCTGCAACGTAGCGCCGGTTTGCGCTGGATCGATGCCGATGCTTGTAGCGCTCTTGATCCATCCCTGAATGCCTCACAACTGATTGCCGAATTGCAACGTCGGCGTTTGTTTGTTACGCCATTTGGTGAACGGGGAGTGCAGTTTCAACCTATCATTGCCGCATGGCTGGCCCGCAAAGCTGCTGCTGATCCAGAATGGCCCCAGCTCCATCGCCAGGCGGCGATCTACTTCCAGCAACGTGGCGATCACGAAAGCGCGCTGTACCACCAGATTGCGGCTGGCGATCCGGCCGCAGTGGCAACCTTTCTCCCGCTTGCGCGCAAACTCCTGGCCGAACGGCGGGCCGAGGCAGTGTTAGATTGGATGCGACGCCTGGCTCTGTCCGGTGATGAGTCGCCTGAATTGATCGAGATTCAAGCCGCAGCGTTTCATCAACTGAATCGACTGGAAGCAGCACTGGCTGCGTATCGGCGGGCTGAACGCGCCTTTGCTGCCGTGAGTGATCGTTTCGGTCAGGCTCGTTGTCTGCGAGGCCAGGCTGCGATCTATCTTGATACAGTACAGCCGGCGCCAGCTACCGATTTGCTGCGCCGTGCCCTGAAACTACTGCCACGCCAGTTTGGTGCCGAACGCATTGAGTTGCTATTGATGCAGGCCGAAAATTGGGCAAACCGCGGTCGTGTCGATATTGGGCAGCGCCTGGAACGTGCTGCGTACAGGATGGCCGAGGCGTACAGATTAACAGATGTCTATCAGGCACGAGTCGAATCCCTGCAACCACGCTTATTGCTACGATCCGGGCGGTTGCGTGAAGCTCGCCAATTGCTCGAAGAGCGTCTTTGGATGGAGCGCCCGCTGGTTCGTGCCTCAGCCCATCGTGAGCCGCTGCTGTTGCTGGCACTGATACATGCACTCCTCGGTATTGGCCCCCAGGCCCTGGCCTTTGCACACCGTATGCTCAGCGAAGCTCAACAGAGTCATAATCCGGTGACCGAAGCGATTGCTGAATTACGCCTCGGCCACGCCTATCAGGTGATTGCCCGTAGCGACGAGCAGATCGCACGTCAGCATTACAGCCGGGGCTTGCGCCTGCTGCAACAAGTGAGTGTTCCACGGACCCGGGCTGAGGGTTACCTGGGATTGACGTTGTTGCACGGCCACGCCGGTGATCTGGCGCGTGCTGAAGCCGATGCACGCGAAGGATTGCTCCTGGCCGCCTCGGCTGGTGATGAATGGGTCGCTGCGCTCATCTTGCTCGCGCTGGGAAGTGTGACGCTGATGGCCGATGATCCGCGCGGCTACGAATGGCTTGATCAGGCCGAGAAACGCTTTCAGACCGGTCGTGATACGTTTGGCCTGTTTCTCGTTCATCTCTGGCGCGCGCTGGCTGCGTTACGGGCCGGACGGACAACAGAGGTTGATCAGCTTGTTGATCAAGTAATACGCGAGGCCGTCGAATATGGTTACGAAAGTGTCTTGATTGGACCCAGCCTCTTTGGCCCGCGCGATATTGCTGCGCTGGTACCATTGCTCTTACGGGCGCGCTCGATGCCGGTACATCGAGATACCGCCATGTACCTGCTCCGCCAGGGTTTTCCTTCCATTGCTGCTGATGATACGGTCGATGACTATCATCCAGGATTTACATTGCGGGTACAGATGCTGGGAGCATTCCGGGTCTGGCGCGGGAATCAGGAGATTCAGGCCCGCGAGTGGCAACGCGAAAAAGCGAAGCAGCTCTTTCAGCTTCTGTTAACCATGCGCGGCAATTGGGTGCAACGCGAACAGATTTGCGCCTGGCTCTGGCCTGACGCCGATCTGGAGGCTGCTGAACGTCAGTTCAAGGTGACGCTGAATACATTGAATGCTGCGCTCGAACCGCATCGTCCGCCCCGTGTTCCCCCTTTCTTCATCCGTCGGCAGGGGCTGGCGTACAGCTTTGCCCCTTCTTTTGGGGCGTGGATTGATGTGGATGAATTTGAGCTACGGGCCAGTGGCGCATTGACAAGTACCGATCCGGATTTTGCTCGTCGCAGTGCACAGGCCGCATTACAACTCTATCGCGGCGACTATCTTGCCGAAGCATTGTACGATCCCTGGACGATTGAGGAGCGCGAACGACTTCTGGCCCGGTATCTGGCAACGGCGGTCGCGTATGGCGAACAATTGAGTGCCGAGGGACGGCATAACGAAGCCATTCAAATCGCCGAACAGGTGCTCCGGCGTGACCGGGGTTATGAAGAGGCGTATCAACTGCTAATGCGAGCACATGCACGGGCCGGAAGTCGGTCACAGGCGATACGTTCTTATACGCGCTGTGTGCAGGCGTTACGCGAGGAATTAGGGATAGAGCCTCTCCCCGAAACAGAAGCCCTCTACCATCGTATCCGGCAAAACGAGCCGATTTGACAACCTTTGTGATAATTTGTACGATGAATTTGCTGAATGTATCAGCGCTGTCGAAGAGAAGACAGTGCCTGATTCCCTTCGTCTAAGGAGCATGATGTTATGGACCCAATCTTTGCCACCATTCGTTCCATTCACGCGATCTTCGGTCGCGAGGTGTTGTCGGTTCTGATAGTTGCCGCAGCCATCTACCTTGCCTTCACCTATCGCCCGAACGCACCTCGTAGTCCAGTGGCACGCATCTTCCCGGTGTTGATCGATATTCAGGTGACACTAGGTCTGATCTACTGGCTGGTTGGTATTTTTGCCGGTGTAGACTATTTTCTCAGCTTCCCCTTTATCCTCCACCCACTGCTTGGTTTTGCTACCGCCGTCGTTGCCCATCTGTTGATTGGTGCCCGCAGCCCCTTTGCCCGTCTCGGGCGCTGGGCAGCGCCATCGGCACTTGGCATCATTCTGGTGTTGGTGCTCAGTAATGTGATGATTGCGATGATGGCATAGCGCAGGTCTGATGAGCCACGCATATCGCCGCGCGTCCAGTGTCACCGGTTGGCCGTCGGGGCGAGAGGGGCTGTAGGGGCGGGTTCCAAACCCGCCCCTACAGAAAAACACAATTCACCAGTGTCACCCCAATGCTCCGGCCTGGGCAAGTAGCTGGATATCCTCGTCATCGGCGGGACCGGCGGCGAGCCACATGGTCTGTTCGGCCCATGCTGCCTGGGCCGTAGCCAGGTCAGTTTCAGCAAAACGTAGTCGGTCGTTCGGCAAGAGTTGTGCAGCCAGCGGCAGGTCGGCACCGATAACCACCGCAATCACCGGATAACCACCGGTCGTTTGGGCATCGGCCATCAACAAAATGGGTCGACCATCGGGCGGTAATTGGATTGCGCCCGGTATAACGCCAAATGAGGGTAGTGACAGGTGATGAACTGGAAGGGTCGCTCCGCTCAGGCGATACCCCTGGCGGCTGGCAGCCTGATCGAGCTGAAAGTCTTGTGAAAGGAGCGACTCCCAGGCCGTTGGCAGCAGATCACGTTGCGGGCCGGGGAGGACGCGCAGGCAGGGGTGGGCGCAGTACGGTGGACGCCGATCTGTCGGCCACCAACGGTATCCATTCTCTCCATTTAATGCGCGAGTCCGGACCTTGATCTGATCGCCAGCCCGTAATGCGCGGCCCTGATACCCGCCAAATCCACCGGCAAGACAGGTGCCTGCACCACCAACCGCCCACTCAGCTTCGAGATCGCCGGCTATCGCCAGATAAGCACGTCCGCCCCAGCTACCCTGGCGTCCGCCCAGGTTTAGGATGCTGCCTGCCGGGGCTACCACGCTTTGCCATGGTGCAAGTGGTATCTCGTTGAGCCGGGCCTGGAGATCGGCACCGGTCAGCGCTATCAGCATTGCACTGTTGAAGCGCATGCTCACCCCGCCGGCGGTCAATTCGAGCAGTGGTGCGTCTGGAAGATTGCCGGTCAGACGATTCGCTGCTACCAGGGCGAATCGATCCATGGCCCCTCCCGGTGGCACGCCGTAGCGTCGGGCTGTGAGCCGTCCACCATCTTGAATGGTTAGCAAGGGGCCACTGGCGATGATGTCAATCGTTGCGAGTGTCATAGGGCCAATCCAAAGTAGCCTGATAATAATAACCCAAATTGCCACCTATTCTGTGAGCAGGCCAAGGCTGACTGCCAGGATGAACAGCACGACGTCGCGTAACACCCTGCAGCGTACATGCCTGAACGATGTGGGTAGAATCCAGTTCCCATCGACGCGCTACGTCACGCCTCAAGGCTGCAACTCAGGTAATACCTATCCTCTGTGTCCTCCGTGCCTCTGTGGTGACAAAGGTAGCAACCTGGGTTAATAATAATTGCCCGGTATCGTGTAAATGATACCGGGTGTTGGCATATGCGCGACTCACATGATCGCCCCGATGCTCTCTTAGTCTATCCAGGCGAGCTTCGGGATCACGGCTCAGGCTGCACCGCACGCAATTTCCCGCGCAGGAAGGGGATACGTTCAATCACCTTGCTCAGCGCGTCTTTGATGATCGTCATATCTTCGTCAGGCAATGCCCGCAGTGCCAGTACCAGCCCCACGTATACGACTGCCCCTAATGGTACACCGAGGAAGAAGAAGGTCGAGTCACGTAGCCACCAGATCGAGAGAACCATCCCTACCCCGGCCATGCTCGTGAGTAATCCTGCTCGCCAGTTTTGGGCATTGAGCGTGCCTCTCGGCAGCAGCTTTATTGCGGCAATCAAGATGCCTAATTCAGTCACCGTGTAGGCCAGTGCGCCACCCAAAGCGCCGTTCCCAAACACCTGATCGGTCCAGGGCACCAGCACAAAATCCAACGGCAACGTCGCCACCGTCGCTGCGATCATGATCACATTGAGTGCCGCAGTTCGCTCGGCAGCAATCAACAACTGGCTCAGGACGGTGTTCAGGTAGGTGCAGATCAAGACCAGGCCTAACACCGCCAGCACCACCCCGGTTGGACGAAATGCTTCGCCGTAGAGTAATAGCGCAATCGGTTCGGCCAGCGCCAGCAATCCCAGACCGATGGGTATACTCAATGCCAGCATTATGTTAAAAATCGGACGGGCCGCCATCGTTAGATGTTCTTGGCCGGCGGCAAACCGGCGGGTTAAAGTTGGAAAGATCACCGTCCCAATTGCCACCGGAAAGAACATTAATGTACCGAACAGATTGACAGCAGTGCCATACCAGCCAACAGCTTCGGTCGAAGCAAACATGGCGATGAAGAGCCGATCAATCTGTTGATACACCATGAGCGTTAGTGCTGTCACCAGATATTGTTTCGAATCGAGCAGCATTTGCTTTGCTGCTCGCAGATCAACTCGCCACTGTGGTCGGTGTTGGCGAAAGAGGAAAAATGCGTCGCCGAGGAAAGCAACTACGGCTGCCAGCACATTCGCCCAGCCGATCCAAATTACATTAAAGCCGGCAAAAAGCAAGCCAAGGCTGACGACCGTCAGCACAATCTTGCTTGCCACCGTCACCAGCGATACATAATGCGTCTGCTCCAGACCGTTCAGGGTTGCAATCAGCCCACCACTCAACACCGAGAAGAGGGTCATGAGACCAATGATCCAGATCAGTGCCGTCTGGGTCGGATCGGCAGAGACGGCGGCCAGATCATAGCCAAAGACGGCCAGACAACCGAGAAGCCACAGAGCGGTGCGTACCAGCAGACTGGTTGTTACCAGGGTACCGGTACGATGGGGTTCACGGGCCACCGCCTTTGTGAGGTAGGTGTCCATGCCAAAGGTGATCAACACACCGACGATCATCCAGATCGAGAGGGCAATAGAGAGCTGACCGATTGCCAGCGGTCCCAGAATACGAGGCTGAAAAATGGCCACCAGGAACGCCATTGCCCACGTCAGCAATTGTGCTGCCATCATTGCGCTGGCATTACGGGCCAGCCGGGCGCCACTGATCGGCGCCGGCGAGGTTGCATGGCTACTCACGGTAAAACTCCCCTGTGTGATGGGTCGGCACCAGCCACCCGATCTGGTGCGATGTAGCAACACGTTTCAGGATTGATTTGGTAGTTCAGGCTTTTGCGTAAGCCAACGAAGGGGTAATAAAGCTGATCGAGGCCCAACAGCACTTTATCCCGGCGATGCCACTTGATAATTCCCGAAGCAATCTGGCGCAATCCCTGACTAAACAACCATTCGGCCAGGATCACAATGCCACCTGTATCGCCGCAGCGCAAATATTTGCCGGCAACTGCGCCGGCACCAATGCCGTAGGCGCGAAAGCTGCGTCGTGCACCTTGCCAGCTTTGCCAGTGGTGATGATAGGCGATTGCCTCTGGGGTGAAGACGATTCGTCCACCAGCCTTCAATGCTCGATACCCCAGGTCGCGCTCTTCCCAGGCACCCAGCGGCGCGCCGGCGCCGATCAATTCATCAAAGCCACCGAGTCGTTCAAAGGCATCACGGCGAGCACCCATGTTATGGCCATGACCGAACGCTAAATTGAAGCGATTGTGCTGAAAAACATGACGGGAACCATTGCACGTTCCCAGCACCAGTTCATCGGCACCCTCTTGATGCGGCCCCGGTAAAACAGCCCCGAATGCCAGCCAGGTCTGCGGATCGTGTAGCTCTGCAACCAGGGCGCCAATCCAGTTCGGATCGAGCACGCAGTCATCATTCGTAAACAGAATGTACGGCGTATTCCCCATTGCTACGCCGGCATTACGGGTCGCCGAAATGCCACGCACGGGTCGCCGCACATACCGGATACGCTCATCAGACTCGGCATGGGAACGTACACATTGTTCGGTTCGATCATCTTCGCTCTGATCAAGCACCCACAGGATGAATTGCGAATAGGTACTCCGCCGTAAGCTGGCAATAGTGGCATCAATCGCTGCCCCTCGCCCATACGTTGAGATCACGACATCTACGGTTGTCGTATTCATAACATTGCTGCCCGCCTGATCTAACCGCCGTTGACGGCAGCAGTGTACGGCTACAAGTTAACACTTTGCTGAAATGAGGGCTAGTCGTAGTTAACGAGACCGTCACCTGCGCTACAAAGCATCCGTTTGCTGGTTCACCATTCGGGTCAGCCCGTGTTTATGCAGTGCGCCGAAGTGCCTCGCCGCGGAGTTGCCGCTCTACTTCGTGAATCAGATCGTCCGAGTCGACCGGTTTGGTGAGGAAGGCGTTGACTCCAACGCCGGCTGCTTTTACTGCATCCCGCTCTTCAACACTACCGGTAACGATAATGACCGGTATACCACTAAAGCGTTCATTGGCGCGCATTTCACGTACCAGCTCAATGCCATCCATCCGCGGCATCGTCAAATCGGTGACTACCAGATCGACGGCATACGTATCCAGGTGACGTAAAGCCTGGACACCATCGATAGCGGTAACCACTGTATAACCGTACTGTTCGAGGACAAAACTCATCAGCCGATGGCTGGGAACGTAATCATCAACTATCATAATTGTCGTCATAACGTTTATCTCCCCGATACCAGATACTTCACCAAATGCCAGTAGTTACCATCCGCACGCGATGTATATGCAACGTGATCCATCAAGTGACGGATTAAGAAGAGGCCATAGCCATGAATTTGGGCTTCGACCAGATTGGGTTGTGGTACCAGCTCCGGATCAAACGAATCACCCGTATCATGCAACTCAATCTCCAGGCGAGCCGGCTGTGGATGCAAGACGAGTGTCACTCTGATCCGATCCTCACCGTTTTGCCGATTGTGATAGGCATGGCTAACGATGTTTGTGCAGACTTCGTGGGCTGCGAGCTGTATATTGTATACCAGCGTTTCATTGACTGCATCTACCTGTCGGAGCAACTCTGCAATTGTTTCGCTCAGGAGATGCAAATAGGCATACCGGGCCGGCAGATCGAGCCGGATCACTTCCTTGTGTTGCAGGCTCACAGCGCCGCTCCTTTGATTACGATGATTGTCTGATCATCATCCTGGGGATGACCGGCACTAAACCGATCAACCACGCTAAATAAACCATCGGCAATTGCCCGTGCCGGTTGTTCGGCCAGCTCATCGACAGCCGCTAACAGACGATCAATCCCAAACAGTTCATCATCGGCATTGCGGGCATCGCTAAAGCCATCGGTGGCAACAATCAGCAGATCACCCGGCCTCATCGCCAGATAACGGTTTTGAAAGTTGTTCACCGGCAGTACACCAACTGCTGTGTGGTCGGCTAACAGCAACTCTGCCTTACCGTGGCATGGCCGGTAGATGACCGGGGCATGACCGGCATTGGTATACATAATTTCACGATTGCTGTGGTCATACTGACCAACAAAGATAGTTGCAAAGACGCCGATCCGGGTAAAATCGTTGTACAGATCTTCACTGGATTGCCGCATCACCGATGCCGGCGTCGGCGATGGCATAAATTGCGCTTTGCTATGCAGGGCGGTGCGGGTCATCGACATGAGCAAAGCGGCAGAGACCCCTTTGCCACTTACGTCGCCAATCGTGAAGATGAAGGGGTGATTGGGGATGTTGATAAAATCGAAGAAATCACCCCCCACCTGGAGTGCGGGCCGCGAATATGCGTAAATGTCCAGACCGGCTACTTCCGGTAATGTGCGGGGCAAGAGATCGGTCTGGACACGCCGGGCCAGATCCATCTCACTGCGTAGTCTGGCCTGCTCAACCATTTCCTGGTACAGGAGAATCCGCTCAATTTGCGCGCTAGCCTGATCGGTAATCGCACGGCCTAATTTTAGCTCCGGTGTGCCAAAGCCTTCGGCACGATCAATAATCCCCAGGCTCGCCATCATCATGCCGCGCACCCGTATTGGCAGCAGCAGTAAGTTGTGAACGCCGGGTGGTCGTCGCAAATCGCCATCATCTTCTCTGAGCAGCAGTGGCCGATCTTCTGTCTGTAGTTGCCAATACAGGCGCCAGATGACCTCGTTGTTCAAGCCGCAGGCTGAAGATTGCACGACAATCGGTTCACCACCATTGGCAGCAACATACGTTGCAAACCCGGCTCGCCCTTTGAGCATGCGAAGTGCTTCATTGACGACGGCCTGGAGCGTTTCACGAATGGTTACCAGATCGCGCATGGCCTGGGTTAATCGATACAACGCCAGTTGCTGATCCTGACTGGTAACCAGATCGGCGGTCATGCATTGCAGTTCATGCTCAAGCTGGACGATATAGCTAATCAGCCCCGCCTCTGCCTGTAACCGCTGCCGTGCTGCCTCGTCGCGTAAGCCGGTCAGTCGCAGTTCACCGATGACTTCATCGTAGCGATAGATAGCCGCTGTCAGATCAGGCGGGAGCATACGCTGACCTGCCGGCCAATAGGCCAATGGACGCCCCTGTTCGTAAACGCCAAACGTTTGTGCTCCCTGCGCTAACCAGGCCTCGGCCATGGCCTGAAAGCGTGTATACTGCGAGCTGAGCAACGAGACGAGCATGGAAGTTCTCTCAGGCATTCAAAACGGACAGTGCATGATCGGCATCAACAAAAATAGTGAACGCTTTGTCGAGTCTGGTCAGTTCAAATATCATTAACACGGGCCGTCGCAGACCACACAGCGCAAATTCGCCTTGTCCCTGCTGGCAACGCTTCAATGCCGAAACCAGGGTTGCCAGAGCGGTTGAGTCAACAAACGTCGTTTCGCTCAGATCAACCAGTACCCGTGCCCCAGGTGCGCCTGTCGCCTGTTCCAGCCACTGTTGGACCGGTGGTACTGTATTGGCATCAAGTCGGCCTGTAATGGCAAGGACTGCCACATTCCCGACCATCCGTGGCTTCATTTCCATAGTCTAAATCCTCCTTAAGTAGCGCAAACTGCCGGTTAGTGACGGCGACAAACTGACCTATCGGTTAGGTGGCAGGGTCAGATCGGGTGTCAATGACGATCTGACAGTCTGATGCGCCTTTGTTACCCGGCGTAGCCAGGCAACCGGGGTCCGAACCAACAGGTCAAGGTCTCTTCGCCACGAGCGTGTCGCGCTATAGTATACATCGGCAATAATCACTGTATCGAGATCATCGGATGAAGCCTGAACATACCACAAACCGGTCACTCCAGGCGGCACATCGTGCCGTCGCTGCTGCCACTCTTCGTTTAACAGCGCTGCCTCATTTGGTGTCAGGGGTTTGACGCCGACCAGTTGCAAGTCGCCACGCAGGACACTTAAGAGTTCTGGTAAACGATGCAATTCATACGTTTCCAGCCATCTACCAAACCAGCGGTAGCGCCCGTCTGCGTGGCGCGTGTGCCAGCGCCAGAGTGTGAAAGGCCGCAGAGTCATGTGACCATCAGGCAAGATAATTCGTTCACCAATCCGTGCGACCCCCACCAGTGGTCGTCCACCACTCCCCAGAGCAGCCAGGATACCCGTCAGTAAAAACAATGGGCTGAGCAGGATCAAGAGCAGAAGCGCAGCGAGCCGATTCAGGAAACTGGCAAATCGCCCAACGCTAGCGGTCACTGCTGAAACCCGCCCGATGAGAAAGGCGTCGACAATTGCCGTCTGCTCACCGGTATCCGGGTCTACAATCATCCCAGGATAGACAATCCGTTGATTGAGATTGACCAGTTGTCCCACGTAGGTGTCGCTCCACACAATACTGGCCGTGACGGTGGCTTCATCATCGACCATACAACCGCTACCGATGACCGTTCCCGGGCCGAGTTCAGCCTCACGCCCGATCCAGCAGTTGTCGCCAATGTACAGGGGGGGCGCAATCCGTACACTCGGATGGATCGAATCGTTACGCCCAACCCAGATGCCTGGGGCAATTTTGCGTCCGCTGAGCGAAGGGTAGCGAACCGTGTCCGCAGGTCCGTCGGTGAGGTTGGGATCAAGTGCTCGATAGGCGCTGTAGAGGAAGACCTGTTGAGCTGCGTAATAGTCGGTCAGTGTCGTGAGCGGATTCCAGTAACCGCTGAAGGTAAAATTCTGTACCGGTGTTTGCCCGGCAATCAAGCGCGGTAGCAGATCGGTGGCGATAACACAACGACTGCGCAGCGGGATGTGTTCAATCAGCGCCGGCTCAACAATATACGCTCCGGTAAGGGCAACGACATCAGCCCCGGTTGGTGTTTCGAGCACGGCACCGATCTGACCATCAGCCGCGACCACGGCATATGGTGTGGCCTGATGCGGGTGAGGTTGATGGGTAATCGCCGTCAGCAGTGCTCCCTGCCGCTGGTGATGATCAAGCGCTGCTTCTATCGCAACATCAATAATCGCGTTTCCCGGAATGACCAGACAGGTCTCGTGAATAAGGGGCGCTGCCCAGCGCAGCGCACCGCCATCTGCCCACGCTTCGTTCAGTGAAACGTACTCGATATCAACACCCCAACGTCTGCCACTACCGAACACCGCAGTAATGGGAGCACTCTGTTCGTGGAGCGCAATCAGAATACGTTTGATACCGGCGCGGGCCAGAATTTCAATCGTGGTCGCCATCACCGGGCGGTCAACAATCGGTAATAACACATCAGGTGCAACGTCGGTTAAGGGGGCCAACCGACGCTCTTCAGCCGTAGCAATGATGAAAGCAATAGTCATCGGTTCAGGCTCCTTCAGTGGCTACAGAGGTGTCAGGCAAAGGTGCCGTTGTTGCCGCCGTGACATCTGGAAAGATGTGTAAGACCTGATCGAGGCGTACCAGTTGCAGTGTCCGCAGCACATCGTGTGAACAACCGGCAAGGCGGAGGGCGCTGTTGTGCTCGCGGGCAAGTCGGTCGAGTTTGACCAGCGCAGCCATGCCGGCACTGGCCATAAAGGTCGTACCACTGCAATCGATAATCAGACGTTCGCCTTGATCAAGTTTTGCGCTGGCTTCGTTCAGGAAGGTGGTTGCGGTTGCCGCATCAAACAGGCGCGGTGCAGATATAATCGTCCAGCCGTGCGTTGTGGTTGACGATGCCGGCAGGGGGTGTTGTTCCTGAGTGATCCGGTCTGCGATGGCCGACAAATCAGGAAAGCGCTCAAAGAAGCGATCCAGTTTGAGCAAGTCGAGAATGCGGAGAATTGGTTCCTGCACGTTAAGCAGGAACAGATCGCCGCCTTTAGCGCGCGCCTGCTTGGCCAGAGCAACCAGGGCGCCAAGTGCTGAACTGTCGAGAAATTGGGTCTGGCTCAGGTCGAGAATGAGATAATGCTGTTCACCCAACAGTCGGTACGCTTCCTGTCTGAATGACTCCAGGTTATTAACGTCAAGGCGATGCCCGACAGTCAGCACCGGCCACGGTATTGGTGGGGCTGCCGGCTCGATTGGTGGCGGCACCTGCGCTGGTTCCGGGTTGGGCACCATACTCAGGGCACTTCCCCGTTGCATTGCCCACCACTGCCGGAAAAAGAAATACCCGAAGTAGACAAAATCGTGAACATATCGCTTCCACAAGCGGCGAGGTTCCTGGACGAGTCGGTACACCCATTCCAGCCCACTGCGTTGCATCCACAGCGGGGCGCGTTTGGTAACGCCAACGATCATGTCAAACGTACCACCAACACCAATGGCAATTGGTACCCGCAGATCATGGGCGTACATGCGAATCCACTTCTCTTGTTTCGGGTTACCGAAAGCCACCAGCAAAATATCTGGTTGGGCAGCCTTCACCGTCTCGACAATCGAGCGATCCATTTCCAGGACTGAGCGGGGGGGTGGCGACAGAACACCGGCGACTTTAAGTCCGGGATACCGCTCTTGCAAGATAGCTGCTGCTTTTGCCGCTACGCCTTCCCGCGCACCCAGAAAGAAGATCGAATAACCGCGCTGGGCTGCCCGTTCAGCCAGTGCCGGCACCATATCGGCCCCGGTGACGCGCCCCGGCAGTGGCCCTCCCAATAGCCTTGATGCCCAGACCAGCGGCATCCCATCGGCAGTCGCCATATCCGCCTCTTGCAAGATACGCCGTAGTTCGGGATCGTGCAGCGCATTGACCACAAAATCGGCGTTGACCGTCGCAATCTGATGGAGACGACCGGTTGCCCGACCTTCCGCGATAAACTCATCGCAGCGATCAAGCGCCTCAGCCATGGTCAAGTTATCAATCGGCACACCCAGAATAACGAGCAGTTTGCGCATGGTGTTCTTCCCGGTCAGTAAGCACCTCGTCCCAGCAGAACCGCCGGAATGGTGCGTAACAGAATTTCAATATCCTTCCAGATGCTTTGCTCGGCAATATATTGCAAATCCAGCTCAACCCAACGCTTAAAGTCGAGATCGCTTCGCCCTGACACCTGTTGCAAACCGGTGATGCCAGGAATGGCGTGCAGGCGCCCGATCTGCTCATAGGTATATTTCGCGACTTCGCTCGGTAAGGCAGGGCGTGGCCCAACCAGACTCATCTCGCCTTTCAGTACGTTAAAGAGTTGTGGCAATTCGTCGATACTGAGCTTCCGGATCACCCGACCGACTCGGGTTACACGCGGGTCGCGCTTCATCTTGAATACCGGGCCATCGGCTTCATTTTTGGCCTGCAATTCGCGCAGCCGTTGCTCGGCATCAACGTACATCGAGCGGAATTTATAACAATAGAAATGTTCGCCATCTTTGCCGACACGCACCTGTTTGAAGATCACCGGTCCCGGTGACTCGAGTTTGATTAACAGTGCTGTCATCAGCATGATTGGCGACGTCAAAATAATCGCAATCACCGCAACCGTCACATCCAACACTCGCTTAAGACGTGAGAGCAGTTTGGTACGAATCACCCACCACGATAAGGCCAGTCGCAAACGCTGATTGGCGCGGGTGCGCTGAAAACGACGCTCGGCAAAGATGGTGAGCATGCGCTCTGTCTTATTATCAAGATGGTGCGATTTCGGTTTGACAACGTTCATAGCAGGGTACCTCACTCGTTTCGTGACCACTCTCACTATACCCCATCGAACGAACAAATTCCTTACAACGATTGAGTTATCAGTGAAGAATATGTCACTCGTAACACGCCATCACTGCCAGAGCTGCCTGTATCCTATGCTGAAGTGTATACATCTATAGTACTATGCAATTCGTACAAATGCAGTCTATATGACGAAGATTGTAGCCAGGCTATCAGTAGAAAACCAGGACCTCATTACACGTCTCTATCGGGTGCGTTGCGCGGGGCATTCCCTCTCCCGGTCGGGTTTGCACAAGCTACAGGGTATGTAGCGATGGTTAAACAACGCTCACGATCACCCCGTAGTTTACGATGAAACGTCGTAGTAATGTATGGATCGTCGCTTCTAAACCTTTTCAAAGGTCTGTCGTGAAACAACTTCTCTCCTCACCCCTTTTTCAGTGCTTTTTCTCTTTATCGAAAGATCCTCCAGGCTGGTTGTCTATCCACCAAGCATGCAAACTGTCATTATCGAACCTTACCGTTTCTTCATAAAACATTGTTCAAATATGGTCATTATTGCCCTGTTGTCGCATTACAATGCTATCTGGTCTACGTATATACCACTCAACCTCTAACCATTCGTTTGTCAGATTACTGTGGCACTGTATATATAGTCAGTGTATTATCGCTGTTACGCTCATTCCGGTTATCGTTGTAGTCAGATGGAGTTCTTCATGACATTCCTGTGTCGTTTCTATACGATGATTCTGGTGTTCATTTTGGCAGGGTGCAACGCTCCTGTTGCCACGCCTGGATCAACCACGACGCCGGTTGCTGCACCGACGGCAGTCCTACCGACCACGGCAGCTCCTACGTTACCGGCTGCAACCTCCATCAGTAACGTACCCACAATTGTGATCGATCCAACCACTGCGCAACCTTTTGATCGCCGGTTGCTGGGCACCAACGTCCCGGCGTGGTTGAGTCCTTACCGGCTGAACGACGAGACGTTTATTCAACGTACTGCCGATCTTGGACTGAGTCTGTTACGCATGCCAGGAGGAAGCTGGAGTAATGGCTATGCCTGGGCAGCCTGTGAAACCGGTGGTGAAGAGTGTTACTGGCCGTGGGCGGCCAAACCATCCGATTTTCTGCGCTTTGCCCGTGCAGTGAATGCTGACATCATCTGGACAGTCTCGATCAATGGTTCAGCGCAAGAGGCAGCGGCACTGGTTGCCTTCTTCAATGGCACCGTTGATGACCAGCGACCGATAGGGGTTGACGCTCGTGGCCGCGACTGGCAGACCGTCGGTTATTGGGCCAGGTTGCGCGCCGAGACCGGTAGCACCGACCCTTTCCCGGTACGGTATTGGGAAGTCGGTAATGAGGTGTACGGGGCAAAGGGCGAGGTTGGTCCAAATTGCTCTGAATGGGGGTGGGAAGACGTCTGGACATGCGATCCCGATGAATATCTGCGCGGCAAAACGGTCAATGGTATCGCTTATGATGGCTATCTGGCTTTCTACGACGCGATGAAAGCGGTTGATCCAACCATTCAGATTGGTGCCGTTGGCGTTGAAAAGCCTGATGAGTGGAGCGATTGGGGGAATCGGGTGATTGCTGGTGCCGGTGATAAGCTCGATTTTTATGTGGTGCATTACTATCCATACTTTCAGCCCCCAGAGAATCCGCGTGGTGCCCTCCAACAACCGCAACGAAGCTGGTCAACTATTATGACCGAACTTAACAACGCCTTTGAGCGCCATCTGGGGCGACGGGTGCCAGTAGCGGTCACTGAATACAATCTGATCGCCTTCCAGGACCTCGATAACGCTCAGTTGATGCGGCGGGGAGTTAATCTGCTCTTCATTGCCGATACGATTGGGCAGATGGCAACGCATGGCGTGGTGATAGCCAATCAGTGGGATTTAGCCAATGGACGTGCTGCCAACGACACCGATTACGGTCTTCTCCACGCCGATACCTTCGAGCCGCATCCTCAATATTACGCTCTGCTGATCTGGCGCGATTTCGGCGATGAGATGCTCTCTGTTCAGACAACATTTGATCCGGCGACAACGTTAAGTGTTTATGCCGGACGACACGCCGATGGAACACTGACACTACTGGCGATCAACAAAACCGACCAGCCACTTGTTGCGGCCATTGGCTTACCCGAAGCTGAATGGCAGGTGAAAGCCACCACCGTGAGCGCCAGCGATCTGTTAGCCGAGACCGTATCTGTCAATCGTGACGAAGCACCAACTGCCCATACTCCGGATCGTGTCTATACGTTTGCTCCATATGCGGTGACCTTCTTAACCTTTACCAGTCCATAATGCAGGAGGGAGGATCATATGCGACAACCGTTTATGGCGATCACAATCATCATATTATTGTGGGGTAATTCTATCGCTACCCAACCGGCCAGCGCCGCAATTCACAACATCGGCTCCGGTGGTTGTCCGGTCAACACCGTAGTGGGTGGAAACAACCTGGTACAGAACGGTGATTTTGCTCAGGGCGCGAGTGGTTTTAGCTCGGCACTCACCAATCGAGGTAATGGTGTCTACCCGGATGACACTGGCGGGGGTGGTTTTTCGATCCAGAATGGCAGTGTTGTATATCCTCCCTTTGAGAGTAATCCTTACCTCTTTGGCCGCCCTTTCCCAGGTGATGTGCAACGCGACGTGCCGCCGAGTAACACCTATTTTTATTCAAACCCCAGTGCTGCAAACTACAGTGCCGGCAATGGTCGGGTAAATCTGTGGACACAGGTAGTGAGTGTGGCGCCAAACACTACTTACAACTTCTTTGCCTACTTCGATAACCTGCTCGATCCGGTGAAGAGTGCTAACGGTACTGCTGATCCGATTATTGAGCTGCGTGTCAATAACACCTCGGTCGGCACAACCGTTGTACCAAAAATCCCAGATCGTTGGGTGCCGATACAATTTGCCTTCACCACCGGAACCGGTGTCACCAGCCTCACGCTCCAGATCGATAGCCTGACCAACAACACGTTTGGCGATGATTTTGCGATGACCCAGATCAATTTGAAGCAGTGTGTGAGTGGTGTAGGCGCTGCCAAGTACGCCTTTCCACCCCAGGTCGCGCAGCATCATGGTGAGGATGGGTATCGGTTGGAGTATCTGATCACAATCCGCAATTTGGGTGCTGATCCGGTCGGTAACCTGCAAGCCATAGATGATCTGGCCGCGGTTTTCGCCGGTGCTGAGGCATGGGCAGTGATTGACCTGGAACATGTGAACGAGAGCGGTTTTGTACCGTTAACGGTGAATCCAAACTTTAATGGTCAGACAGACAAACAACTGCTGGCACCGGGTCAGAGTCTGGCTGCCGGTCACGCTGCCCGCTTACGCCTGATCGTTTGGGTAAAACCCCCTGAAGGGCCGATTGTGTTCGCTAATCAGGTGCAGCTTACAGCCGTTTCGGGAAATGTGATCGTGACCGATACGTCTAACCCTGGTCTCGATCCTGATCCTAATGGCAACGGTGACCCGAAGGAGGTTAATGAGAGTGGCACAACGATAACAATCTTTACGCCGTACCAGTACTTTTTGCCAACAGTAATGCGCTGAAAGCTGTCCTAAATCTCTGTGTCCTCTGTGTCTCTGTGGTGCAACAAGCCTCCACCGGGACACGGAGGATACAGCGGGATGGTGATCATAACGTTATCGCACCCCTCTGTGCCTCTGTGGTGTAACCAACCACCACCTGGAACGGGAGGACACAGATATACAGTGATGAAAGTTGTCTTAAACCTCTGTGCCTCTGTGGTGCAATCAACCACCACCTGGAGCTAGAGGGCATAGTGGGATGGTTCAGATAGAGTGTCGTAGTATGCCTGCTCAACCCTCAAGCTGCCGAATCGGCTTTGCCGGAACACCGCCAACTAGCGTATTGGGCGGTACCGACCGATTCACGACACTACCGGCAGCGACGATACTGCCGGCACCGATCCGCACACCGGGAAGGATAAGAGTGCGGGCACCGATCCATGCTCCGTTCTCGACTACAACCGGTGCTTTGGTTAACGAACCGGCTCGATGGGCAGCACTACTGATCTGATGTGACGTGGTGAGAATCATGACTTCGTGCCCAAAGCTGACATGATCAGCGATAGTAATGTGATCATTCAAGTCGAAGAAACAATCGGTATTGATGAAGCAGTGTGATCCAATCTGAAGCCGGTTGTGGATCGCCCCAAAGCCGTGAAGCCTGAGTGGTCCAACGATAACGGTACCGTAACCAATCCGAAAACCGGCCAGTCTTAGCAGAATCGGACGCACCCGTGAAGCAGTGTAGCGTGGCAGGAGGTGGATCAGCCATCCGGTAAGCCAGAGTCGTGGTTGGGCGGCCCCTAATTCCTCGGATAACACACGTAATACTTTTTGATGGATACCTTCTTCCATGGAGGTACCTTCAAGGTAGCGATGCCATTCGGTTCTATTGTGCCAGATTGGTTCGTCTTATGCTATAAGATACGTCATGTCTGAAGAAACTGTTAACTATCTGCTGCACAATCACTACTCGCAACGTAGCATTCATTGGCGGCTTACCATCTTGTATTGATGCAATATTCTGCGAATCACAAATGGATACAGGTAGTCTGCTGAATGAACAATTAACAAACTACCTTTCACACAGCCGAAGATAATCGTTGGTATGATGTACATAGCATCTACGGCACGACAAGTGCTGCTCTGGTAAGGAGAGAGATACATGGTACGCTTGATCGTTCTACGGCTCCTGGAAAGTTTCTTCCGCCGGCCATTGCTCAGCCTGGCACCGTTTGTGCTCGCACTGTTGATCGGTGTCGGATACATTCTGTTCTCACCGCCTGAATATCTCTCAAGTGGGAAGATTTATGTCGAAAAGGAGAGTCTGCTGGCTTCCTTAACCTCATCAGATAGTGATGTCTCATGGTGGGTAACTCCAGCCCAGGCAACCTCGAATGAGATTTACGAGTTGCTGGCGACGAATACCTTCGTTCGTTCAGCGATCCAGCAAACCAAGCTCGAACCGCTAATGGCCGGTGGGCCAGATGTAGTTTGGGAGACGTTTACCTTCTTCCGTGACACCATTAGCGTGAATACACTCGGTGATAAGCTGGTTGAAATTCGCGCTACCACCGACGACCCAGAGCTTTCGTATCAGATGGTTGTCGCAACGATGGACACCTATCTGAAATGGAAGATGAATAATGATTTTCAGGAGAGTATCGCGGCGCAAAAGTTCTTTGAAGAGCTGATTGCGCCATATCAGGCTGATGTTGACGCTGCCCGCCAGGCATTGATCGATTTTCTCAGTGCAAACCCGGAACCGGTACGCGGCGAGCGGCCGCCCGGCGAGCAATTCCAGCTCGATCAGTTACGGGCAGCGCTGGCCCGCGCCGAAGAGCGATTGAGCGCAGCTCAGGAGAATGAGGAGAGCGCTCGTCTGGCGCTGGTGAAAAACGAGAGTTTGATCCGTCAGACCTACCAGATTATCGACCAGCCTGAGATTCCATTGCGTGCCGAATTTTCCATCACCGGCTTCATCAGGAATATGGTGATATTCGTGGCGATAGGGGTCTTCCTGTCGGCCAGTCTGATCGGCGGTGGTGCGTTGCTGGATCGCAGTCTCCGTTTTCCCGTCGATGTGCAGAACGGTCTTGGTGTACCGTTGCTGGCACTGGTGCCATTCAGCAAGGAAGTGTCAGTTCCTGCATCTACCACTGCACCGGTAGAAGCTGAACAACCTTCACTTCAACCACAAGTGTGAGTGTAATCCGGCTGTGGGTGATGAGTAATAACGGTTTGCCATCATCCTGTATATTCTGATATGAGGCAATGCCATGTTTGGATTTCGGAAGAAACCGGCCAGTGTAACAGAGAGCGATCTACCCTTAACTATCGAAGTGGTCGGAGAGAATCTGCGTCGTTCTTTTGCCGGATCACAGGTTGATCAGCTCCGCCGCATGCTGACCGATTTGCTGGTCGAACAGCGCCTACCCAACCGTGTTGGCTTCACTTCTGCACTGCGAGGTGAAGGTGTCAGTTACATAACACTGGCCAGTGCAGCCACGCTGGCTCACGATACCGGTAAACGAGTATGCGTTCTGGAACTTAACTGGTTACATCCGGGGCTGCTGAGTAATCTTAATCCACCGCCACCAGTTAGTAAGCGTGACCGTCGTCAGGCAGCGGAACCGGTGTCACGCTCATTACCACCGCGTCCCGGTGTTGCTGAGGTGTTGCGTGGGCAGGCATCACTGGCAGAGACACTACTGTCAACCAACCACGCCGGCCTGTTTCTCCTGCCGGCCGGTTCAACGACTGCCGATCAACGTCCCCTTTTGGCCCGTAGTCAGGAACTGCGAGAACTGGTTGAAACCCTCAGCACCCAATACGATCACGTGTTGTTAGACTTGCCGGCAGTACTGGAAACAAGTGATGCGCTGGCTCTGACCGCACTCGCTTCAGCTTGCGCTCTGGTGGTTCGTCACGGTGTGACACCAATTACCGAAGTGCAGCGTGCTCTGAATGATATTAAACATGTACCGGTTCTTGGTGTTATTCTCAACCAGGCGCAGATTGCAACCCCCCGTTGGATTCATCGTCTGATACCGCTGGAGTAGGTATGACGTTCTTTGTTGGGTTTCTCGTGTTGTGTCTGCTTATTGGTGCCCTCACTCCCCATTGGCGGATGCGTGATCTGGTGATTGCTATGATTGGGCTGAGTGCAGTGGTGGTGGCTGCCTACTACTTTTTTAACCTGATTTGACCGGTGAGCAATTTGCGTATCCGGTGAATACCATATGCTTGATCTACTTGTTCCACGCTATCCCGATGCTATGACGATTGCCCGCCGCAATGAGCGGCGCTGGTGGATATTATTCCTGGTGGTTTGTGTCCTCACCGGCGTGGTTGTGGTGTTACTGCGTCGTCGGATGAGTCCTGAGTCAGTACTTGCTTTTCTGATCTTTGGCGGTGTCCTGATTGCCACTGCAATTCAGCCCCGTTTTGGTGTATATGCCATTTTAGGGCTGACGCTCTTTGGTGATCGCTCGCTCCACCCCTGGTACCCCTTTACGAAAAATCTGTCGAGTCCCGAGTCGATTATGTATGTCTCCGACTCGTTCTCACTTAGCCCCCAGGAGCTGGCAATCGTCTGGACACTTGTAGTCTGGCTGGTGCGAGCAGCGACAGAACGACGCTTGCGCATCCATTTTGGGCCTCTCTTTTGGCCGGCAGCGATTTTTCTGGTGTTTAACGCTATCGGATTGGTGTATGGTCTGGCCAATGGCGGGAATCGGGTGATAGCACTGTGGGAGGTTCGATCCATCTTCTATCTTCCCCTGATGTTGTTGCTGGCCGGTAATTTAATTGAAACCCGTGCTCACTTGAATACCCTGTTCTGGGTGGCGACAATTGCTCTGTTTGCGAAGGGGGTCGCCGGCGTCTGGTACGTCCACGATGTGTTGAAGTGGGATCTGGCAGGGGTGGAACGTATCGCCGAACATGCCATGTCGATCCATTTCAACTTCTTCTTCGTGCTGTTGGTTGCAGCATGGCTCTATCGCGATAGCGCGACCCGTCGTTTCTCGATGACTTTAATGGCACCGTTTGTGCTCTTCAGCCTGGTTGCCAACTTTCGCCGGGCCGGATTTCTCACCCTTGGCATGGCGCTCGGTCTGATAGTGCTGCTCCTCTACATCGAGAACCGACGCCTCTTCTTCATCATTGCCCCAACCGGTGCGGTGAGTTTGCTGGCGTACCTGATCGTTTTCTGGAATAATCAAGGGCCAATCGGCATTCTGGCCCGGGCTGTTCGCTCGGTTATTGGCCAACCCAGTGCCCGCGATGCGGCATCGAATGTGTACCGTGATTTAGAGAATATCAACATTATGTTTAATATTCGCATGTCGCCACTCACGGGTATTGGATTTGGTAATAAATTTCACATGATCGTCCCCCTCCCCGATATTAGTGTCTTCGAGTGGTGGGAATATATCACCCATAACTCAATTATGTGGGTCTGGATGAAGATTGGGGTGATTGGGTTTTACGGCCTCATCCTTCTATTAGCATTGACGATGCTCTACGGTGCCCGCATGGTGCGCCTGATGCCATACGGTCAATTGCGCGTCTTTGCTCTGACGGCCACCCTCTACATCTTTACCCACTTTGTCTACGCCTATGTCGATATGTCCTGGGAAAACGGTAGTATGGTCTTTGTAGGCACGATGATGGGAGTGATTAACGCCTTGCCACAAATTGCCACAGAGAAACCTCTCCCGGTTCGCCCCTGGCGAGTGTTTTCATCCCAACCGGTAACGAATAATACCGCCTGATGCCGATAATCGGCGAGAGCGGTATACTGCACGTGACAATGAAGATGAATTCGTGCTGGCAGGTTGCCGGTTTCGGCAGCAATGCCACCTGGAGAGTGAGGATTGTATGCACGTGCGGCTTGCCATTCTACTCTGCCTGATCGTTGTCCTGGCCGGCTGTGGCCGCCGTTTAAGCGTTGATACAGTACCTACAGGTTTTCCTACTCCAACAGTGGCGCCCTTTTTTCTGGAGCGCCCGACGGCAACTCCCTTCATTCCACCACCTACGCGCACCCCCTTCCCTACCCGACCACCGGTAACACCGGTGACGGAAGCTGGAGGTTCACAGGCGAGTGCGATCAGCAGCTTGCAGGTTCTGCCAGTGTACCGTGATGCGCTGAGCACCGGCTGGAGTATTACCAATAGTGCGTTACTGGGAAGTCTTACCCTCACGCAGACGAATGTGGTCGCGCTTGGTCAGTATGCGATTGCGGTGACACCCAGTGAGAGTACTGGTATTCTCTTCTTCACAATTACCCCGGACAGCGGCATCGAGCTACGCCGTGATCAGGTAGCGGCTTTGCGATTGAGGCTGAGCGGTGGTGATACGCCAATTGCCAATGATGGGATGACGATTTCGGTGGTGGGAAGCAATCGCGTACCCTACTGGGAACCCAATGACAATTCGGTAAGTCTGGAGGGGAGAGTGACCGATAGCACAGAACCACTCTTTCCGGAGACCAGGCTCTATTTTTTGGGTTTGAATCGGGCCATTGCACCCGGTGAGTGGGCTGAGATTTATGTCTGGCTGGATGATTTGATCTATGAACCTGAATATACGTATGTCACCGGTTTTTACCTCAAGACGAGTAGTGATCTGGTGACAAAATACTACGTCGATCAGGTTGAATGGCTGATACGTGACCAGCCATAATCCGACAGAGCCTGTTATGAATGTTGCACTATAAACCTGATGAAACTATTGAACTACGGCAGAAGTAGGGTTCATCCATACGTGCTGCTCGCCCTTCGACCTTCATGCCTGGAATTCAGAGATACAAGGAGCTACAGAATATATTCCCGTGACCATCACACTATCTGTAGCGCTCCTTAGATGCTATTACGAACTTTGGAACTTGAATCTCCTTAAACCCTCTCTGCACCATCGTGCCGGGCAAGATGGCGAGGGCGTTGTCTGGATCGACCCTTCAAATCGTCGCTGAAGTATCTAACTCAACCCCCCTTAAACCCTCTCTGCACCATCGTGCCGGGCAAGATGGCGAGGGTGTTGTCTGGATCGACCCTTTAAACCGTCGCTGAAGTATCAAAGCGGCCAGCACTTTGCACATATTATTCCAGAGCGCAACGCTACCCCTCCCTAGCGAACACAGATGAGCCGATCACCAAACAGTGCCTGTAACTTCTTGGTACCACGCTGACCGGGTTTCAGTTTGAGGCGAGTGCGCATTGCAGGCTCCAGCAAACGTCTATGACAGGGCACGGTCTTAGGATACAGAGGTAGGGTTACAACGTTGCTACCAAAAGGTTAAAACAGAGGCGTGGTGGTTTGGTCAGGTATGCACCGATGCTAGAAGTGCTATACCCTGTCCTCGAAAGCTGTTGCGTTGCAGAACCCACAGAGTGGTCTTAAGCCCGTGATACCTGTTGCAGATTTACGGTCATCACAGAAGTGAGGGAACCGACAGGGATAGGTGGGTGGCGGGGTGCGTTATTGGCGGGGTGCAATTAGGCGGCGGGTTGACCCCCTGCCTCAATGTGTGCAAGCCCCTGCGGGGCTAGCCCGGCAGCGGGGAGTGGGACCGGGCGAGAGCAGCGGGGGTTATCTCGGCGGGGTGCAGGGGCGGCGGATTGAACCCCTGTCTCAATGCATGCAAGCCCCTGCGGGGCTGACCCGGCGGCGGGGAGAGATGTGGCCGTACTGGAGGAGACAGCGGGCAGATCAATCGGTGGGTTAAAAACCTGCCTCCCTTTGAGGACGACTCTCTGGAACTGACCTGGCGGTAGGGGTATTCCTCGCGTGCTTCTGCATCGCTCTATCCCTCTTTCCTGTATGTACCGACATTAGGGGTGAACAGAAATACGAACTACTATCACTTCTCCTGCACCAGGCAGCCTGAAACCAGACTTCTGTTCTTCCCTCGCCCGTAGCACGGGCGAGGGGGTAAAGTTAGGGTGTTCAGGGGGAGCATCAAGCCCTCTCGCTTGTCTGCCCGTGCACGTTCTGCCCACTTGTGAACCGCAACGACAGGGTGGGGTGCACGCCAGGGCACTGCACTCCCTGGTTGTCAGCAGTGGTTCCTTACCCATACTGCCGCATCCCTCCACGTTCGTCGGCCATGCCGCCGGGGACGGTCGCGCACGGACTCGCGCTCACGCCATCGGTGGTGTCAGCGTGCTAGAGTCGGTGCTCAGCACCTGCATCTGTTTGCGCAGCGCCAGGACAGCCCGATAGAGGAGGGTCTTCGTCGCCTCCTGGCTGCGTCCCAGTTGATGGGCTATGTCGGGCAGGGCGAGCTGATACTGATAGCGCAAGAGGAGGACTTGCCGGTACTGGTCTG
>FWWM01000828.1_pt1 | contig 100606 bp, 91 predicted proteins | sample 2228351 | NCBI WGS metagenome assembly FWWM01 (sample SAMEA103939774, study PRJEB20133) | metagenome | reverse complement strand
GATGCTTCGCTGCGCTGATGCTTCGCTGCGCTGATGCTTCGCTGCGCTCAGCATGACAAACCTGTGATCTACTGAGACTATCTCGTATGTGTGGCCAGCAAGCGAACCGGGTTGAAGCCCGGTACTGGGCTGGCCGCACGTCTCCGGGGATGGGGTGTCCTCTGCTGGCAGGCGATTTGAAAAGGCCATCCTTGACGTCAAGGATGGCCTTTTACGTTTCTAACCCCTCCCCTTTCCCCTTCAATCGGGGGTCAGGTCACCACCCCCAGCATAGACCATGGCCCGGTCCAGGTGATGGTGACCTGCGCCAGCTTACCGCGCCAGTCGCGCCCGTCCTCAAAGAAGACCAGCTTGTTCGTGCGTGTGCGCCCGCGCCACCTGCCCTTGTGCTCGCCCTCCACCAGCACCTCCACCGTCTGGCCCAGGAAGCGGCTGTTGATTTCGGCGGCGATTTGCGCTTGCAGGTCGTCCAGCGCTTTGCGCCGCCGCTCCTTCTCTTCCGGCGGCACATCGTCCGGCATGCGGCGGGCTGAGACCGTGCCGGGGCGCGGTGAGTATTTGGCGATATGGGCCACATCCAGCTTGAGTTCGGCGAGCAGATCGTAGGTCCGCTGGAATTGTTCCTCGGTCTCGCCGGGGAAGCCCACGATAATGTCGGTGGCGATGCTCGCGTTGGGGATGACCTCACGGATGTGTGCGATCAGGCGACGATAGTCCTCAGCAGTATAACCGCGCCGCATGTTCCGCAGCACCTCATCATCGCCCGCCTGGACCGGCACCTCAATGTGCTCGCAGACCTTCGGTAGTTCGGCAACTGCCTCCAGGATGCGGTCAGTCATGTAATTCGGGTGTGAGGTGAGGAAGCGGATACGCTCCAGGCCCTCCACCTCGTGGACAGCGCGCAGCAGGTCGGCCAGGTCCGGCCCATCGGGCACGTCCTTGCCGTAGCGGTCCACGATCTGCCCCAGGAGCTGAACCTCCTTTACGCCCTGGCTGACGAGCGCACGCACCTCCCGGACGATCTCGCCGATGGGGCGGCTGCGCTCCGGCCCGCGTTTCAGGGGGATGGTGCAGAAGGTGCAGGCGTGGGAGCAGCCATAGACGACCGCGACCGGCGCCGAGACCAGGCGGTTGCGTTCATGCTCCGGCAACACCAGGTCGCCGTCCTGGATGGCGAAGCGTTCGGCCAGGGCCTCCTGTTCCAGCCTGTAGGCCTCATGCTGCTGGAGATAGGCGATCAGTGGCGTGCCGTCCGAGGAAGGCGGCATGAACACGTCCACGAAGGGGAAGCGCTGCTGCAGGGCGCGGTTGCCCTTGACGCCGACCAGGCAACCCATCACGGCGATGACGGTGTTTGGCCTGCGCTCCTTCAGCGGCTTTAGGTGCGTGAGCCAGCCGTAGACCTTGTCCTCGGCACTCTGCCGCACGGTGCAGGTCTCCAGGATGAGCACATCGGCCTGCTCCGGCTGGTCCGTCGCCCGAAAGCCGACCTTTTCCAGTTCGGACGCCACCCGCCGCACGTCCGCGTAATTCATTTGACAGCCTTCAATCAGAAGGTGATAGCGACCTGTGATTGTTTTTTCCACTTTGCCAGGACTTCCAAGAATTCCCGCGGTGTCACGATAGCAATACCGCGAAATTCCCCCAGAGCAGTCAGATCTTCGTCGCCTGATACAAGATAGTCAGCATGGCCGGCGAACGCTGCTTCCAACAGCATGTTGTCCCTTGGATCCCGACAGACGTCTATACGTACTCGCGGCCTGACATGTATGCCATATCGCACAATCCGACGACTCAGAAGATCCCTCTCGGCTTCAGGTAGAAGGAACTTGTCTCTCAGCCGTTCGGTTAACTCATTCAATAATGCCGTTGAATAAATCAGCGAAATCGCCCGGCCCGCCATGCACGGAGCACCTGGAAAGATGCCCCCCGCCAGAACAGACCGGAGATCATCACGCTTGTATCAATCACCACGCGGAGCGGATCACGCTTCACGGATAATCCGCTCTACATCCTCTTCACTTAGAGTCTCCGGGTTATAGCCACGCTCAACCAGCCAGCTCTTAAAATGCTCGTGAGCCTGGTTGAGCATGACATCAAACTCCATATCCAGTACCGCGTCTTCGGCTGTGTAAGGTAACAAGACAACCTCAGGCTCATCGTTCCGGCCTAAGAGAACCGGCTCGCCGCTATCTACAACATCCGCGATGATAGCTTCAATCTGATCGCGGGCTTCACTTGCGCGGATAAATCTGCTCATTCGGCTGCCTCCTGCCGTCGTCCAATAATGACCGCCTCGGTCAGATTAAATGTTATTCTACCGCCTTCGTCCCCTGGCGTCAAGGCATCTCGCGCGTAGGCCGGCGCCTGCCGCAGCATGACCTCCAGCCGGATGCGGTCGGCGGGCGGGAGGCTGGCGCGGCTGATCCACTCGCCGAAGTTCAGCGTTTTGCGGACTTCCTCAATGTGGCTGACCTCCAGCCCGGCGGCGACGAAAAAGCTCTCCCAATCCGGCAGGGCGTAGCAGCGCACATGGGCAGGGTCGCGCAGCTTCTCAAAGGCGTTGATGTAACGCGCTGTGGGGCCGTGCACAGGCACGACATGGTCCGTGATGGCGACCAGGCCGGCGGGCTTGCACACACGCGCCATTTCACGCAGGGCGGCGGCAACATCGGGGAAGTGATGGGCGGCCAGGCGGCAGGTGACCAGATCAAAGGCCTGAACGGTGAAGGGAAGCGCAGCAGCGTCCGCACCAACCAGGGCCAGGTTGGTGATGCCCCGCGCCTGGGCCTGGCGACGTAGCACGGCGAGCATCGGGGTTGCCGGGCCGGTGGCGATGATGCCCTGGACAGAGGGTGCAAACGCCAGGGCGGTGGCGCTGTCGCCACTGGCGACATCCAGAACATGCCAGCCTGGTTGCGGCGAGCAGAGAGCCAGCAGACGCAGCAGGCCGGTATCCGTGAGATAGGTTTCCGCGTGGTGACCCAATTGAGCCTGGATGAGGTCAGATTGTGGCACATCTGGGCCGGGCGCGCAAGTGACATTTGGCGCCAAAGTATGTGACATTCTTCACTAGTGCATAGCCGCCAGCCGATGTATATGGTATGCAAATATTCGTTTATGCGCATATAAGGATGTCCACAGGGAGGCCCAGATGCAACAGCCCCAAGAAGCCGAGATCCAACTGCTCCATGCCCAGGTGTGCCAGGCGCTGGCCGATCCCACGCGCATCCTGTTGCTCTATCAACTCGCCGACGGCCCCAAAAGCGTGGGCGAACTGGCCGCCGCGCTGGGCGTCAGCCAGCCGACGGTGTCGCGCCATCTGAAGGTGCTGCGTGAGCGCGGCATGGCGCGGGCGGAACGGCTGGGTACGACGGTGATGTATTCGCTGACCGATCAGCGCGTCATCCAGGCGCTGGACCTGATGCGCGCGGTGCTGGCGGACACCCTGGCGCAACGCGGCGCCCTGGCCACCATCCTGGGACAGCGCGAGGCGCGTTGAGAGGAGCAGGGAAGATGACCCGTCAGCGTATATTCTTTCTCCTGGGCATAGGTCTCATCATCGTTGGGGCAAGCGTGATCGGGGTGTTGGCCCTCACCCCGACCCCCGCCCCGGCAGTTGGAAGCGAGCGAGCGCTGGCCTGGGAAGCGTGGCTGCCCCTGTGTAGCCCTAAGGCCCCCAATGGCCTGGCGCAGTGCGGCTCCCAGGCCTCCTCATGCAAAAGTTGCCACGAGGTCAAGGGCGAGGCCCCGGTCAACACCAAGGGGGACTGGCACATCGCGCACGCTTTCGGCGATTTCTGCGAGTTCTGTCACGGCGGCAACGTCCAGGCGGTGGACAAGGCAGCGGCGCACCAGGGCCTGGTCCAGCCGCTGGGCGATGTGAAAGCGAACTGCGCCTCCTGCCATGACGATTACCAGGCCAGGGCGCAGGTCTATGCGGTCGCGCTGGGCGTGACGATCGGCACGGGGGGCGCCAGCAGCGCCGCCGCCGCTGCGCCACCCTCGCAGCCCTCCAACCCCAGCCCCGCCGAACCCGCCGCCCCACCCGCTGCGCCCGCCGCCGCGCCCGGCGAGATCATTGACTACGTGGCCCAATACGAGGCGGCTCAGGCTGCACCCGTGAGCGCCGGGAATGTGATTGTGGCTGTGTTGCTGGCCCTCACTGTCCTGGGCGGCGGCGCGTTTGTCTATTGGAACGAGACGCGCCTGCGCCGGGTAAGCCTACCCCCACAGCCTCCCTCCCCGCAAGGGAAGGGGGAGCATCTCCCCCCTCTGCCGGTTTGGGAAGAGGGGGCAGGGGTGCGGGCTGAATTGGCCGCCCTGCTGCCCGTGCTCCAGTCGCTGGACCCGCGCACACTGCAGGCCCTGCGTATTATCCTGTCCGACCGCCCGCGTGGCGAAGAGCTGCTCCAATCGCTCAGCCTGATCAACTTCACTGCGCTGGAGGAAATGAAGCGCCTGGATAGACGCGAGCTGGCCCTGCTCCTGGCGCTGGCGAGCGAAGAATAGCGCTCGGCTTTTCAGTAGTCAGTAGTCAGAAGTCAGTAGTCAGATAAAGCATGCCCTGAGCCATGCCCTGAGCCATGCCCTGAGCGCAGCGAAGGGGCAGCGAAGGGGCAGCGAAGGGGCGGATAGCTGAAGGCTGAAAGCTAAACGAAGGAGAGAGATCATGACCTGGTTGATCACACAACTGCGCAAACCCGAATGGTCGCCTTATGTCGCCGGGGCGGGGTTGGGCCTGGTGACGGTCCTGGCGCTTATCCTCAGCAGCCGGTTGCTGCCCGCGCCCATGCTCATTGGCGCCTCCGGTGCATATGAGAATCTGGTCGCGCCGCTCGGTCTGGCGCTTGACCCCAAGAACACCTATTTCAAGTTCGTCATGCCGCCGGGCCTCACCTGGTCGGTGTGGATGCTTGTGGGCGTGTTCCTGGGCGGGCTGGCCTCGGCGCTGCTTTCAGGCACGTTCAGGTGGCGCAAGCTGCCCGATGAGCAATGGACAGAGGTCTTCGGCAGCAGCGTGCTCAAGCGCTGGCTGATGGTGTTCTTCGCCGCGGTGCTTTTAGAGGTCGCGGCGGGCATTGCCGGGGGCTGCACCAGCGGCCTGGCCATCTCCGGCGGCGTGGTCCTGGCCCCGGCAGCGTTTCTCTTCATCGCCGCTATGTTCGCCTCCGGCATCGTCACCGCCTGGGTTCTGTATGGGAGGAAATACTAAGCCATGTCCGTCATCGCTCCACTTCTCATCGGCTTCCTGTTCGGCTTCCTGCTGCACAAAGGCGGGATGACCCGCTACCACAAGATCGTTAACGTGTTCCGCTTCACCGATCTGGCCGTGCTCAAGTTCATGATGTCGGCGCTCGTCGTGGGCATGATCGGCATCTACCTGCTGACCGACCTGGGTGTCGTGGCCAGTATGCCCATCACGCCGACATACATCCTGGGCAACCTGGTGGGCGGGCTGCTGTTCGGCGTGGGCATGGCCATCGCCGGCGTGTGCGCCGCGCCTATCGCCGCCGGTTCGGGCGAGGGTCGCCTGGACTATCTCATCCCCGGTGTCCTGGGCATGTTGACCGGCGCGCTCCTGTTCGGCCTGACCTACAACCAGGTCTATCCAGCCCTGAGCCGCATCGCCAACGCCGGGCCGATTGTCCTGCCCCAGGTGATAGGCGCCAACCACTGGCTGGTGATCGGCCTGTTCACGGCCATCACCCTGGTGCTGTTCTACGCGCTGGAACGCGCCATCCGCATGCGCTTTGATAAGGTGTCAGGCCTCAAGCGTCACACGCCGTAATGCCCCTGTCAGTACAAGCTACAGCGTGAACGCTGCAGCCAGGCATGGTGAAAGACATGGCAGACGAGATCATCCAACTCACGCGACGGGATTTCCTGAAAGCCTCCACGGCTACATTGGCCGCGCTGGGCCTGGCCGGCCTGGGCTTCAACAGTGCATCCGCAGCCGCGCCACAGGCCCGGGGGCTGACCTACGATAAGATCGTGCCCACGCTGTGCGAGATGTGCGTCTGGCGCTGTGGCCTGCGGGCCAGGGTGAAGGATGGGCGCGTGGTTAAGCTGGAGGGCAACCCCCTCCATCCGCACTCCAAGGGCCGGCTGTGTGCACGGGGGCAGAGCGGCATCATGACGGCCTATGACCCCGACCGCATCAGGTTCCCGCTCATCCGCGTTGGGGCGCGCGGCGAGGGCAAGTTCCGCCGCGCCTCCTGGGACGAGGCCCTGGATTATACCGCCAGGCGCATGCTGGAGATCAAGGAAAAGTACGGGCCGGAGGCCATGATCTTCTCGGCCACGCACAACCTGAGCCAGCCGGTATTTGAGAACCTGCTCTACGCCTTTGGCTCACCCAACTACGGCACGCAGCGCAGCCTGTGCTTCAACGCCATGGTCGTCGCCAACCTGCTGACCTACGGCATAGAGGAGCCGGGCCGCAACTACAATCAGGTGAAGTACATCATCCTCACCGGGCGCAACCTGCTGGAGGCCATCTCCACCAGCGAGACGAGTGACCTGGTGGAGGCCATCGCTCACGGCGCGCACGTCGTCGTGCTGGACCCGCGCTTCACCAAGACGGCCAGCAAGGCCGAGTGGCTGCCCATCAAGCCCGGCACCGACCTGGCTTTCCACCTGGCCCTGCTCCATGTCATCGTCAGCGAAGGGCTGTATAACCGTGAATTCGTCCAGCGCAACACCGTAGGCTTTGACGAGCTCCAGGCGGAGGTGGCCAGGGTCACGCCGGAGTGGGCCGCCTCCATCACCGGCATCCCCGCCGAGACCATCCGGCGCATCGCCCGCGATTTCGCTGCCGCCGCGCCGCATGCCATGGCCCACCCCGGCTGGCGCACCAGCAACTTCGTCAACTCCTTCCAGACCGAGCGGGCCATCGCCATCCTGAATGCGCTCATCGGCAACTGGGAACAGCCCGGCGGCCTGGTCAATGGCGGGGGTGAGAGCGGCGGCATCACCCTGGGCAAGCCGCCCCAGCCGCCCTATCCGCGCAGCCGCGCCCAGCGGCTGGACGGCGTCCCCTGGAAGTACCCGCTTGTCCCCCTCAAGCTGGGCGTGTTCCAGGAGATCCGCGATGCCATCCTCAGCGGCCAGCCCTATCAGGCGCACGGCTGGTTCATTGCCCGCCAAAACCCGGTGCTCAGCCTGCCGGAGCGCCACAAGACCATCGCTGCCCTTCACAAACTTGACTTCATCGTCACGGTCAGCATCCTGCCCAACGACACCGAGTGGTTCGCCGATGTCATCCTGCCGGAGGCCTCGTATCTGGAGCGCTACGACCCGCTGCTCGTGCTGGAGAACCGCGTCTTCCTGCGCCAGCCAGTGATTGCCCCCATCGGCGAGGGCAAGAGCGCCCTGTGGATTTACAAGCAGTTGGGCGAGCGGCTGGGCCTGGGCGAGTACTTCCAATATAAAGATGAAGTGGATTACATCAACCAGCAGCTTGCGCCACTGGGGATTGACATCAGTGCCCTGGAGCACCGCGGCTGCTGGAGCCCACTGCTGGAATCGCCCCGCGAGGTTGAGCGGTCGGCCTGCTTCGTGCCGGAAACGCTCTCGTTTGAGCCAGAAACGCCCGCCTTTGAGGTCAAGGAATTCAAATTCAACACGCCCAGCGGTAAGATTGAGATCGCTTCGGAGGCCTTGCGCAAGGCCGGGCAGCCCGCCGTGCCCACCTGGCAGGCGCCGCCAGAGCCGAAGCCCGGCGAGTTCTACCTGCTCACGGGCAAGGTCGGCCAGCACACCCAGTTCGCCACGCAGAACAACCTGTGGCTGCACCAGGTTTACCCGGAGAACGAGCTGTGGATTCACCCCAAAGCGGCGGCAGAGCGCGGCATCGTCACGGGGCAGAAGGTCCGGGTGATCAGCCCCGTCGGCGAGGTGGTGATCACCGCTAAAGTGACCGAGGGCATTCGCCAGGACTGCGTGTGGATGACACAGGGCTTCGGTCACCTGTCCAAGGGCCTGAAGACCGCCTATGGCGTGGGCGCCAGCGATAGCGATCTCCATGTGACTTACACCGACCCGGTCAGCGGCGGCCAGGCGCTGTCGCAGACATTCGTGAGGGTGGAGAAGGACGGATGACGGAGAATGCAGCCCTCCCCCATCCAGGGTCAGGGAACTCATCCCCTCCCTACCAGGAGAGGGGGGGAGGAGAGGTGCCCCCGTCACCGGAGGTTAGGGAATGGCACAGGTAAAGAAATACGGCTTCGTCATTGACCCCCGGCGCTGCATTGACTGCCGCGCCTGCCTGGTGGCCTGCCGCGCTGAGAACAACGTGCCCCTCGGCGCGACCCGCATCTGGGTGTATGACCTGGGTGTGCAGGGCACGTTCCCCAACGTCAGCCAGCAGTTTGTGCCCTACAACTGTATGCACTGCGACGACCCGCCTTGTGTGGAGGTCTGCCCCAGCCAGGCGACCTATAAGCGCGAGGAAGACGGGATCGTGGTCATTGATGAACAGGCCTGCATCGGCTGTGGGCTGTGCCTGCCGGCCTGCCCCTATCACGCCCGCTTCATCAACCCGGAGACCGGCAAGGCCGACAAGTGCAACGCCTGCCTGCAACGTGTTGAGCAGGGCGAGGCCCCTGCCTGTGTGGCCACGTGCATTGGTGGGGCGCGGCTGTTCGGCGACCTGAACGACCCCAATAGCGAGGTCTCTATCGCGCTGCGCTACGCCAGGCGCGTCACCCGCCTGACTGCGCCGGGCGTGGATACCGGCCCAAACATCTACTACATCAACGACACGGTGGATGCGGCGAAGCTGGCTATTCACCCGCCAGAGATGCCCGCCGCCGATGCCTTCTATCGGCGCATCGTCATCCCCGGCGTCCTGGCCGCTGCCGGGCTGACCTTCCTGGGCCAGGCCGCCGCCTTCGCCCGGCAGTTGGTCAAGGGCGAGAGTGAGTATGAGGAATAGACCCTCACCCCAACCCCTCCCGCATCTGCGGGAGAGGGGAGAATGGAGACGAATCTATGGCGACTGATGTGTTGACGCTGAGTGAGCGCAAGCGCCTGCGGGCCAGGCGGCTCAAGAAGCACGGGTTGGCGAACATCGTCACCCATTGGTTCAACGCCTTCTCCTGGTTCGTCCTGCTGGCCACCGGCCTGGCGATCCTGGGCAATCCCAACCTGCGCATCATGCCGCAGGGCTATGTGGACTTTGTGCGCAACCTGTTCGGCGGGATCGGGCGGCTGGTGGAAGCGCACAAGGTCATGGGGCTGATCTGGCTGTTCGTGATCACCTATAACGTCCTGTTGGGCTTCCGCAAGTACTTTGTGCCCTTTGCCATGAAGCGCATGTTGCTGGATAAGGACGACATAGAGTGGCTGAAGCTCAAGGCGAAGCATCTGATCGGGCGTGACCGCGATCGGCCTCTACCGCCTCAGGACGCCTACAATGCCGGGCAGAAGCTCTACGGCTACGTCGTCGTATTCGGCACGGTGGTGATCGGGCTGACCGGGCTGCTCATGACCTTCGGCTATCTTTTGCCGCCGGAGATGCGCGTCCTGGTGCAGTGGGCCCGGCCCCTGCACTTCGCCGCCGTGGGCGCGGTCGTCGCCGGCCTGATCATCCACGTCTACATGGCCGCCTTCTTCCCGGAGGAGAAAGAGGCTTTCTTCTCCATGATCCACGGCGAGGTGAGCGCGCTGTATGCCCGCCTGCACCACCGCAAGTGGTATGAGGAGAAGATGCAGGAGGAGCGCGAATACGAGATGCGTGTGCGCTTGCAGGAGCTAGAGGCACGGGAGAGGGCCTCAGGTGGGGAGCTCGTGGGAACGCGGGGGAACCCCTGACCAGCGATAGCGCAGCGCCCTCCGGGCATCCCGCCGGGATGACAGGCCTGATCGGGCAGGGGCCGTCACCCAGGCGGGGAGTCAAGCTACACCGTTTACGGTGTAGTCAAGGCGGGGAGGAGCATTTGTCTCCTCCTCCTGCTTCGCTATGGCGAACTACCTGCTTGACACCAACCACGCGGCCAGGCTGATGGCTCAGGACTGGCTAAGTCCAGCCTCCCCTGCCAACCCCTGATTGCCCACCGTTCACTGCCGTTTATGGCGGGTGCATTCCACATTGGGGGCAGCCGCCTTCAGACTGTCATTCTGAGCCAAAGCCCTGACCCTGAGCGTAGCGAAGGGGAAGGGGAAGCGAAGGAGCAGCGAAGGGGAAGGGGAAGCGAAGAATCTCTAGTTCGCACCTCAGAGACCCTTCGCTGCGCTCAGGGTGACAAACTCGCCCCAGATATGGAATGCACCCTTTATGGCACGCTTCTTGCATCTTCCCTCATAAAGTACGATAATTTGCCCCGTCACGTCGGCTGTGCTATATTCTGGCTATAAGGCGAGGCGACCGGAGACACAGCCATTACTTTTATCAGCTATCAGCGATACGAGCTTTCAGCCTTCAGCTATCAGCCTTTATCTGACTGCTGACTACTGACTACTGGCTACTGAAAAGCTGAGCGCTGAAAGCTGAATGCTATTTGCGGAGGGCGCTATCCTTACATCATATCTGGAAACCCGGCCGCAGGTCACGACGCACCTCGTCGTGACCACCCACCTCCTGGGCCTGTCCGCGCTGGAGCTGGAGGAGGCCATCGCCACCGAGCTGGCCGAGAACCCGGCGCTGGAACGTGCCGAAGTGGTCCGCTGCCGGAGTTGCGGCGCTCGCCTGACGACCCCCATCTGCCCCACCTGCCTGCAGGCCCGCCTGGGACGACGGCTCTACGAGGCGGAGTGGCCTTATGCCTCTGCCCGCCACAACGACGAGAGCGATGACACCTGGGCGGCTGACCTGCCCCAGCCGCCCTCCCTGCGCGACTACCTCACGCAGCAAATCCGCCCCCTGCTCGCCTCCGAGGACCTGCCCCTGGCCAGCCTGCTCATTGAGAGCCTGGACGAGCGCGGCTACCTGCCGGAGGATATTGAAACGCAGGCCCAGCGCTGGGGCTATTCGTCAGAGCGCTTCCAGGCGGCCTTATCCGCCCTGCAGTCGCTTGAACCGCCTGGCATCGCCGCCCGCAATGTGCGTGAATGCCTGCTGCTCCAGCTTACCAGCCTGGCCGAGCGCGGCCACGACGTGACCATCCCCCGCCTGCTGCTGCAAGAGGGTTGGGACCTGTTGACGAAGCGGGCGGAAGACGCGCTGGCGGCTCGCCTGGGGCTGCGCCGGCGCGAAGTGAGCGCTGCCATCCGCTTTATCCGCTCCAACCTGACGCCCTACCCCGCCCTGGCCTACTGGGGCCGAGGGACCGAGCCTCACCTGGGCGATAGCGCCCGCTATGGCCTCCCCGACATCGTCGTGTACATTGACTGGGATGGATCGCTGGCTGCCGAGGTCTTCAGCATCGGCGGCGAGTGGCTCCGCGTCAACCCGGTGTTCCGGGCGGTCGCCAAGAGCACGCAGGTGGAAGAGCATGAAATCGCCGGCGTGGAGCGTTGCATCAGGCTGGCGGAGCGCGCCAGCCTGTTCATCAAATGCCTCAACCAGCGCCGTCAGACCCTCTATCGCATCGCCGCTGTCTTGATGGAGATCCAGCACGACTATTTTCTCAAAGGCGACCGCTACCTGCGCCCGCTCACCCGCGCCCAGGTCGCCGATATCCTCGGCCTGCACGAATCCACCATCAGCCGCGCCGTCGCCGGTAAAACCATCGCCCTGCCCTCCGGCCAGATTGTGCCGCTCTCGCGCCTGTTTGACCACAGCGTCGCCACCAAAGACGTGATCCAATCCATCATTGCCCAGGAGACCGAGCCGCTTAGCGATGACCAGATCGCCCAGCAGTTGAGGGCGCTGGGCTATTCCATCGCCCGCCGCACGGTCGCCAAGTATCGCAGCGCATTGGGTATCCTACCCGCGCCGCTGCGCAAAATAGACGACGGACAACGGACGACAGACTGAAGGATCAGGGAAATGGCGCCTGCTCTTCCAGAGTCCCCGCTTCGCGCCCTGTGGGCCACATTGCTAGGCCGTGAGCGCGACGGCCACAACCTGGCGCTGCTGTTGCAGCTCAGCGAAGACGCCGTTTTTATCGTGGATCCCCGCACGGGCCAGGTCCTGGATGCCAACAGCAGCGCCGTTGAGCTGACCGGCCACACGCTGGCTGAGCTACGCCAGTTATCCCTGAGCGACCTGTTCGCTCAAACGGTGCCCCAATCCCTGCTGACTCAACTTGCGCCTGGCGCCAGCCGCGCCTTCCGCAACCTGTCGTTACGCACAGGCACGGAGCGCGGCCCGCTGCGCGTGGATGTGCGCCTGACCCTGGTGGCCGCTGAGGGCCCGCTGCTCGTCGTCGCCCGCGACCTGACCGTCCCGCGCCGCCTGGAGCAGGCCCTGGCGCGTGTGGACGAGCAACTCACCACGCTGGCAGCGCTCATCGCCCTGGCCGCTGGCCCCGCGCTCACCCCGGAGGACGACTTGAAACGGGCGCTCCATCTGATCGCTACTATCTGCGGCGCGGACGTGGTGGCGCTGTATTATGACGGAGGACGGAGGACAGAGGACGACAGACCGTCTTCCGTCCTCCCTCTGCGGGCTGCGGTCGGCCTGGCCTCCATGCTCCCGGCCACGTGTGAATTGCAGACGGAGAGGGCGAATCCAACCGGAAACCCCGATACGGGGGCGTCGTCCGCTGTCTGTCGTCCATCGGCCACCTGGCTGGAATGGCTGTATGAGGTCGGCTGGGCAGGCTGGCAGGGTGTGCCCCTGGCCTCCGGCCTCCTGTTCATCGGGCGGCGCTCGCCGGGGGCAGACCTGGCCTCAGCCGCGCTGCTCGCCGCCATCGGCAGCGCACTGGAGGTGCTCCTGGGCCGGATAGAACTTGCCGGGGCCCAGGCGGAACAGGCGGCCCGCTCCGATGACCTGGCTGCGCTGGCCCAGGCGCTCCTGGATGCGGTCAATGATGGCGTGCTTGTGCTGGATCAACATGGGGCGATCCGCGCCTGCAACCGCACCGCCGCCCGCGTCCTGGGCTATGACCCCCAGGACCTGATCGGGCAGGCGGTCGGCGACGTGCTTATCGCCCGGCAGAACCTGGCGGAGGCCATCCACGCCGCGCTGGCCGGGACGCCGTCGGGGACGCGCCTGGAGGTCACCTTGCTTTCCCGCGACGCGCACGAGGTGCCCGCCATGTTGGGGACAGCGCCCTTATCGGGGCCGGGGCGTGGGGCGCTCGTCCTCATCCAGGATTTGAGCGACCAGCGGGCGCTGGAAGACCAGGGCCGACACCTGGACCGGCTGGCCTTCCTGGGCGAGATGTCCGCTATTTTCGCCCATGAGATCCGCAATCCGTTGGCGGCGATCAGCGCCGGCCTCCAGTACATCGCGGGCAAATTGCCCGCCGATGACCCCCTCCAGGAGTCTATCGCCCTGATCCTGGCCGAGAGCCGCCGCCTGAACCAGCTCCTGGCCGACATCCTCACGGTGGCGCGCGCCTCAGAACCCCGACTGGCTCCCTGCCCCTTGCACGAGGTGCTGGACGACGTCCTGGCGCGGCGCGCCGGGGAGCTGGACCGGCTGGGCATCCAGGTTGTGCGCAATTACGCCAGCGACCTGCCCCCCTGTCTGGGTGACCGCTCCAAGCTGGAACAGGTCTTCACCAACCTGATCGCCAACGCCCTCCAGGCCATGAGCAGCGGCGGCACCCTGTCCATCACCATCGGGCGCGCCTCCGAGACCATGCTCCAGGTGGAGGTGGCCGACACCGGCCCTGGCATCCCCGAGGCCGTGCAGAAACGCATCTTTGACCCCTTCTTCACCACGCGGCGCACAGGCACCGGCCTGGGCCTGACCATCGCCCGGCGCATTGTGGGCCAGCACAACGGCAGCCTGAGCTTGCGCAGTTGGGAAGGTGTCGGTACAATCTTTACCGTCACGCTGCCTATAGCTGTCAGCGATTAGCCCGGCCCTCCCTGTGCATCCTCAGCACGCTCCAGGGCAAGGCCTGAACCGGGCTGAAGCCCGGTACTGGGCTGGGCGCTAAACGCTGACGGCTGAGTGCGATACACGATGAGCGCAACTGTCCTGATCGTTGACGACGAATCCACCCTGGTCTCCTTCCTGGAGCGCATCCTGGCCGATGAGGGCTATGAGACCCTGGCCGCCACCACCCTGGCCCAGGCCGAACAGCAGCTTGAAACCCGCCATGTGGACATTATGCTGCTGGACCTGGCCCTGCCCGATGGGGACGGCCTGTCGCTCCTGGAGCGCATCACGCGCCAGCAGGCCGACCTGCCCGTGATTGTGCTGACAGCCTTTGGCGCAGTGCACAGCGCCGTCCAGGCCATGAAGCTGGGGGCCTTTGACTATCTGACCAAGCCCTTTGATGCCTCGGAGCTCCTGGTCAATCTGAGCAAGGCCGCTGAATCGGTGGCCCTGCGGCGGGAGCTGGAGCAACTACGCCAGAAGGGGCGCAGCGGCAGTGACGCCTGGATCGTGGGCGAGACGCCCGCCATGCGCCGGCTGGCCGAGCAGATTGAGCGTGTGGCGCCTACGCCGCTCAGTGTGCTCATCACCGGCGAGAGCGGCACGGGCAAGGAGGTCCTGGCGCGGACGATCCACGCCCGTAGCCCACGTGCGGGCAAAGCCTTCATGGCCATCAACTGCGCGGCTATCCCCGATCAGTTGCTAGAGAGCGAGCTGTTCGGCTATGAGCCGGGCGCCTTCACCGGCGCCAAGCGCCAGAAGAAGGGGTTGATTGAGCTGGCCGATGGGGGCACGCTGTTCCTGGATGAGATCGGCAGCATGAAGCTGGAGATGCAGGCCAAGCTATTGCGCGTGCTGGAGACCAAGACATTGATGCGCGTGGGCGGCACGAGCGAGGTGCGGGTCAACATCCGCCTGATGGCCGCGACCAACCGCGACCTGGCGGCAGCGGTGCGGGCAGGGGCGTTCCGCGAAGACCTGTATTACCGCATCAGCGTGGTCCAGTTCCACCTGCCGCCGCTGCGTGAGCGCGTGGCCGACCTGCCCCTGTTCGTGGCGACCTTCCTGGAGCAGGCCAGCCGCGAGATGGGCAAGCGCATTACCTCGGTCCACCCCCGCGCCATGGCCGCGCTCAAGGCCTACCCCTGGCCCGGCAACATCCGCGAACTGCGCAACGTCCTTGAGCGCGCTGTGCTCTTCTGCGATGGCCCGGAGATCCAGCTCTCGCACCTGCCCGGCGAGGTGGCCCAGGCCGAGGCTATGAGCCAGTAGGGGCATGGCCGCCCGCGCCCTTACAATTTTCAAGATGTCACCCCCTCCTTATAGTACTAAGCGGTCCTTGCGAAGCATGCTAGACTATGCTACAGTACCACAAAGCCGTCAGCGTTCAGCCTGCCTCTGACCTGTCTCATGAGGGGTGCTGAAGGCTGGCGTTAAACGCTTTTGGAGATGCTCATGGCCGAGAGAATTTTGATTGTAGACGACGACCGCGACAGTCTCACTCTCATCGGATTGATGCTCCAGCGCCAGGGATATGAGACCGCTACAGCGCAGAGCGGTGCGCAAGCCTTGCAGATGGCCGAGGTCCATCCGCCCGACCTGATCCTGCTAGATGTCATGATGCCGGACATGGACGGCTTTGAGGTCTGCCGCCGCCTGCGCAGCGTGCCGCGCCTGGCACATATCCCCGTGATCATGTTCACGGCCAAGACCCTGGTGGAGGACAAGGTGGCCGGGTTTGAAGCCGGCGCCGACGATTACCTGACCAAGCCCACTCACCCCCAGGAACTCAGCGCCCGCGTCAAGGCCATGCTCAGCCGCGCCAGAAGCCAGGCCCAGGCCGCCCGTGTGCGCCAGGCCAGCGTTATCGCCGTCATGGGCGTGCGCGGCGGCCTGGGAACGACCACCACCGCGCTTAACCTGGCAGCCACGCTCATGCAGTCCGGCCAGGATGTGATCTTTGCCGAGTTCCGCCCCGGCGCCGCCACCGCTGGCCTCCAGCTTGGGCTGGACCACTTCCGCAGCCTGACCAACCTCATGAGCAAGCCGCTCATGGACCTGCATGCGGTGACCGTTGAGCATGAGATCATCAGGCACGCCAGTGGCCTGCGCTTATTGCCCGCTTCGCACCAGTTGTTAGAGACGCCCATGAGCCTGTCCCCGGAATATGCCGAGGCTATCCTGAAATCGCTGGCCACCCTGGCTAATGTCATCATCGTGGACATCGGCACCGGCCTGCACGAGGCCAACCGGCGTGTGCTCAATGCCGCCGATGCCATCATTGTCTGCCTGGAACCGGAGCGCATCTCCCTGAACCTGGCCCAGGCGCTCCTGGCCGAACTGAATCGCCTGGGGATCACAGCGGAGCGCGTCCACCTGGTCCTGGTTCACCGCTCACCCTCCGCTGCCATGCCCACCCATTTGATTGAACAGGCGCTGCAGCGTAAGATCACCCAGGTGATCACGCCGGCGGCGGAGCTGGCCGCTGCGGCGATTGAGCAGGGCATGCCTATGGTCCTGGTTCAGCCGGAGAGCCCTACGGCCCGGCAGTTCCATGACCTGGCCGCCTCGCTCCCGCTGGAGAGGAGCGGATTGGCACACTCGCCTGACGGAGCAGCGCCATCCTGAGTAGCCTATCGGGCTGGCGCACCGCTCGGAAAAAGAAGAAACAGGCTCTCACGATGTATGGTCGCCCCCTCCCTGTCCCTCCCCCCTTCGCGGGGGAGGGCTGGGGTGGGGGGCATCTCACGCAAATGCATGTTTCTGAGCCGCGACAGCGCAGGACGCGCTCTTATGACCGCTGCCTCACGCCCCCCACTGCACCCTTGGGACCTCACGCCCCACCAGGCCGAGGCGCTCCAGCGCGAATTGGCCGCCCGTGTGGCTGAAGGCCCGCCCCTGGGAGATGTCCAGCTTGTTGCCGGCGTGGATGTGGGCATCCGCGATGATTGGGCCCGCGCCGCCGTGGTTGTCCTCACCTACCCGGACCTCCGCCCGATTGAGCAGGCCATCTATGAGGGCCGGGTCACTTTCCCTTATATCCCCGGCCTGCTGGCCTTCCGCGAGGCGCCGGCGGTGCTGGCCGCCATTGACAGGTTAAAGCACCAGCCGGACATCTTCATCATAGATGGGCAAGGGCGGGCCCATCCGCGCCACTTTGGGATCGCCTGCCATGTGGGGTTGTGGCTGGAGAAACCCACGATTGGCTGCGCCAAGTCCAGGCTATATCCGTACTACCCTCGCGGCCAGGAACCGCAGCCTGGCCCCAACAGTGGCGACCGCGTCCCCCTCATGGATCACGGCGAACGCATTGGCATGGTGGTGCGCACCCGGCCCGGCACCAGGCCCCTCTACATTTCCGTCGGCCACCGCATTGATCTGGACTCCGCCGTGCATTTTGTGCTAAACTGTGTGCGAGGCTATCGGTTGCCGGAGCCGACGCGGCTGGCCCACCGGGTCGCTGCCGGTGAGACCGTCGTCCCTCCGGCCCAACAGCCCACGCTGTTTGATTGACCTGAACCCGCCGCCGATGAGACATCGGCAGCTACTTCTGAGAACCCGTGTAGCGGGTTGGATACGAGGTGCCGGGGGATTCTATCCCCCGCCGGGCTGAACGTTGAACGCTGTTCCATGGCTTTCATAGATGAGCGCCGCCTGAACCGGGCCGCCAGGCGGCTGAAGGAGGCCCGCTATGCCGTTGCGCTGACCGGCGCCGGCATCAGCACACCTTCGGGCGTGCCCGATTTTCGCAGCCCCGGCTCCGGCCTGTGGGAACAGGTGGACCCGCTGGAGGTGGCTTCTATCTACAGCTTCCGTCGCCATCCGGAGCGCTTCTACAACTGGATCCGCCCTCTGGCCGGGCAGGTGCTCATGGCCCGGCCCAACCCAGCTCACCAGGCCCTGGCCGCCCTGGAAGCCGCCGGTCACCTGAAGGCCGTGATCACTCAGAACATTGACGGCCTGCACCAGGCGGCTGGCTCGCGGCATGTGATTGAAGTGCACGGTCACCTGCGCCAGGCCACCTGTATTCACTGCTACGCCCACTTTCCTGCCCGCCCCATCATTGAGCAGTTCGTTGAGGATGGCGCGGTGCCACGCTGCCCCCACTGTGGGGGGGTGATCAAGCCCGATGTGGTCCTGTTCGGCGAGCAGCTTCCCGCCCGCGCCCTCCATGAAGCCCGGCAAGAGGCGCACCGCTGCGATCTCATGCTGGTGGTGGGCTCCTCATTGGAAGTCGCACCCGCAGGTGATTTGCCGCTCCTGGCGCATGAGGCCGGCGCGCACCTGATCCTGATCAACCGCGAAGCCACGTATATGGACGCGCTGGCCGAGGCCGTCTTCCATGCCGATGTCGCTGTGGTGCTGCCCCGCCTGGTCGCGCGCGCCCTGGCGCCCTGAGGCGCGTGACTGTAACATAAGCGGTGGGTTTTGACAGAAAGAGCAAGCTCCAAGTAAGATGGTAGTTCCCACACCCCATCGAACCGCAGCCTGCCATGTTGAACTACAACGCATGCCTGTACGGAGATGGAGTGCCTGTAACGTTCCGTTTCTCTGGTCTGGTTGGCAGCATCCTTACCGCGGTCGACCATATTGGAGATGAAGTATTGCCGTTCAAGTACTATATCTAGCAAAGAGAAACCCTCCCGCAGGTTTTAGAACCTGTGGGAGGATGGTGAGGGCTTTGGCTGGTGTACGAACTCTACGGGCTGACCGGGGAGGAGATCAGGATCGTGGAACAAGGGGCATAGCTGATGAAGCCCATCAGGCTTTCCGCACATGCTCTCACATATATGGCCAGACGTGGGTTTACCTTAGCCGAGGTTGAGGAAACGATTCAAACCAGCCCCTGGACACCTGCCGAATTAGGACGCCTCCAATGCCAAAAGGACTTTCCCTATGGCAAGGATTGGAATGGTAAGGTCTATGCAACCAAGCGAGTTCGGCCTATAATGGTGGAAGAACCAGATGAAATTGTGGTCATCACTGTGTACACCTACTATTTCTGAGAGGGGATATTGTGATGAAGATCACTTATGATGCCGAAGTGGATGCATTGAGCATCATCTTCCGCGAGACGACCGTGACGACGAAGCACCTGGCCGAAGGCATCGCGGCGGACTATGATAGCGATGGACAGTTGGTCGGTCTGGAGATTTTGGACGCAGTGAAGCGCTTTGGGGGGCAGGAGACGCTGCGACAGGTTATCATTGAAGGTATAGGTATCTCAGGTGGAAAATAGGCCTCGCATTCCCCGACCTCCCTCGCCACGACCAGAGGGTGGCGCTGTAAAGGTAGCCTGCCGCCGCCAGGACACAGATTGAGATCACCGACCGGCGGGTTGATAGGCCAGTGTGTGCGCTGTATAGGCTGACCGGGGAGGAGGTCGGGGTCGTGGAGGAGACGGGGTAGTGCATATCGCCTGCTTTCTGTGTATCATATCGCTGGCTGATAGATGGAGTCGTAATAACATGGAAATCCGCCATTATCAATTCAACCGGATCACCCTGGATCCGGACAAATGCTTCGGGAAACCCTGTATCCGGGGGCTGAGAATGCCGGTCGCTTCTATCCTCAGCTACTTGAGTTCAGGCATGACGATAGAGGAGATCCTGAAAGAGTGGCCTGAACTGGAGCGCGAGGATATTTACCAGGCTTTGGGCTATGCCGCCTGGGCGATGGAAGAGAGGATCGTGCCCCTTGAGGAAGCGACTGCCAGATGAAGTTCTTACTAAACATGAACGTGCCGCGAGAACTTGGCAGGCGCTTGATCGCTGAAGGTCACGAGTGTCGCCATGTGGGCGATATCGGTATGGCGACCACGGATGATATGACGATAGTGGATGAGGCCAGACGCAATCAAGAAACCATCGTGACGCACGATCTTGATTACGGTCACCTGCTGGCTTTTTCCGGTGAGTCAACACCGTCTGTAATTATCCTCCGCCTTCGGAACACTCACCCGGACAACCTGTTTGCTAGAATCATCGGGGCATGGTCTGAGATAGAGCAGCCCCTGCGTGAAGGCGCGGTTGTGGCCTTAGAAGATGCTGCTTTCCGCATCCGCAGATTGCCCATGACGACAAGCGGCCTATAGCAACAAGGGCAGAGATAGACCCAGGATCAATGGCCGCGCCGGTGGAACGCATGTTGGCGCTATATAAGTGGCTGGCCGCCGCCAGGACACAGATTGAGATCACCGACCGGCGGGTTGATAGGCCAGTGTGTGCGCTGTATAGGCTGACCGGGGAGGAGGTCGGGGTCGTGGAGGAGGCGGGGTAGTGTGCGGGGCACGATTTTGCGCTATGATGAAGTCGGTACGGCAGAGAGGAGGTCAGCCGGATGATGTTGACTTATAAGGGCATCGTCAAAGGTAATGTCATCCAACTTGAAGAACAGGTCGCCCTACCTGAAGGCACAGAAGTGGAGGTTGTCGTGAAGAAGCGGCAGGAAGCCGGGGAGGCCGCCCAGGGCTCTCCGAAGGGTTCGCCTCAGGCGCTTCTCGCAGTATTTGACACGCCGCCCCACTGCGCGCCTGAAGACGTGGACACGCTTCTCCGGGCCATTGAGGAGGGCAAGCGGCCTGTGCGATTTCAGGGCATCTTTGACCGAGAGAACAACGGGGCGTGAACTATCTCCTGGACACCTCGGCGTTCAGCGCGCTCATGCGCCGTGACCCAAGAATGCGTGCCTGGCTAGCCGCGCTCATCCCCACCGACTAGGCTGCCATCTGCACGATCACCCGCGGAGAAGTGCTCTACGGATTGGCACGCCTGCCCGCAGGTAAGCGGCGCAGAGATCTGGAGGCCGAAGCCGGACGACGGTTTGTTCAGCTTCCCTGCCTCTCCCTGACGGAAGCTGCAGGCGAACAGTATGCCCTTGTGAAACGGGAGTCTGAGCGCAAAGGTATGCCGCTTGATGAGTATGACCTCTGGATTGCTGTGACCGCTCTTTCGGTAGGTGCAGTCTTAGGACAACCGACACCGATTTTGAGCGAGTCAGTGGGTTACGCATCGCGGACTGGACGCGATAGTTCGGTCTTTCCCCTCCGCATGACTACACCGTAAACGGTGTAGCTTGACTGGCCACACAGACACCGCGCGCGAAGACCGGCCTCCAACAGCAGATTGAGATCACCGACCGCCAGATTGACCGGCTGGTATACGAGCTCTACGGGCTAACCGGGGAGGAGATCAAGATCGTGGAAGAGGCAGGGTAGTGCATCCAGGCCGGTTTTGATGTATCATGGTGTGATAAACCGTCAGGCGGGAGGACACTTCCATGGCCCAGACTACATCGCCAGTCACATGGGCAGGCATCCGTCAGGTTGTACAGCAGATTGTGGAACGCTTCCAACCGCAAAAGGTTATTCTATTCGGTTCCTACAGTCAGGGCACATCCACTGAGGATAGCGATGTGGACCTGCTTGTCGTCATGGAAACCGATGAACCACCGCTTCATGCCGCCGCCCGCATTGCGGCTGCGATTGACCATCCCTTCCCTCTGGACATCCTCGTATTCACACCGGCAGAACTGGCAGCGTCCTTAGAGCGCAGGGGTGTTTTCGCCACTGAAGTGATGACGACAGGGATCGTCTTGTATGAAGCCCGAGACACAGGCGTGGATTGAGAAAGCCGAAGGCGACTGGAAGGTCGCATAGCGGGAGATGCGCGCGACCGACGCCGTCTGGAATGTTATTTGTTTCCTCGCTGAGCAGTGTGCGGAGAAGTACCTGAAGGGCTTCCTGGAAGAGCATAATATCCCCTTTCAACGAACCCACGACCTTGTGGTGCTGCTCAACGCAAGCGCAGGTTTGCTCCCTGAACTCGATCCGTTGAGGCCCCAGTTAGCCCACTTGGGTGTTTTCGGCATTGCTACACGCTACCCTGGCGCTCAGGCTGACCAGCTAGCCGCACAAAGCGCTGTGACGACAGCGGAAGCGGTGCGAACGGTCATACGGATGAAGCTAGGTCTGCCATGAGCCATAGCGCCACGCGACCAGAGGATGGCGTTGGTGGAACACATGCTGGCGCTGCACAAGCGCCTGGCCGCCGCCAGGACACCGCGCGCGAAGACCGGCCTCCAACAGCAGATTGAGATAGCCGCTGTTCAGCCCCCCTCAGGGGCAGCGGATCACACCCTGCGCCCACAGACAGCCGCCACAGGTGGGGAAGGTATTGCCCAGGCAATCCGATTCGTTCGTCTCGGCCAGCTCACAACCGCCGCAGAAGGTGCAGGGCGAGAAGGCAAATCGCTGCACGCGCTCGCGGTAAGCCACGTATTCCGGGTCGTTCCACAGGTCCAGCAGATCGCGCTCGGCCACGTTCCCAACCACATACCGGCGCGAAAGGCGCTGGCGGCCATGCAGGTAACTCACGTGGGTGTACATGAGTGGGATGCAGGGGCTGACGTTGCCGTCCCAGGCAATGGCCATAGCGCCGCTCTCCACGAAGGTGCAGGTATCGTTGGCCACGCCCAAATTATTCCCGGCGAGTGTCACGTTACAGCCGCTGCGCAGGGCGCGGATGAACACCTCGCTGGTGAGGTCGTTGAGGTCCAGCTTTGGCAGGCTGAGTTGCGGCAACCAAAGCGAGGGCAGATAGGTGATGTCGCTCAAGGCGCCTTCGTACAGCGTCTCGGCGCACATATCGGGGGTGTAGGGTAGCACGTTGGTCACCAGGAAGCGGGTCGCTCCCAGCCGCCGTCCCAGGGCGATGACATCCGGCAGGTCGGCGATGTTCCGCTTCATCGCCACGAAGGCGATCCCAATCTCCGGCCTGGCCAGGTGCGCGGGCGGGCGCAGCCTGCGGAAGCGCTCCAGGTTGTCCAGGACCTGGGGCAGGGCGGCGCCCAGACGCACATCGGCGTAGCTTTCCGGCGTGGCGCCATCAATTGAAACCCAGAGGATGTCCAGCCCGGCCTCAATCAACTGGCGTGACCGGGTTTCGGTCAGCAATGTCCCGTTGGTGATCAGTTCTACCGACGTGCCCAGCGCCTTGACGCTGGCCACCATCTCCACGATCCGCCGGTGGGCCAGCGGCTCGCCCAGGCCGCCAAAAAAGACCGTCGGCGGCGGCGTGATCGCCCTCAGCCCGTCCAGGATACGGGCAAATGTGGCCTGGGACATTTGCCCCAGTTCAACCTCCCAGATGTTGCGGATACAGGTGCGGCAGGTGATGTTACAACGGTTAGTCGGCTCAATGTACACCTTCGCCAGGTGCGTGATGGGCCGGTGCAGGCGCAGGCTGCTGGCGCTGGCCTCCAGGCGGACACGCGCGCCAGGATTAAGCCCATAGCCAGAGGCCACCTCTGGCGGCAGGACCAGGCGTCCCTCTTGGTCAACCTCTGCCCATACAGTAGACATCCCATTCATCGTATCCCTCTCCAGCAAATGAGATCGCGCTAAAACCGCTGCTCCTGATGCCGATGACCTGATTATACCCCAGGGCGCATAATGGGATATAATAGAGGTTGTGCCAAAACGCACCAGTGGTGGATTGGACCGAGGGGCGTTGACATGAAGGTTAATTTCTATGCCACACTCCGCCAGATTGTGGGCGCTAAAAGCATTGAGCTGCCTGTTACCGATGGGATCACTGTCCGGCAGTTGATTGAGGCGGTCATCGCGCGCTACCCCGCGTTGCGGCGTGAGTTGCTGGATGACCAGGGCAACCTCTATTCCTATGTCCATGTGTTCATTAATGGGCGCGATGCCCCCTACCTGGATCAGGGACTGGATACCAGGCTCTCGCCGGATGATACTGTGAGCCTCTTCCCGCCGGTGGCAGGTGGGGAAGAACCAGGCTGACGCCCGATACTGAGTGCTGCGCTCCGCCAGGGTTACCCTCGTCCCGCTCTGGCGCAATACTTCACCGCGAGCGGCAGGGCTTGTGTGCTGCTTTGCCCCACCGCTCGCGGTGTTGTCAGTGTGTACCCTTGTTAAGGGATGAACCCTTATGGGATCTCCAGCTCCCTGAGTTTCTCCTCCGGCACGACGCCGTTCACCCAGCCGCGAGCCTGGTAGTATTCCTCCAGCATCTGCGGCAGTTCGCAGATGTGCCCCTTGGAGCCAGGCGCCGTGGAAGGCTCTTCCAGGAAGCGCTTGGGCAGGTAGTCGCTCCCCTCGCGGAAGCCGGCCAGGTTATTATAGTAGCGCTCCAGGTTGTAGATGCGCTCGCCGGTCTTGAGCACATCCTCCGCGCTGAAGGGGATGCCGACCGTAGCTGAATACTGGGCGGCATACTCCTCGGCGGCCTGGGCAAAGGTGCCGAACTTGCACAGGTCCAGGCTGTCGGTGAAGGCAAAGAGGTCCTGGAGCAGCTTGAGCAGCTTGCCCTTGCCCTCCCAGGCCAGCGGGTCGGTCTTGAGGGGGATCAGGCCGAGCTCGCTGGCGGGCGTATAGCCGCGCAGGTGGCAGGCGCCGCGGTTGCTGGTGGCATAGCCCAGGCCCATGCCCTTCAGGCCGCGCGGGTCGTAGGCCGGGATGGCCTGGCCCTTGACGGTCATGGCGATCTCCGGATGGCCGAAATGCCTGGCGGCGCGCTCGGTGCCCTCGGCCAGGATGTCGCCGATACCTTCACGCAGAGCGATCTTGGGCAAGAGCTGGACCATGCCCATGACATCGCCCCACTTCAGGCCACCGGCGCTGTTGGTGTAGCCTCTCTGTGTGGCCTCCATATACATGGAGAACACGTTGCCCAGCTCAATGGTGTCCAGGCCGTAGTCGTTGGCCAGGTAGATCAACTGGGCGATCCCGGCGGAATCATCGTTATCGCAGTTGGCGCCGAAGGCCCAGACGGATTCGTACTCCTGGCTTTCCATGCGCAGCCCGGCAAATGGCCCCTCGGTGATCTCCACCTCCTTCTTGCACGCCACCGGGCAGGCGTGACAGGTGGGATCATCCACCAGGATGTGCTCCTTAACCCACTCGCCGCTGACACGCTCGGCCTTCTCGCCGAAGGTGGAGAGCTGGCTGTTGCGGGTGGGCAGCGCCCCCATGTTGCTGGCGATGTTGGTGAGCACGTTGGTGCCGTACACGGACAGGCCGCCCTTGCGCGGGCTGGTGACGTTCTTCTCATCCATGATCGCCGCCAGCGCCCGCTCGTGTGCCTGCTTCCAGGCCTGGCGGTCTGCGGCCTTGGGCATGCGCTTCGGGGCTTTGACGACGATGGCCTTCAATAGCTTGCTGCCGCCGACGCAGCCCGTGCCGCCGCGCCCACTGGCGCGGTCGTTCTCATTGATCCAGCAGGCGAAGCGCGCGAGCTTCTCCCCGGCGGGGCCAATCGCGATCACGGTCAGGTCCCTCTCGCCGTACTTATCCTGGAAGAACCTGACCGTGTCGTGCACGCCCTTGCCCCACACCTCCGAAGCATCCAGGAGCTCCACCTGGCCGTCGTGGACGTAGGCATACACGGGTTTCTCGGCCTTGCCCTTGAAGATCAGGCCATCAAAGCCCGCCCAGCGCAACCGCGCTGCCGACCAGCCACCGTGATGGCTATCCGTCACTGTCCCGGTCAAGGGGGATTTGGTGACCACCGCCATGCGTCCGCTCATGTTGGCCTCGGTCCCGGTGAGCGGGCCGTTCATGAAGCACAGGATATTATCGGGCGAGAGAGGGTCAACCTGGGGGCCGTTCTCAAGCACGTAACGTACACCCAGGCCGCGCCCACCAATGTATTTGCGTGCCCACTCCTCTGGAATAGGCTCGTAGGTGACTTTGCCCTGGGTCAGGTCGATCCGGGCGATGCGGTTGGCGTATCCTCCAAGTGCCATGCTTCACTCTCCTTTCTGGTGGCCTATAGCGGGGTGCAATATCGCTTTTTACAGTATAAAGCGGGGGTCTTCTGTGTCCAGTGACTTTTGTCACCGTCATTGGATGACAAGTGTCATTGATTGATAGAGTGTTTTGATGCCCCCTCAAGCGGAATGATGTTCCCTGGGTCGCAACTGCACCATTCCGGGAGAGAGACCCCTGCCCCTCCCCTTGACGGGGGAGGGCTGGGGTGGGGGGTATACCCCACCGTTTACGGTGGGGCGTGCTCAACCAGTACCGGGCTTCAGCCCGGTTGGTTGCAGCGTTTACGCTGTGGTGTACTTCCCCCCTTGCGGGGGAGGGTATCGGCCTGCCCCCTGGGGGGTTAAACCGATGTTCCTGCTGTCGGGCTGCTGTGGCGCGATGGCCCACTGATGCTATACTTGGAGGAGAGGAAGATGGCGGAAGCGGTCTCGGTAGTGGTCCTGGCGGGGGGTAAGTCGTCGCGGATGGGGACGGATAAGGCCTTTGTCCCCCTCCTGGGACGCCCGCTGATTGAGGAGGTCCTGGCGCGGGTAGCCGGGCTGGGTGTGGAGACGCTGATCGTGACCAACCGCCCGGAGGCGTATCGCGCTCTGGGCCTGCCGCTCATCGCTGATGTTATCCCTGATCAGGGCGCGTTGGGTGGCATTTACACCGCCATCCACGCCGCCCACAGCCCCTATGCCCTGGTTGTGGCCTGCGATATGCCCTTCCTCAACCGTGATCTCCTGGCTTATCTGATCAGCCTGCGGGCGGGCTATGATGTCGTCGTGCCGCGGCTGGGTGGGGTAGCAGAGCCTTTGCACGCGCTGTATAGCAAAAACTGCCTTGAGCCCATACGGTGCAGCCTGGAGAGCGGTGTGCGCAAGATCATCGCCTTCTTCCCACAGGTTCGGGTGCGCTACCTGGACGAGGACGAGATTGACCGGTTTGACCCGGCGCATCTCTCCTTTATCAACGTCAATACCCCTGCAGAGCTGGCCCAGGCCCAGGCGCTGGCCCAGTCAGCCGCCGATTAGAAATCGGCGGCCACGTCTGAGAAACCCATATAGCGGGTTTGATCCGACGTGCCGGGGGATTCTAGCCCCCGGCGGGCCCTACCCGATGCCCCCACTGCGTACCTCTACCTCGTGCCATTTATCCAGGCCACTGACATCGGGCTTGCCGTAGCGGTGCAGCCAGGCCAGCAGCGAGCGGATGCTCGCTGTGGCCAGGGCGATACAAGGCAATATCATCCTCGGCGATCTCAAAGCGCACGCGCGGTGGATACGCATAACCTGTCTCGGTATCGTTGATCGGCACAGCCATGCAGGTGGCTTGCGGATACTCGGCGGCAATGGCCTCCGCCAGATCCGTCGTGAACGTCCCGATCCCGCATTGACGGGGGAGATAGGTGCCAATGAACGCCACCCGCTTAATGGAAACCCCAGTACCGGGTTTTAACCCGGTTGGCGGCTCCACCCTCTGATTTACCCCACGCATATCCTCTCCGTGATGCGAAACCCTCGTTTACGCGCCTCAGCCACGAACACATCGCCCGGCACAGCCACTTCCAGGGGGACGGCGCCTTTGGGCGTGTCGCCCCGCGCCATCAGTTGGGCCACAATAGATGCGTGCCAGCCGGTCAGCCGTTCCATCGCCGTGAAGCCGGTGGCCTCGTCGTAGACGTCTATCACCTCCACTGTGATCTCAGCAGGCGCGCCATCCTTCTCTCCACGTACCCAGACACGGATCACGCCGATGTCGCGCACGTCAGGGGCGCTCACCTGGGGCTCAAACAGGGCATGAAACACCTGGCGCGGCACGACCTCCTGATCGCCGACACGGATGGGCTTGAGGTCCAACAACCCCAGGTCGGCGAAGGCTTGGATCTGCGCCCAATGGCCGGGATAGCGCACTGTCTTCAGTTCGTAGGTGTCCAATTGGCCGTAGAACGTCCAGGGGGCGGTGGAGACGCCGCCGCTGGTGACGCGCGCCTCCAGGCGGCCCAACGGCGGCGGGAACTCCACCTCCTCCGGGTCGGCCAGGGCCGCCACTTCCACCAGCTTACCGCCGCGCAGAAACACCGTCGTGCCGGTGTATTCGTTGGTCAACCCTTCAATGTTGAAGGTGAGCTGGTAATTCCAGGGCGGCCTGGGGTGTTGCGGCAGGCCCCCATCGTAGATGGTCACGTGGCGGGGGCGGTCAAGGCGGCTCATGGCATACACCGCCAGTGTGTTCCCCATCCCCGGCCCCATGCCACAGTCAGGGATGAGGGAGATGCCAGCGCGCTCGGCCTCGGCGTTCAGCTCCAGCTCGCGCCGCACGATCTCGGTATTCCCACCCAGGTCGCAGAAGTTCGCCCCCGCTTCCACTGCCGCTCTGGCCAGGCCCAGGTTAAAGCGGTAAGGCACAGCGCTGATCACGGCGACGATGCCGCGCATCAGGCCGACCACTGTGGCATGGTGGGTCACGTCCAGGCGGATGGGCCGGGCGACGTGCCTGCCAACCAGGCGATTGACGCGCTCAGCGGCGCGTTCTGCAACGCGGAAGTGCAGGTCCGCCAGGATCACCTCCTCCGCCTCCCCGAACCTGGCCAGATCATAGGCCGAGGCGGTCCCCTGGCGGCCCGCACCTAAGACGGCATAGCGGTACCCCATCTCAGGCTATTCAATCACCGTCTGGCTCTGCTCGTGCATGTACTGCTGGAGGTAGTAGGGCCCGCCGCCGTTCTTGCCGGTGGAGCCGGACCCCTTCCAACCGCCGAAGGGCTGCACGCCCGGCCAGGCGCCGGTCGTCGCCCCCGCCCGGCGGTTGACGTACACCACGCCTGCCTGAATGTGGTCAAAGAACCACTCGATCTCGTCCCGGTCCTCGCTGTAGAAGCCAGCGGTCAGGCCGTAGAGCGAGTCGTTGGCGCGCGCCATAGCCTCCTCCAGCGAATCCACCGTCGCCAGGCAGACAATGGGCAGGAACAGCTCATCGTAAAAGAAGCGATGGTCCTTGGGCAGGTTGTCCACGATGGTGGGCGCGCAGAAATAGCCCTTGGCCAGCTCGCCCTCGGTCAAGACGTTGCCGCCATGCAGAACCTGGCCGTCACGCCGGGCGATCTCCACGTACCTCTGGAAGTCGGTGTACGCCTTCTTGTTGATCACCGGGCCGAGGAAGACATCGCGCTGAGTGGGGTCGCCGATGACGATCTTGCGCGTCTTCTCCAGCAGGAGCTGGGTGAACTGCTCCTTGACCGGGCGCTCAATATAGACGCGGGAGGTGGCGCTGCACTTCTGGCCTTGCAGGCCGAAGGCCGAGCGCATCACGCCTTCAGCGGCCTCTTCCAGGTCGGCGTGGCGGCTGACAATCGTGGCGTTCTTGCCGCCCATCTCCGCGATGCAGGGGCGCGGATACTTCAGGCTGAAGCTCTTGTACAGGTTGAAGCCAACCGCATAAGAGCCCGTAAAGGTGATACCGTCCACGCCGGGGTTGTTGACGAGTTCGTCCCCAACTGTGTCACCCGGGCCGGTGACAAAGTTGAACACGCCTTTGGGCAGGCCAGCATCCAGGAAGACCTCGGCCAGCTTCAGGCCGGTGTAGGGCGTGTCGCTGGCGGGCTTGAAGACCACAGTGTTGCCGGCGATGAGGGCAGCGCCTGCCGGGCCGCCCGCCAGGGCGAAGGGGAAATTGAACGGCGAGATCACCACCCAGACGCCATAAGGCTTAAGCACATCGCGGGTCTTTTCGTTAGGCGAGAGCGCGCCCATAGGGCGGCTGAAGCCGTTGTTCTCCTCCATCTGCTGGCAATAGTAGCGGATCAGGTCGGCGGTCTCCTCCACGTCGCCAAGGGATTCCAGGCGGTTCTTGCCCACCTCCAGGCTCATCAGCGCGGCCAGCTCATAGCGGCGCTCGCTGATCAGGTCGGCGGCGCGGCGCAATAGGGCCACGCGCTCCTGCCAGGGGGTGCGCCCCCAGGTGGCGAAGGCGGCGCGGGCCGCGGCAATGGCGTCCTGGGCATCCTGGCGCGTGCCTTTCTGGAAGGTGCCCAGGAGCCAGTCCGTGTTGATCGGGCTGACCTTGGGGAAGGTCTCCTCCGCCCAACGCGGCTCGCCGTTGATAATCATCGGATGGGCCTCTCCCAACTCTTCGCGCACACGCCCCAGGGCGGCATCAAAGGCCCGGTGCAATTCATCCGACTGAGCAGACAGGGTGGCATAAGTGATTTTGAAGGTCATCGCTATTCTCCTTTCCCTAGCTCTTCAATGATATGGATAGGCGCTGGACGACGGCCTGTCGCGTCGTATGGCCGATTGAGGGTTAGACACAGCAATCCAATTATAGCCACAAGGGGATAGGGGAGCAACCGCCTACAGCCCGCCGGGGGGAAGAAGCCGCCGATTAGAAATCGGCGGCGGGTTTTCCCTCCCCTGCAGGGAGGGTATAAGGTCCCTATCGCGCGCCGGCTCGCGTCCAGCCCCACGTGGGCGTGGGTGTGGGCGTAGGCGTGGGGTGAACTGGGGTTGGGGTCATTTTAATCTTGCTTGGCGGCGGTGTCAGCGTCGGTGTCGCCAGGAGCGGCGGCCGGGTCGGGGTCGGCGTTGGGGACAGTGCTTTTGTCCAGGGGCGTGTAGTCGTTGGCGTAGGTGTCAGGCGGGTTGGGCGGGGTGTGGTGGCCGGTGCAGGTGCATAAGTTGGCGTCGGTGCAGCCAACCCTCTTAGTTGTGACTCCAGATAGATGCGGATGGCCAGGCCGGGGATGAGGGCAGGCTCATCGCAACTGTATGGGAGGAAGACCTCGTTATAAAACTGGATGCCTATGGAGGCGCTGGCACCTTGATTCCAAAGCGGATCGCCGAAGTCCACATCCTGATACAGAAAGTAGATGTCGCCCGTCGCCTCTTCTAATTGCACCTCAAAGCGCACGGTGGACGGGCTGCGTGGCGCGTGCGGCAGATCGCGCCATTCTACGGTCAGGATGCGATTGGGCGGCGTCCCCGTTACGGTGTAGTACACCCCACCCCCGCCGGGCGGATACAGGTCGTCCCAGAACGGCGCAATCATCACGCCCATATTCGGGCTGGGCAGGCAGGTGTTATGGGCGACCGGAAGCTCCGTTGTGAATTGCAGGTTGCCATCGGAGCTGACAGTTACGGAGATGTACTCCGTGCCATACAGGTAGAAGGCAAAGCCAATGGGAATGGTGACCACCTGATTATCCTCGGTGATGCCGGTGTTGGTGCGCCCATCAATCCAGGGGCGCGTCACCGTGTCATCACAGCGATAGCCGAAGGGGTCAGGCGGGATATGCTCGCAGCGCGGGATGAAGAACAGAGTTGGCGTAGGGGTGGGGGTTGGTGTATCTGTGGGCGTGTTGGTCGGTGTGGGCGTGAATGTGGCCCTAGGCGTGGGTGTGTTGGTGGGCGTATTGGTTGGTGTGTTCGTGGGCGTCTGCGTCTGTGTAGGTGTGGGAGTCGGTGTGTTGGTGGGTGTGGCCGTCGGGCTGGCTGTGGCTGTATAGGTCGCTGTGGCAGTCTGTGTTGGCGTGGCAGATGGCGACGGCGTATAGGTTGCGGTGTTGGTAGGCGTGCGGGTCGGTGTATAGGTCGGCGTGTTTGTGGGCGTGTGGGTGCGTGTTGGCGTCGGTGTTAAGGTCGGCGTCCTGGTGGGCGTGGCGGAGGGCACAGGTGTGTTGGTGGGCGATGGGCTAGGCGGCTGTGTACGGGTTGGCGGCGGCACTACGGTCTCTGCGGGCGTGCTTACCAACACGGATGTAGGCGAGGCTGTGGCTGTAGGCGGCGGCGACGTCGGCGACGCGGTGCGCATCGGCGTGGATGTCCGCGTGGGTGTGTTGGTGGGGGTGCGGGTCGCCGTGTTCGTCGCTGTAGGTGTGCCTGTGGGTGTGGGGGTGGCCGTCTCCGCCGCCGTCTCTGTTGGGGCCGGTGTTGGCGTGGGCGACGGAGTGGCCTGCGGGGTCGCTTCAGGCGCCTGGATGAGGAATGGGCCGAGATGGATCGTGCTCGTCCAGCGGCCCAGCCTGCCTTGAGTCCTCAGGTGAAAGTACCAACCGCCCGGCGGCAGGGGCGGGCTGACCGCCTCAGTCGCATCCCCCGCCAGTTCGGGGAGGGTGTCCGGCAAATCGTCAGGCCCCTGGCTCCACAGCAGGGAGAAGCCTGTGGCCTCGGTCTGGCGCGACCAGGTGATGATGATGTTGTTGTCGGTGGAGGGCTGGCCGACGACATGGGTGATGCTGCGTGCGTCTCTGGGGTCCTCAACGCGGAGCAGGCTGACGGCAAGGACGAGGGCGGCGACCCCCAGAGCAACGGCGGAGAGGCCGATCAGGGTTGCCGGAGGGACGCCGGGCTGTGCCAGACGGGGGCGAGGCACGCGCCGGGGGGCGCGGCTTACGCCAGGCGGTGCGCTGATCTGGGTGGAGATGCCCTGCCAGATCGCCTCGCGCAAGGCTGGCGCTGCCGGGATCAGCGCCAGCCCGGCGAAGATCTCCACCGGTGAGACGTAGCGCCGTTTGCTCTCCTGGCAGTAGGGGCAATCCTGGAGGTGGGCCTGGACCGCGCGGCGGACCTCGCGGGTGACCTCGGTGACGCGCATGGCGGAGAGCAGCGCGTCCAGCCGTGGACAGTCGCGCCGGCCCCGGCGGACGAGCAGGGTGGAGACGATGGATTCTTCCAGCGCGTCTCTCAGCCGGGAGAGGCGGGTATACAGTGTCCCTTTGGCTACGCCCAGGCTGGCGGCCAGTTCGTCCGCGCTGAGGCCCTTCCGCAGATGCAGGTCAAGCAGCGCGTAGTCTTCCGGGCTGAGTGCCTGGGCCGAACTCCACACCAGCTCCACCAACTCTTTGTCCTGGAGGGCGGCTTCGGGCTGTGAGAGCCTGGCGCTATCCAGTTCAACGTAAGAGAAGGCCACCGCGCCCTCGGCCCGCTCCTCCTCCGCCGCCGGGACCAGTCGCTTTCGCAGGCGGAGTTCGTCAATGGCGATGTTGCGGGCGACGGTGTATAGCCAGGCTTTAACGTTTTGGGGAATAGACTGCTGGCGTAGCTGTTCCCAGGCTTTGACAAAGGTGTTCTGGACCACGTCGGCGGCGATGTCCTCACTGCGGGTCATCCGGGCAGCCAGGTCGTAGATGCCTTGGAAGTAGCGCTCGTAGAGGGCGGCAAAAGCAGCCTGATCGCCTTGGGCTGCCTGGGCTGCAAGCTCTTCGTCGCTCACGGCCTGAAGCGTAGATCGGTCTCGCCGACGGGCGGTAAGTCAAGTATACGCGCCAGGCCGTTCTTGTCAACTGTGCTTCGTGCTTGAAGTGCATCTCACATTCCGGCTGCCTCCATACCGGGTTTCTCCCTCGATCAGGGGAAGGGGGCGCACTCCCCTATCCTACAGGGGGATACATAATGCGTTCAGGATTCGCTCAGGTAATACCCCACCCCCCATTCCGTGCGCAGCAGTTGCGGGTTGCTGGGGTCCTGCTCAATCTTCTTGCGCAGGTAACGGATGTACAACTTAAGATAGTTGATGCGGTCAGCATATTGCGGCCCCCACACCTCCAGCAGGAGATAGTGATGGGGGAGGACCCGCCCGGCGTGGCGGTGCAGGCAGGCCAGCAGGCGGAACTCAATTGGGGTCAGCTCAATGCTTTTGCCATGCACAGTCACGGTGTGGTCAGCCGGGTTGAGCAACAGATTGTGGCTGTGCTGGGGGGCCAGGCATAGCTCGTTGGAAGAGCGTGCGCTCAGCCGGGCGCGGCGCAGCATGGCCTTCAGCCGCGCCAGGAATTCGTCCCAATGGAACGGTTTGGTCACAAACTCGTCGGCGCCCGCGTTCAGGGCACGTACCAGGTCATGCTTGGAGGTGCTGGCGCTGAGCACCAGGATGGGCACATTGGACATCTCACGCAGGCGCTGGCACACCGTCCAGCCGTCGGCGTCCGGCAAGCGGAGGTCCAGGATGATGGCATCGGGCTGGGTGTGATAGGCCAGCCGCAGGCCCTCCAGCCCGTGCTGGGAGAGCATCACCTCAAAGTTCGCGCCTTCCAGGCGCAGCTTCATCAGCTCCAGGAAATCTGGATCGTCGTCAATGAGCAGGATGCGCTGTTTCATCTCTCTTCGCCTGTTGGTTCGGGTCGGGGGGAGACCGTCCTCCTTATGGCCTTTCAGAATCCACTATAAAGACGGAGAAGGGGCCAAAACCTTACAGGGCCTGGCCGGTTTCTCTATGGTTTTATTCCAGCTTGTGAGGGGGTGTGCGACGCACGTCACGCGCAATGGTTTTCATCGTCGTGCGATGAGGATGGGGTAAGAGACCTGCCGCCGGTCTGCGGGGAGGGAATGTGCCCCCTCCCCCTGGATGGGGGAGGGGAAAGGCTGCCGCCGATTAGAAATCGGCGGCTTCTGCTGAGAAACCCGCTACGCGGGTTTGGTACGAGTAGCCGGGGGATAGAATCCCCCGGCTCGTCTGGCGGCCCCTTCGTAGGCCGGTTATAATTGACCGCGATGAATACCACCGAACTGGATGAAGCCCTGGCGTTCGCCTGCACCCTGGCCGACGATGCAGCACAGCGGCTGCTCGGCCACTTCGGACAGGTGGAGGGCGAACGCAAGGCCGATGGCTCGCTGGTGACCCTGGCCGACCTGGAGGTGGATCGGGCCTTGCAGGCGGCCATCCGTGCCCGCTTCCCCGATCATGGGATCATCTCCGAGGAGAATAGCGCAGTCTATCGGGGCGAGGCGCACTGCTGGGTGCTTGACCCGCTGGATGGGACCGTCAATTTCGTCTGGGGTCTGCCTATTTGGGGCGTCTCCATTGCGCTTATGGAGCAGGGCGTGCCCGTTGTCGGTGTGGCGGACTTTCCCGTTTTGCGCCAGCGCTTCTACGCCCGGCGCGGCGGTGGCGCCTTCCTCAACAACCGCCCCATCCGCGTCCGCGCCGATGCCCGCCCTGATCCCAACGCTCTGATCGGCCTGGACTCGCGGGCCTACCGCCGTGCTTTCCTGAACATCTCTTTGAAGGTCCGTATCCTGGGCTCTGCCGTGTACGATCTGCTCATGGTGGCTGCGGGGAGCGAGGTGGCCTGTACGCAATCGGCGGTCAAACTCTGGGATGTGGCTGCGGCCTGGCTGATCGCGGAGGAGGCTGGCGCGACCATCGCCAACGCCGAGGGACAGCCCTTCTTCCCCCTCCAGCCCGGCAGCGACTATCAACGGGTCCGCGCGCGCACCACCGCCGCCGCCAGCCAGGCGCTCTGGCAGATGGTTGAGGCGGCCTGGCAGCCCCGCCCCCGACCCGATGGATCCATGTAGCGTTGTCACGTATTGCCACCCCCTCCCTATCCCTCCCCCATCCAGGGGGAGGGACAGCCCTTCTGAGAAACCCGCGTAGCGGGTTTGATACGAGTAGCCGGGGATTCTATCCCCCGGCTATCCTGGGATGGGGGGATTAAAGGCGCGAAGTGCTGAAGAAAGGGGTGAATGAGCGCCGATGAGCACGCTCAGCCTGGGAGACATTTACCTGGCGCAGGCCCGACTGCGGCCTTATCTGGAGAGGACCCCGCTCGTGCCCGCCGACGACCTGCCCGAGGGACAGGTCTCTGCCGCGATCTATCTCAAACTGGAGAACCTGCAACGCACGCGCTCATTTAAAGTGCGCGGCGCGCTGAATAAGCTGCTCGCCCTCTCGCGGGAGGCGCGGGCGCAGGGCGTCATCGCGGCTTCGGCGGGCAACCATGCCCAGGGCGTGGCCTATGGCGCGCACTTGCTCGGTGTATATGCGCTGATCGTCATGCCGCAGGGGACGCCCCAGGTCAAGGTCAAGGCCACGCGGGCCTATGGCGCCGAGGTGCTCCTGGAGGGGGAGAGCTATGAGCAGGCCGAGGCGCGGGCGCGGGCGCTGGCCGACGCACGCGGCCTGGTCTACATCTCGCCTTACAACGACCCCGCCGTGATCGCCGGGCAGGGGACCATCGGGCTGGAGATCATTGCGGACCTGCCCGACGTGGGGCAGGTGCTTATCCCGGTGGGCGGCGGCGGGCTGGCAGCGGGCCTGGGCATCGCCTTGCGCCGGCTCAGGCCAGGCGTGCGGCTGATCGGCATCAGCTCACGGGCCACGCCGGCGATGTACAACCGGCTGAAAGGCACCCACCTGCCGCAGTTGCCCACCCTGGCCGAGGGCCTGGCCGGTGAGATTGAGCCGGGCGCGATCACGGTGGACCTGGCCCGGCAGCTCCTGGATGACATCGTGCTGGTGGAGGAGGCTGAGCTGGCGGCGGCGATGGTCTGGATGCTGCGCGAGCACGGCTGGGTGATTGAAGGCTCAGGCGCGGCGGGGATCGCTGCCCTCCTCAGCGGCAGAGTCCGCGCCGAGGGCCCGACCGTCGCCATTGTGACCGGCGGGAACGTGGACTTTGAACGGCTACGCCAGGTCATCTGCGGCCTCGCCCCGCCGCCGTGACCTGTTGCTCCCATTGCCTGACACCCTGCCTCTCTCCCCTCCCCATAATATGGAGGGGACAGGGGGAGGGGTGAGGCGGCGCGATTGCAGCAGGCTTTGCCCGGACACCCAGGCGAAGCCCCCCGTGTAGATCAGCATCCAGGGCACCAGCGCCCAGTTACCGGCGGCCAGTATGGCCAGGGCGTTCAGCCCGGCAAAGACGCTCAGCCCCAACTCCACCCAGGCCAGCGGGCTATGCCGCAGCGCATAACTGCTCTGTCGCCACTCATCCCCCGGCGTGCACACGTTGAACTTGGGCGTGCGCTCAAAGTGGTTGGGCCTGCCCAGCAGGGCCTCTATCACCGCCAGCGTGTTGACCAGGGATAGCCCCGCGCCCAGCAACAGGAGCACAGGTAAGGCCAGCAGCCGGCGCAGGGGGCGGGGCTGCTGGCCGATCTGGCTGCTGACGATCAGGATGAACGGCCCCAGCGTGGCCAGCCAGGCCCAGGAGAGCGCTCGCGACCCTGCGCCCCCTGGCCAGCCGATCACAGGCGCCAGCAGCAGGAGCAACAACGTCACGGGCTGCACGAAATACACGGAGAGGTGCAGCAGGCCCTGCACTTTGACCCACAAGGGTTGCCGGGAGCGCAACAGCGGCCCGATGAGCTTGCGTAGGGTCTGGATGGCGCCTTTGGCCCAGCGGAACTGCTGGCGCTTGAGCGCGTCCATCTGCACCGGCAGCTCGCCCGGCACAACCACATCGGGCAGGAAGACCACGCGCCAGCCCGCCAGTTGGGCGCGGTAGGTGATGTCCAGGTCCTCGGTGATTGTGTCGGCACTCCAGCCCACCTCGTCCAGGCAACGCCGCCGCCAGATGCCGCCGGAGCCGTTGAAGCTGATGAAGGCGCCCGACGCCTGGCGGGCAGGCTGCTCCACCACGAAGTGCGCGTCCAGGAGCACCGCCTGGGCCTGCGTCAACGGAGAATAGTCCGGGTTCAGGTGCCCCCAGCGGGCCTCCACACAGCCCACGCGGGGGTCGGCGAAAACGGGCAGGGTGCGCCGCAGGAAATCGGGTGGGGGGACGAAATCGGCGTCAAAGATGGCGATGAACTCGCCGTGGGCCTGGGCCAGCCCGGCGGCCAGCGCCCCGGCTTTAAAGCCCTCGCGCCCGTTGCGGTGCAGATGGACGACGTTCAGGCCCCGCGCCCGGTACTGGGCCGCCAGCCGCGCGGCCAGTTCCGCTGTGACGTCATCGGAATCATCCAGGATTTGCACTTCCAGCCGGTCGCTGGGGTAATCCAGTGCGGCCACTGCCGCCAGCAGCCGTTCAATGGTGTGGTACTCGTTATAAATGGGGAGTTGCACCGTGACCGACGGCCAGGGTCTTTCGCCCTCCCTCTGCCGTCCCTCGTCCTCCGTCCTCCGTCCCTTCAACTGGCTGGCCCAGTAAATCACGGTCAGAATCAGGCTGTTGCAGCCATACAACGCCAAAAGCACGATCAGAGAAACATAAAGTGCTTCCAGAAGTGAAAGAATCATAGGTCATCGGTGATGAGTTGGCCCGGCGCCCGCTAGAGATGGGCCGTTGGGAGGAATAGGATAAAAATTATCATGGTCCAAGACTTCAAACGTCTGCCTCCAGTATAATCCCGGTCGGGGCTGGTGTCAAATACGCCGCCTCCCAAGATTGCCAGGCAATGGTTGTGCGTCAGCCTGCAGTTTGCCTTGTATAGCTCTGTGACCTGTGGGCTATTGACCGCCTATACTGTTCCCTGTTAACTGAATCTTGGTTGTGATCATACTGTAGCAGGATATGGCATCTCAACTGAGCCCTCACCCCAGCCGCCCCCCACACGGGGGGAGGGAGCAACCTTCTCACCCCCTGACGGAGGAGGAGCGGGGGGAGGGTACGGCGAGCAATGAATTGCGCTCCCCCACCCCAACCCTCCGCCATTCAGCACCGGGATTGAACCCCGTCGGGCAAGGGGATGCGTCCTCTCCCCATCCGCTTGTGCCTTCGGCGCTCCTCCCCGACGTCCTGGAGCACATCTCGGAGGCCGTGATCGGTGTTGATCATCAAGGGCGTATCCTCTATTGGAATCGGGGCGCGGAGGCCATCTTCGGCTGGACGGCTGAAGAGGCGCTGGGACGGCGGCTGAATCGCCTGCACCTGTATGTGGGGGACACTGGAGGCGACAAGTGCCTTTTCGGCGGCAAAAGGAAATCTTCAGGAAAGGGAACAAGTTTCACAACGCCGCCCCCGGCGACAGAGCCTAAGGAAGCTGAGTGGAAATGCATCTCTAAATCAGGGCGACGGCTAATTCTGAAAGGGAGGGTAGTCCCCATATACAGCGTGCACCAGCCTGGGCTGGACGGACCGCCTGAGCCGGACCGCTGGCTGATCATCGGCCAGGACGTGACGGAGGCACGCCGCGCGGAGCGCCGCGCCGCACAGCTTGCGGTCATTAATGCCATTATGCGGCGGATCAGCACCACGCACGATCTGAATGCGATCGCCCAAACGGTGGCTGAGGCGCTGCATGAGCACCTGGGCTTCAGCCGCGCCACGGTGCTGTGGCTGGACCGGGCCACCCAGGAACTCGTGCTGGCGGCCCACCGGACCACGACCGATCCTGCCCCAGCGAGCTATCGGCAGAAGATCACCATCGGCGTGATGGGGCGGGCGGTGCGCACCGGCCAGCCGCAATTGGTCCGCGATACGCGCCGTGACCCGGATTACATCACCTCTGGCCGCCACAGGCGATCGGAGCTGTGCGTGCCTATCCAGCATGGCGGGGAGGTGTTGGGGGTCATCAATCTGGAGAGCGAGCGGCCAGGGGCGTTTGACGAGGATGACGTGGAGAGCGTCCAGACCATCGCCGATGGGCTGGCAATGGCGCTGGAAAACGCGCAGTTGCTGAAGGAGGGGCGGCGTGCTTCAGAGGAGTTAGAGCAGAGGGTGCAAGCGCGCACGCGCGAACTCAACGCCATGCGCGAGACGCTGCTGGACATTACCGCCCAACTTGATCTGCCCCAGGTGCTGCATGCCATCGCCAAACGCGCCGCCGACCTGGTCGCGGCCAAAGGCGGCCTCATTGAATTGCTGGATGCCGGGCGCAACGAGCTGGAATACGTTGCCAGCTATGGCATCGAGCGCGACTACACTGGCTGGCGGCTGGGGCTGGGCGAGGGCCTGTCCGGGCGGGTAGCGGCCAGCGGCCAGCCTATCATCGTGGATAACTATCAGACGTGGGAGGGCCGTGCCACGATCTACGCTGGGGAACCCTTTACCGCCCTGGCCGGCGTGCCACTGGAATGGCAGGGCCGGGTGATCGGCGTGCTCAGCGTCGTAGATGACATCGCCGAACGCACCTTTACCCAAGAGGATGTGCGCCGCCTGATGCTGCTCGCACCCCAGGCCGCCATCGCCATCGTCAGTGCCCGGCTGTATGACGAGGAACGTCGCGCCCGCACCCAGGCCGAGACCCTGCGGGAGCTGGCGGAAGTGGTCAACTCTTCGCTGAACCTGCACGACGTACTGCGCGCCGTCGTGGCCAAGGCAGCCGCGGCTGTGGGGGTCAAGCGGGCGTCACTTGCGCTGGTGGATACCGGGCGCGGTGTGTTATATGGTGCTGCCTCTACCCCTATGCCCGAATTGAGCCATCTATGGCCGCTGTGGCGATCGTTGGACCTGCCCTTGGCCGATTATGCTTTGATGGCCCCGGCGGTCATGACCGGCCAGGCGGTCGTCTATCCTGACGCGCTGGCCGACCCACATATGCGCTTTTTCGCCAGGAAGTTCAACATCCGCTCCCTGCTGATAGCGCCGCTGCTGAGCAAAGGCCATTTCCTGGGCCTGCTGGCCTTTGACCAGCCTGGCGAGTTGCATCACTTCAGCGACCAGGACATCGCCCTGGCGCAGGCCATCGCTCACCAGGTCGCCATCGCCGTGCGCAACGCCCACCTCTACGCCGATACCCTGGCCAAGGCTGAACGCCTGGCGGTGATCAACGCGCTGGATCGCGCCATCCATTCGGGCAGCCTGGACCTGCGCCAGCTCTTTGAGACCTTCGCGGCCCAGACTCACCGGCTGGTGCCCTATGACCGCATGTCGCTGGCGCTCCTGGAAGGCGACCAGTACCGCATCCTGGCGGTTGAACCGGAGCTGACGGAAGGCATAAGCAAGGAGATATGGCTGCCCCGCCAGGGCACGTCTTTTGATTGGGCCATTGAGCACAACCAGACGCTGGTGCGCCCCGACATCACACAACCCCCGCATTTCACCACCGATGCCCTGCTCGCCCCGGCGGGGATACGTGCGACCGTGGTCGTGCCGCTGATGGCGCGCGGGCGGGCGCTGGGGACGTGGAATATGGCCCGTTGCCAGCCCAATGCCTTCTCCCCTGAGGAGATTGAGATCTTTGAAATGGTTGCCGGGCAACTGGCTATCGCTCTGGACAATATCCGCCTGCACCAGGACCTGGCCGAGCAGGCGGCGCGACTGCAACAGGCGTATAACCAACTGGAACAGGCAGACCGGCTCAAGGACGAGATGATCCAGAACATCTCGCACGAACTGCGCATGCCGCTGACCATCGTGCGCGGCTATCTGGAACTCATCCTGGAGGGCGCGTTGGGCGAGGTCCCGCCCGGCCTGAGTGAGGCCCTGCGCACGGCCAGCCAGCGCGCAGATGAGATCGTGGAGATCGTGGAGCGCATCACCACCCTGCACGGCTTGCGCCTGGGCGGGCTGGAACTGAAACGCCTCTCCCTGTCCACCCTGGTGCGGCAGGCTGCCAGTATCGCCCGGCGGGCGGCCCAAAACGCCGGCCTGAGGTTGCAGGTGGCTCTGCCGGACAATGAGCTGTATGTGCAGGGGGACGCTGAGCGGCTGTTGCAGGTACTTAGCAGCCTGCTGGACAACGCCATCAAGTTCAACCGGCCCGGCGGACATATTCTCATCACAGCGAGAGAAAACGACGGTCTGGTTTCAGTTGAGGTAACAGACAGCGGCATTGGCATCCCGGCGGACAGGCTGGAGCGGGTGTGGGACCCGTTCTACCAGGTGGATGGCTCCACCACGCGGCGCTACGGCGGGATGGGCGTGGGGCTGGCGCTGGTCAAGGAGGTCATTGAGGCGCACGGCGGCGCGGTCTGGGTGCGCAGCACCGAAGGGCAGGGCAGCACCTTTGGCTTTGGCCTGCGGAGGAGCCCATGAGGGGACTGATGCGGCTGATTGAGCGGCTGCTAAGCTGGGCTGTCCCTGCGACTGGCGATGAAGAAAGCGTGCAGCGGGGGCGCCTGTTGTTTGCCATCGCGGTCGTGACCCTGGCGCTGAGCGCCCTGGACCTGGGCATTTTGCTGGATTGGGGGCGCAGTCAGGTGCTGGCCGAGCAGCGCGCCTTCATCCCCATGATCCTGGCGCTCCTCCTTGTGTTCACACTGTGTGTCCTGCTCTTGCGGCTGGGCCGGGTCCGACTGGCGGGCACGTTATACCTGATAGACTTGCAGGCCATGGTGGCCTGGACGGTTGTCCTGGCCGGCACCCCGTTGTGGGAGGCGCTCATCTTCTTCATCCCCGTGGTCGTCATCGCTCGCCTGCTTCTCGGCCCGCGCGCCAGCCTGCTCTCCGCTGGCTTTTCCGTTGGCCTGCTGGCCGCGCTGGGCTGGGCCGGTGCCCAGGGCTGGATCACCGCCCCTGCGCCCGGCTCCGCGGCGCTGCGTGTCGCTGCCCTCATTGGCCATTCCAACCTCACGGTCGTCGTCCTCCTGGCCCTGATGCTCCTGGTGGGTCAATCAGGGCGGGCGCTGCGAGAGACGCGCCAGCGGAATCAGGAACTTCTCCTGCTCAACCAGGAACTGGCCCGCCTCAAGGCGTTCAACGAGCGCATCGTGCAGACGCTGGAGGAGGGGATCGCGGTCATAGACGCGCAAGGCATGCTGGCCTTCGTCAACCCGCGCCTGGCCGACATGCTCGGCTATACGCCAGCCGAACTCGTTGGGCGCCACCTGGATGACCTGGCTGTCCAGGTGGTGACCGAAGAGTCGCGCGCCGTGGTAGCGACCCAGCACGCTCAGCGCCCCCGGGGCATAAGTGGCCGCTACGAGGCCCGGCTGCGCACCAGGGAGGGGCGCGAACTGCCCGTGCTCATCTCCGCCACGCCGCTCTTAGAAGAGGGTCGCTATGCCGGCACGCTGGCGGCGCTCTCCGACATCAGCGCCCGCGTGCGCCTGGAAGCGCTTCAGCGCGACTTCATGGCCATGGCCTCCCATGACCTGCGCAGCCCCCTCCAGTCCATCGTGGGCTACCTGGACCTGGTGTTGACGGACGAGGACATGGATGCCGCCACCCAGCGGGAGTTCATCCAGATCGCCCGCAATGAGAGCGAACGGCTGATCCATCTGGCCAACAGCCTGCTTGACCTGACGCGGCTGGAGGCCGGGCAGATGGGGCTGAACCCGGAGCCAATGGATGTGCGCCCGCTGATTGAACAGGTCAGCGGGACGATCTGGCCACTGGCCCAACGGAAGCAGATCGCGCTGGTGACCGAGACCGCGCCCCACCTGCCCCTGGCGATGGTAGATGCGGAGGCCTTTAATCGCATCCTGATGAATCTGATGACGAACGCCGTGAAGTTTTCGCCGGAAGGAGGGATAGTGCGGGTGGTGGCTGCGGGCCAGGATGGCCAGGTGTTGATCCAGGTGTGCGATAACGGGCCGGGCATCCCCGCAGAGGAGTTTCCCAGGGTGTTTGAGCGGTTCTATCGGGGTGCGAATGCGCGGGATAAATTGGGGGTTGGGCTGGGGCTGGCGATTGCGCGCCAGCTTGTGGAGGCTCAGGGGGGCCACATCTGGGTGGAGAGCACGCCCGGCCAGGGCAGTGTGTTCTCCTTCACCCTGCCTGCGGCTGCGCCGTCGGACAAGGTAAAATATGTAGCGCCTGATGGGGACGGAGATGAGCGCGCGTATCCTGGTGGTGGACGATGACCCGGAGATTGTGAATCTGTTTGCCTATGCGCTGCGGCGTGCGGGCTATCAGGTGGAAAGCGCGCTGGACGGCCAGACGGCCCTGGAACGCGCCCGCCAGGCGCCCCCCGATGTGATTATCCTGGATGTGATGATGCCGGGGATGGATGGGTACGAGGTGGCGCGGCAACTGCGGGCGGAAGCCGCCACTTCGTCCCTCCCCATCGTGATGCTGACCGCACGGGCGCTGATCGCCGACCAGGTTGAGGGGCTCCGGGCAGGGGCAGACAGCTATCTGGTCAAGCCGGTCACACCCTCGGTGCTGGTGAATAAGGTGAGGGAGATTCTGGGCCATCCCTCACCCCCTCCCAGTAGCCAGCAGTCAGTAGCCAGCAGTCAGTAGCCAGTAGTCAGTAGTCAGTAGTCAGTAGTCAGACAAATGTGCCCCCCTCCCAACCGGGCTGAAGCCCGGCACTGGGTGAGCCCGGTACTGGGTGGGGGAGGGCTGGGGAGGGGGGCAATCTCACCCCGCTCACGGGCGCCATACCGGCCTTTGGCCGGGGCCTATGGCTCGCTCATCGCTCCCATCCACAGCCAGCGTGAAGATCGTCCCTTCGGGCTGGATCGGGCTGGGCCGGGCGACGTAGGCCAGGCGCGAGCCGGTGGCTGACCAGCTCAGTTCGCTCCCCGGTTTGGCCAGCTCAGCCAGCAGCCTGCCCTCCAGGTCCACGATGTAAATCGCCGCCGGGCCCAGGATGGGCCCCCGGCCCTCGCTATAGAAGCCGCTGCAATCGTTCACCTGGGCGGCCAGGGCCAGCCGGTCGCCCGCCGGCCCCCAGGCGAAGCCTAATCCCACCAGGGAGATGTCCCGCGCGGGATCGGTCTGCCGGGCCAGCTTCTCAGGCACGACCGAGTGCGCCTGGCTGCCATCACGCCCCAAGACGATGTAGTCGCCCGGCGCTGAGCAGGCGTTGTTGTGGAACGAGGTGAAAAAGGCCAGGTGCGCGCCATCTGGCGCCAGCCGCAGGGCAGCGGGCAGGCGGCCATTGAAGGGGGCGCTCAGGCCGGGGAGCCGGACCGGTGGGCCACCGGCCAGGGGAAAGCGGTACAGGTAAAACTCGGTGTTGCCCGAAGCGCCGATGAAATCGCGCAGGGCGCCTGCGGCGATCACGCTCTCCCCATCGGCGCTGAAGGCCGGGTTGCCCCAGACCCAGGCCTCATCCTGGCTCAGGCGGCGCTCATCGGAGCCATCCGCGCCGATCAGGTGAACCTGGTAGTCCCGGTTGAACGCCAGGCGGCGGCTGTCCGGCGACCAGGCCGGTGCGCTGCCGCGGGTGAGGGGCTGCGGCGGCTGTGAGCGGTCGGCGGGCAAGAGGTAAATCCTGGGCTCGCTGCCCTCCTGGCGCACGTAAGCCAGCTTCGTCCCGTCTGGTGACCAGGCGAGGTCGGTGATGCCCCCCTGCTCGGTGAGGCGTTCTCCCGGCCCCTCTATGCCGGTCAGCCAGAGATCGCCCTGGGTGATGTAGGCCAGTTGCAAGGCGGGCGGCGTCGGCGACGGGATGGCCGTCGCGGTCGGCTGGGGCGCCGATGTGGGCGTCTCGCCCGGCGGCGGCGTCGGGCGGGGGGTGTTCGTGGGGCGCACGGTGGCGGGTGGCGCAGGTGTCGGCCCGCCTCCGGGCGTGCTACAGGCGGCCAGCAGGGCCAGCGCCCCCAGGGCCAACGCAGTGACGGTCAGCGAGCGCATCCAGTCCTCCTGTGATGTTTGACGTTTCAGACATAGACGTCCGAGTCCTGCCTGATGTTCCCCGTCCTGATCCCGGCGGACAGATAGGGGCTGTCACGCAGCATGAAGCGCCAGGGGGCGGAGCGGGCGACGGCATCGCCGCGCACGCCAACGCGCGGCCCAACGACCACCTGGTCATCCGGGATGGTGAGGTCGGCTTCAATGAAAAGCTCGGCACCGGCCACCAGGTCGGCGCCGTTCAGGCGGCGGTCAATCGCCAGCGCCTGGCACAGCCGCGCCGGCCCGTTGGTCAACTCGCGGGCCAGGCGACCTGGGCGAAGGCGGCGCATCGTGGCCATGCCTTCCAACGGTTCCAGCGCCCGCAGCAGGACAGCGGAGGCGACCCCCTCCGGCCCGGTGACGGCGTTCAGACAAAAGTGCATCCCGTAGATAAAGTACACGTAAGCGTGGCCGGGCGGGCCGTACATCACCGCGTTGCGCGGCGTGCGCCCGCGGGCGGCGTGGGAGGCGGCATCGGCCTCGCCGCGATAGGCCTCGGTCTCCACGATGCGTCCGGCCAGCCGCTCGCCGTCCAGGATGCGCACCAGGCGCTGGCCCAGCAGCGCGCGGGCGACCACAACGGCATCTTGGGCATAAAAATCGCGGGGCAGACGCATCACAGGATGATATTGTACTACAGGATGCACAAATTGCGTCTACCGATTATAATCAAGCTGCCATGACACACGACACCATCGTTATCCTGGACTTCGGTTCGCAGACGACGCAACTGATCGCCCGGCGCGTGCGTGAGGCCCACGTGTATTGCGAGCTGTTCCCTTACGACGCGCCCGAAGAGCAGGTGCTCGCGCTTCAGCCGAAGGGGTTCATCCTCTCCGGCGGCCCGGCTAGCGTGTATGAACCCGGTGCGCCCACGCTGCCGGGCTATGTCCTGGTGAGTGGCAGGCCGGTGCTGGGCATCTGCTACGGCATGCAACTGCTGGCTCACGCTCTCGGCGGCCAGGTTGCGCCTGCGGCCCGCCGCGAATACGGCCCGGCGCAGATTGAGGTGACCGATGAGCAGGCGCCGCTGTTCGCCACATTGGAAAAGCGGCTCTCGGTGTGGATGAGCCACGGCGACCGGATTGAGGCTGTCCCGCCCGGTTTCCGTGCGCTGGCGGCCAGCCCGAACTCGCCTATCGCGGCCATGGGCGATCCGCTGCGTGGGCTGTATGGCGTGCAGTTCCACCCGGAGGTCGTACACACGCCCCAGGGCGCGGCCATGCTGCGCAACTTCGTCTATGATGTCTGCGGTTGCGCCCCCACCTGGACGCCCGGCTCGGCCATTGAGGAGAGCATTGCACGCATCCGTGAGCAGGTGGGCAGCGGCCAGGTCGTGCTGGGGCTGTCGGGCGGCGTGGACTCGGCAGTGGCGGCGGCCCTGATCCACCGCGCCGTGGGTGACCAGCTCACCTGTATTTTCGTGGATACGGGCCTGCTGCGCCGGGGCGAGCCGGAACAGGTGATCCAGACCTTCCAGCGGGCGCAGGGGATGCGGCTGGTGGCTGTGAACGCGGTGGAGGACTTCCTCAGCGCGCTGGAAGGCGTCACCGACCCGGAGGAGAAGCGGCGGCGGGTGGGGGAGAAGTTCATCCGTATCTTTGAGGCCGAGGCGCGCAAGCTGGGCCAGATTGACTTCCTGGCCCAGGGGACGATCTACCCCGACGTGATTGAGAGCGCCGCCCGCGACCGGCCTGGGGCCATGCGCATCAAGACGCACCACAACGTCGGCGGGCTGCCCCCCGACATGGGCTTTAAGCTGGTGGAGCCGTTGCGCTACTTCTTCAAGGACGAAGTGCGCGCCATCGGCGAGGCCCTGGGCCTGCCGGAGTCCATTGTCTGGCGTCACCCCTTCCCCGGCCCCGGGCTGGCGGTGCGCTGCCTGGGCGAGGTGACCTGGGAGCGGCTGGAACGGCTGCGGGCCGCCGACGCCATCTTCCTGGAGGAGCTGCACGCCGCCGGGTTGGGGCGGGCAGTGGCCCAGGCCTTCGCCGTGCTCCTGCCCGTGCGCTCGGTCGGCGTCATGGGCGATGGGCGGACGTATGCGGAGGTCGTCGCCTTGCGTGCCGTCACCACCGATGACTTCATGACGGCCAACTGGGCCCGCCTGCCCGACGACCTGCTCGCCCGCGTCTCCAATCGCATCGTCAACGAGGTCCCCGGCGTCAACCGCGTGGTCTACGACATCTCCAGCAAGCCCCCCGCGACAATTGAGTGGGAATAGGGGGAGAGATGTCTAGAAAGCGTTGCAGAAGCGTCTAAAACGTACATAGAGCCCCCCGGTCGGTACTCCAGTTCTACTGACACCTGCCCCGCCCTCCCCTATAATCATCGTACAGCGTGGTTGTTCCCGGTCTCGGCTCTGATGCCTGCTGGAAATATGTGTGGCTGAAACCATGTCGCGTCTGGTATATCCGTGTCGCGCAGAGTGGGTGCAATTTCTGGCGCACGAGCTGCGCAAGCCGCTGGCGACGATCGGTGGCGGTCTGGAGCTGGTGCTGACGTATGAGCCGGATTTGTCGCCAACCGCACGCGAGACGCTGGCGATTGTGCGCGCGCAGAGCTTACGCCTGAGCCATCTCATTGCCATGCTTCTGGATGAAACGGCGCTCGCCACCGGCCAGCCGCGCCTGCACCTGGGGCCGGTGGCGCTTCCAGCGGTCGTCCAGGCCATCCTGCATGAGCAGCCGCCGTCGCGCCAGGTGGTCTGCGCTCTCCCTCAGGACCTGCCGCCGATCTGGGCAGATGCCCATGCGCTGGGTCACATCCTCTGGCAACTGCTTGATCATGCCTTTGGATACACCCAGGCGCCGATCAGCCTGGGCGGTGGGGTAGAGGGGGACCGCGCCATTATGACCATCACAGCAGTGCTCCCCGACCCCCCTGGCGCAGTCGCGGGCGATGGGAAGCAGCCAGGCGCGCCCGGCCTGGCCCTGGTACAGACGCTGGTTGCGGCTATGGGGGGCGACGTGGCGCTGCGCCTGGGGGAAACCAATCCCGCTCCACCCAGTATGGCTCACACATCCGAGGGTCTCATCTATAGCTCGTCTTATGTGATTCGTCTCAGCCTGCCCTTAGCCCATTCCGTTACCGCTCCGGTTATGGAGGGAGAGCCCAATGCATCTCAGGCCGAAGATCCTGTTGATAGATGATGACCCTGTGCTGCTGCGCTTCCTCGCAAGCTATCTTGAGGCGGCGGGCTACACGCCGCTCCGCGCCGAGACGGGCGAGCGAGGGCTGCGCCTGCTGTTCTCCGAACGCCCGGCGCTGGTCGTGGTAGATGTGGTGATGCCTGGCATGAACGGCTGGGAAGTGTGTGGCCGCATCCGCGAGTTGACCGATACACCCATCATCATGCTGACCGGCCAGAACAGTGAGGCCGACAAGCTGCGCGCCTTCCGCCTGGGCGCAGACGACTACGTGACCAAGCCCTTTAGCTTTGCCGAATTGGCGGCGCGTATCGCCGCTGTGCTGGCCCGCACCGAGCACGCCCGCGAGGAGGACCAGGCCTCTATCGTGGTCGCTGGCGATGTGGTGATTGACCTGAAGCGGCGGCAGGTCACCCTGGGCGGGAAGCCGGTGACCCTGACGCCGACCGAATACCGTTTGCTGGCGGCGCTGGCGCAGCGGCCCGGCGAGGTCATCGCAGAAGATGAGCTGTTGCGCCAGGCCTGGGGCCCACTGCGGCGCCATCCCGCCGGTTATGTGCGGCGCTACATCTGGTTCTTGCGGCGCAAGCTGGAGCGCGACCCGGCCCGGCCGGAGATTATTCAGACAGCGCGCGGCTTTGGCTATCGGCTGGCGGCCTCCCCGCGCCAGCCCATGCCTGTGGGCCAGCCCCCTCCCCTGGCCTAGCCCTTATCCCCTCCCTTTGCCCCTATCACACGGGGAGCCGCAGGGTGGCAGGACAGGACGCGTCCTGTCCTGCCACCTTCGCGCTGGACCGCAGAGGATACCCTCTCCCAGTAGCCAGTACAAGCTACAGCGTTTACGCTGTAGTCGTCAGACAAGCCCCAGCCCTTCCCCTGGATAGGGGAGGGAACTGGCCTGCCCCCTCCCCCCCTTGTGGGGGGAACTTATGGGTCACGGTGTGACTTCGGGCAGTGTGGCCTGGCTCCGGCCTTCTACCTCGGTCCGCAGTTGGCCGCAGCCCGCCTGGATGTCAATGCCGCGCCGGACGCGGACAGTGCAGGGGATGCCCGCGCGCTCCAAAATCTCGCGGAAGACAGCAACACGCTCGCGGGTAGAGGGGGCGCCCGCGTAGCCGCGCGTGGGGTTGAGCGGGATGACGTTGACGTGGCAGAGCAGGCCGGAGATGAGCCGGACCAGCGCCCGCGCCTGCTCCGGTGTGTCGTTCACATCCCGGATCAGCGCCCATTCAAAGGTGATCCGCCGGCCAGTGCGGGCGACATAGTTGCGGCAAGCGGCCATGAGTTGGGCCAGCGGATAGCGCCGGTTGATGGGCACGAGTTCATTGCGCAACTCATCGGTGGCGGCGTGCAACGAGACGGCCAGACCCACCTGCAACCCCTCGCGGCTGAAGCGCTCAATGGCCGGCACCAGGCCGACCGTGCTCAGCGTGATGTGCCGCTGGCCGAAGTTGAAACCGGTCGGGTCAATCAGCCGCCGCAGCGCAGCCAGCGTCGGGCCGTAGTTTGCCAGCGGTTCGCCCATGCCCATGAGGACAATGTTGGTCAGGCCGCGCCCGGCCCTCTCCCCTATCTGCTGAGTTCCTATGGCTTCAGGCGGGGAGAGGCGCAGTTCACGCTCAATGAACAGCACCTGCTCCACGATCTCACCGCTTGTCAGGTTGCGCAGCAGGCCCATCTGGCCGGTGGCGCAGAAGACGCAGCCCATGCCGCAGCCCGCCTGTGTGGAGATGCAGGCGGTGCGCCGTCTCTCGTAGCTCATGAGGACGCTTTCAATCCGCTGGCCGTCAGGCAGCTCCAGGAGCAGCTTGCGCGTCCCCCCGTCGGACGATTCCTGCCCGGCGACGACGCGCAGGCGGTGCAGGACGGTTTCAGCAGCCAGCCTCTGACGCAGCCGGGCGGGCAGGTCGGTCATCTCATCAAAGCTGGCGGGCAGGCGCCTGTACAGCCAGCCCCAAAGCTGCCTGGCGCGGTACGCCGGCTCGCCCCACGACATCAGCAGGGCTTGCAGTTCGTCATACGAGAGATCGTAAAGCGCCGGGCGACTATCGCCGCGGGTGCGCTGCATCAGGTCAATCGTCTCTGTATTTTCCACGTCATCATCACTTTAGATACTTGACGTACACCAACTCAGGGTCACCCTCGTCAAGATGATGTATCACGCCGCTCAGGGTATAGCCCAGCTTTGCCAGCAATGACTGCATCGGCAGGTTCGAGAGATTGGTTGAGGTGAAGAGCTTAGGCGTCTGGCAGAGCGATTCCAGATACTGCATCAGCGCCAAACCCGCACCCTGCCGCCGGTACGCCGGGTGAATGACCAACATAGAGATGAATCCCTGCTCGTAGAAGGCGTATTCCAGTACACCGTAGCCAATGACCTGGTCAGCGGCAACCACAACGAAGCACGTGCCAGCAGCCACACAGCGTTGAATGAACGCGCGACGGCGACTATCGCGTTGCGCGATGGGATCAAAGGCGTAGATCAGCTCAATATCGCCCTCAACTGCCGGGCGGATCGAGAACATGTCGTCCACTCTCTTTTCACACAAGCTTCAACTCAGAGAATCCCATTTCCGCCTCAACGCATCCACATCCCGAAACACCCAATCCGGCTTGATCTCGGAGACTGCCAGGTCGTGCTCGGTCGTCACGCCCGAAAGCACCAGGATCGTCTTCAGCCCGGCGCGCTGGCCGCCCAGGATGTCCGTCTCCAGCCGGTCGCCGAGCACGGCGGTATCGTCGCGTGTGCCCCCCAGCCGTTTGAGCGCCTGCTGGAACATGATGGGCTCCGGCTTGCCCACGATGAGCGGCTTGACGCCTGTGGCCGTTTCCAGCGCGGCCAGGATGGCGCCCGCGCCGGGGATGATGCCCTCCTCGCTGGGGAAAGTCTTATCCGGGTTGGAGCCGATGAAACTCGCCCCGGCGCGGATCAACAGCGTCGCCTGCCGGAGCTTATCAAAGGTCAATTCCAGGTCCTGGCCGACGACGACGAAGCGGGCCTGGTGGCTATCCAGGACGAAGCCCCGCTGGGCCAGGGCCTGGCCCAGCCCCTGGCCGCCGATGACGTAGACCGGCGTCCCAGGCCCGGCCAGTGTCGCCAGGTAGTCGGCGGTGGCGATTGCGGAGGTGATGATCTCATGGGGTGCGACCGCCATGGCGAAGCCCGCCAGCTTATCCACGTACTGCTCAACGGTTTTGGTGGAGTTGTTCGTCGCCAGAATGAAGCCGATGCCGCGTTCGCGCAGGAAGCGGATGAACTCCGGCGCGCCAGGGATGACCTGCGCTCCCCGCCACAGCACGCCGTCCATGTCTATGATCAGGTGTTGGATCGCCATTAAGGTCTATTGTACCACAAACTGTGGGCGAATCGGGGCATAAGGGCCTGGATAAACTTGCCCGCTGACCGTTAACTCTACGCCAGCCCGCCCAGCTCCGCGATAGCCGCCTGCACAGCCGTGACGTGCTCCGGCAGCGCCGCGCCCAGGCTGGCCGCGTCCAGGTGCAGCCTGCGCCAACCCTCGGGCGTGGGGGAGGCCGGGGCGCCATCAGCGTCCGGGCCGCAGGAGATCGCCAGTGTCCCATCGCGGCAGAAGATGGCGAAGTCGGCGGCGTAGCTCAAGCGCCGCTCGCGGATGATATAGCCGCGCTCGGCGGCAATGCCCGCCTCCTTCAGCGCCCGCCATAACATCTCCTGCTCCGGGCTGCCCAGCACCAGGTCGTTGATCTCCTCGGCCTTCATAAAGCGTTCACCGGTGGTCAGCAGGAAGGTGATGCGCCGCCATGTGCGGCTGGGGATGGGGCGCGGCAGGCGTTCCAGCGGCCCAAGCTGCATTTTGTAGTACCATTCGCCTGCGCGGGGGTGGTCGGGCTGATCGCGGAAGAGGTCGCGGCGCGTGACCAGTTCGTGCCCGCGCACCTGGGCATAGTAGTTGATGGCCCACTTCTCATCGCCAAAGACAGCGGTCTGATAGAAGGCCAGGTAGTCCACCTGAATCGTGCGCGGCGCATGCCTCAGCGGGATGCGGTACCAGCCGAGCGTCTTGGCAATGGCAAAATCGCGCCGGTTGTTCATAATGGCGACGAGGACGAGGGCTTCGGGGAACATGGGGCCTTATGTGCCCAATTGCTTCAACGCCGCGCCGCCCTCCTTAAGCGCATCGCCCAGCGACTTGAGGTTGCTGCCCGCATCGTCCAGCGTCTGGCTCATACTGGTGAGGCGCTGTGCGGTGGTGTGCAGCCTCCCGCCCACCTGGTTCTCCATCAGATTGGCCTGGGTGCGCATGTTGCTCGTCACCGGGCCAAATAGGCTCTGATCCTCAATGGCCAGGCCGGTCACCAAGTCCCACTGGCCCAACCCGATCAGGCTGAAGTCAAAACGATGCGTGGTAAACGTTAAACCGGGCACCTTGACCTGATCGAGCGCGTTGGCGACATCCCGTATCACCTTTGCGACCTCCCGGACCTGCTCATAGCACTGGTCAATGGCGCTGGCGGCCTGTTGCACCACATCGGCGGCGTTCACCGGCAGAGCGGCATTGCCGCCCAGCGTTTTGCCCGCCAGCACGGCGCCGTTCCCCGCTGTCTCCATGCCCACACCCGCCGCCTGGAGTCCGGTCGGCAAGGCCTGAAACAGGATGACCAATTGGTCGGCGTGATCCCAAATGTACCGGACGAAATTGATAAAGTGACCTAACTGAGACATATTCGCCCCCCTCCCCTTTCTTTTCTTTATTTGTTGGATTGAGAACGGCCCTCAACCGCGCTTACGCCAGTGGGCCGCGCACTGCCGCGATCTGCGCGTCAATCTGCGGCACTTCGTTCGCCTCGGCCTCCCAGAAATCGGGGAACTTCATTTGATTGAGGTAGGCCACGCTGTAGCCGAACTGCGTCCAGACCTCCTCCTTCTGGCGGAACAGGCGTTCCTTCTGCGCCTGGCTGCGCACATCCAGGATCTCGTGCGTCGTCGCGCCCAGGAAGACCGCCTTGGCCCACACCTCCAGCGTCTCGTCATCAATCGGGCCGGCGCGCCGTTCCAGATCGGCCATGACCGAGGGATAACGGTCAAAGCCATCGGTGGCGATCGTCACGATATTGTCATTCGGCCCCAGGTCAAGGAACTTCGCCGTCTTGATCGCGCCGATGATGTTGCAGATGCTGGAGATGCCCAGCCGGTTGACCAGCGCCCGTGCGGCCTCCGCCGGCACACCCAGGCGCTCAACCAGGACGTGCGTCCCGTCCTGGATGACCTTCAGCCCGCGCAGGCAGTCCTCATCGTGGATGAGCATGACATAATCGGTGGTCAGGACGTTGTGGATGAGCGTGACCATCTTATCGCCGATGCCCTCAATGCGGTGCTGGCCGCGCCCGTTGTTGTATAGCGTGCTGCACTCACGCGGCTCCAGCGCCACGACCGCCGCCTCCGGCCAGGCCGCCTTGACCGCATCGCCCGCGGCCAGCGTCCCCGCCGAGCCGGGCGCCGCGCAGAAGGCCGCCACCCGGCCATCGCCGTAGTGCTGCGCGGCCTGGAGGACGGCTTCGCCGGTGACATAGCGGTGAAAGCGGTAGTTGGGCAAAAGCTCAAACTGGGCCAGCACCTCATAGCGGGGGTCGTTCATATAGGCAGCGTAAGTGCGCTGCAAGGTGAGGATCACGTCGCTCTCCGTCCCCGGTGTCAGGTCCAGTTCACCGCCATATTGGCGGATGCGCTGATAGCGCTCCTGGCTCATGCTGTCGGGCATGACGACCAGGGCGCGATAGCCCTTGAGCCGGGCGATGTAGGCTGTGCCGATGCCGAAGTTGCCCGTGGACGGGCCAACGATGGTCTTCTGGCTGGGGCGCAGGCGTCCTTTGGCCTCGGCCTCAATCAGCGTGGCGTACACCGCGCCGACCTTGTGGCTGCCGGTGGGGAAGTCCGCGCCGATCAGCACGATAATGTTGGCCTTGACGCCGGTGAGTTCACGGGGCAAGACGATGTGATTGATGCTGTTATCGGCGCGTTTCCAGGTGATGTTGAACAGGTTGATCGGGTCAAGTTCGTTAGTGTGCAGGGCCTGGAGCGCCCGCTGCCGCAGGCCGGGCGGTAGCAGGCTGGGGTCGCGCATCTCGGCGTAGGTGGGTCCTGGAACGATACCGCTCATGCGTAAATCAATCGTCCTTTCGGCTCGGGGATGAGCCGCCCTAGTTCGCGTGCGGTCTCAATCCACTCCTGAATAACAATCTCTGCGTTGGCAAGTGCTTCTTGGTAAGTCGCACCGTCCGCCATGCAGCCGGGCAGCTCTGGCACTTCTGCGATAAAGGCCTGGTCTTCCTCACTCCAATAAATGATGATCTCATACCGAATCATCTTCTTCACCCTCTCCTAGTTTATACTTGAGGATCAGATTGCGCACCTGCTTTACCTGATACGGCTTGGCATTCGCCCCTTTGGGTTGTAAATTGAGGATTTCCTCAATGCCTTCCTTATGTGTAAATATGGTGGTCGCCGCGGACTCGCTCATTGAACCCCAGACGGCGTAACAACCGACGCAATTCCGCGAAGGGGATATTCGCGTCAGATGTCCCACGCAAGATTTGGTCTAGGAGCTTGTCTCGTCGTGCCACGTCCTGATCACCTCAGGCGGTATGACCGCCATCCCGGCTTCGGTCATCTTGCCTTCGCGCAACATTTTGAGGGCACGCGCCTGGTTGGATTTCGACCAGGCGCTCTGTTTGCGGCACGGCGTGAAGCGAAGCGTATAGCGTTCCGCGTCTATAGATTTCGCCTGGCTGCCCACCCAGCCAAAGCAGATGGCTCCCTCAACAGCATCATTATACGAGATGGACCGTTTACCGTAAAATGCGGACGCGATTACATGGCGGTTAGCTCAAACCAGGTCGTTGCACGACGTCTTCAAACAAACATATATAAAACGCTCACCCCCCACTCGCCAGCGTCACCAGCACCCGCCACATCCGGTAGACTGTGGGCATGTCCTCGCCGGTCCACCCGATACGGCGGCCATCTGGAAGGTGGGCGCCGGGGCGAATCAGTCAGGCCACTCCAGGTGCTGTTCTCCCTCTGCGTGAAGACGCCATACTGTAAGACCCAGCCGCGATATGCGAATTACTGCACCCATCCGCGTGGCCTCCGTATCAAACTCGGGATGACGAAGGAAACGACGTACAAAACTGGCGACCTCGTACTTACCGGTCGCCATACAGACCAGGCAATATCGTCTATGGCATAAGTTCCGTTCATAGAAGCCCAAGTCGCGTGTGAAGAACGTCGGTCGGCGTAGCTGCTTTAAGAAGGGGACGATCTCACTATCTTGCATCCCCTTCCGACCGATGTCGTACCCTATCTGACGAATGTGAATACGCCAACTCTGGAGTAGTTGGCGTTGATGCGCTGGGATATTCTCATCCAGGATGTTCACGCCCGCATGGACTCTAAGCTGAATTCATCTGCATGTTTGAGCAATGCTTGACTGGCAAGCTGCACAGCCTCGGCAATGGCTTCCTTCGTAATGCTACCATTCCAGTCTTCAATAATCGCTTCCCAGGCCATTCCATCAGCAACCTGCTCAAGCACATCCCGGACGAGCACACGCGTGCCGCGAAAAGTCGGCTGGCCATGACAAATGCGGGGGTCAGCAACAATATAGCGCCCGAGCAGTTTGGGTTCTTTGTTGTCACCCATATGAGTACTTCCTATCGTGCATCCTGTTGCTATTATACCATACCATGGTTGTCGGGCGAGGGTTAAAACGCTCACCCCCCACTCGCCAGCGTCACCAGCACCCGCCACATCCGGTAAACTGTGGGCATGTCCTCGCCGGTCCACTCCACACACCGCCCGTTGAGGCGCTGGACGCCGGGGACAAGCGCGGCCAGGTCGGCCTGGGCGGTGCGGGCGAATTCCACCGTCAAAGTGATGGGCGGCTCAATCACAAAAGGCTGGCCGGGCCGGGCTAAGGCGCGTTGGGCGGCCTGGGCGATGCGCGTATGGGCGGTCTCAACCGGCAGGCAACGCGCTGCCGTCCGGCCCAGACCGTCTTTCACAGCCACCGTCTCAATCTCCCCCAGCAACGCCTGGGCCTCTTCTGTCGTGGCCCGGTCGCCGGTGACCAGGACGACCGGCACACCGTAAAACCCGGCCAGCGCCGCGTTCAGCCCGATCTCGCCGACGGCGCGGCGATTCAAATAGACATCCTGGACGATGCTGCTCCAGGTGTGATTGAGGACGCCTTGCGCGCTCCCGGCGCGGGCGTGATAGCCGACGAAGAAGGCCGCGTCAGCGCCCTCGGCGATGCCCTCCATCATAGCGAAGGGCTTGGGCGAGCCGCTGATCAGTGTCGCGCCAGAGTGCAGCTCTTCAATCAGCAGGTTGTGCATAGAGCTGTGCGCGTCATTAACAACGACCTCGGTCGCGCCGCCCGCAAACGCGCCGCGGATCGCGGCATTCGTGTCGGCGGTCATCAATCGCCGGAAGCGCTCGTATTCCTTGTGATTGGTGTCCACATGCTCCCCGGCGACCACACCGGAGATGCCTTCCATGTCTACGGAAATATAGACTTTCACAGATGACGCTCCACTATGTCCGCTTTGCTGACCCCCTCCTGAAATGAGGGATCAGGAGAAACATCCGATGCCCTCACGGGATTATATGCACTTTTAGATCGTCTGCCACTCCCTCCCCCTGGATGGGGGAGGGTCGGGGTGGGGGTGACAGGGAGGGGCACAGCTTCACCCCCCGCGCTGACCCCAACCGGGATAGGAGGTTATCCCTTATGAGCAGGGCCAGGATAGGAGCGCTGGATTACTGCCCGTAGGCCGGCGAACCGGGGAGGACATAACGGATCTGGCTGGGATCAGGCACGGGTGTCAGCAAATACACATTCACCCAACTGTACCAGGAGATGAAGTTATCGTCGTTGTAGCCCAGGTCAATGCGGTAATTCTTGATCAACCCGCCGGTATCGGCAGCGTAGCCTTTGCCGTAGCCGGGGACATATACCCAGGTGTTCAGATTGATGATGCGCGGGTCCACCGCCACAATTCCATAGTGCATGGGCAGGCCGGTATAGGTGATGCCGTAGCTGGGGTGGTCGGGCGCCTTCCCGGCGGTGGACTCTGTATAAGAGGTCGCCAACATGCGGATCACGCGCCAATACTCCACCGGGCCCTCAGGCGTATTCAGGGTGCGGATGACGATCTTGGTGCCATAGCCGTTGATGTGCGTTACCGGCTCCTTAAGTACCCATTCATTCACCCAGCGGGCCACCTCCTGGCCGTCCTCCTTGCGGATGCGGATACGGCGTTGCAAGACGCCGGGTTGCCCGACCCGCACGACCCCGGTGGTGTCAATCTCCAGATCAGGGGAGGGTTGCCAGATGGAGCGGAAGGGGATGGGCTCTTGCTCGGTGATCTCCTCCTCGGTGACGCGGACGACGCGGATGGTCATTTCCGGTACGAGCGGGCTGTCGGTCGGCGGGACGGTATAATCCAGCCCCAGCAGCGAGACGCCGATCTCGCCTAGCACGTCGCCGACACTGGCGCGGAAGGTGCGCGTGCGCACGATGCGCCCATCCACCTGGACAGCGATAGGCAGCGAGCGGCGGATTTGGACATGCAGGCCAGCGGTGACACGTCGGTTGAGCGCGGGCGCGATATGATCGCCCAGGTAAAGCGTGATCCCGGCCGCGTGCAGGGCCTCGCCGATGGTGGCGGCTGTCGTGTGTAAGGTGATCTGCGCTCCATTGTCGTTCACATAGAGGGGGACAGCGCGCAGAACGGCGATATGGGTGGGTGGGGATTGCGCCTCAAGCGCGAGCGAGGCCCGATATAAGCCCCCGCTACTCGTCGTCCGTTGTCCCCGAAGGGCGCGGCTGGGGGGCACCTCCTGACCATTGACCAGCAGCCGGTCACCTGGCTGGAGGTGGATACCCTGCTGGGCCAGGAGCGTCTCTGCGGAGGACTCATGCGTGCGCACCGCCCAGGTGCGGCCATCGGCTTCAATAGTCACCGTGCGGGCGCGTATGACGAAGATGTCCATATTACGCTGTAAGCGTGTCTCCAGGGGCGGCTCAACACGGTCGGGGGGGAGGAGCCGGATGCCGGCGTCGCGCAGCACCGCTTCCACGGTGGTCTGGTGGGTGTGGATAGTGCGCACGCGGCCATCCACATGCAGCCGCACAGGGGTCAGCGTCCGCAGGTAGCCCAAAATGAGCGAGGCTGCGACGAATAGACCGAGGAGGGTCTCGCGCCAGGCTTTAAAGGCCATCCGCCATCAGGACGATAAGCGACAGACCACTGACGACCGGTGGTGCGCGAAAGTGCGTCGTCCGTCGTCTGTCGTCTAAGATAGAAGTGGTCGTGCACCCCCTGTCGAAGTGGGCCACCCGAGTGGTCGCCGCCAGCCAGCTCGGGCCAGGCACTCCCGCGGCACCCAGGAGGCACTCCTTACCGTTGCTTCCTCCCGGACCTGGCGGGGTTCGGAGGCTCCTGCCGCGCGGGACCCAGCCTTCAACGCTACTTAACTTTGACAGGCTCAGGGACACCACCCCTCGAGGGGAAGTCGATCCCGCCTAAAGAGGGTTTCGGGTACAGGGCACCCCTAGCACCCCATCCAAGCACGACCATTCATATCGTACTTGATCTTTGGGGATCTGTCAACTGCCCTACCTGGGTGGGTGCATTCCATATCTGGGGCGAGTTTGTCACCCTGAGCGCAGCGAAGGGTCTCCGAGGTGCGAACTAGAGATTCTTCGCTTCCCCTTCCCCCTTCGCTACGCTCAGGGTCAGGGCTTCGGCTCAGGGTTAGGGCTTTGGCTCAGAATGACAGTCTGAAGGCGGCTGCCCCCAATGTGGAATGCACCCACCTGGGTGTATTCCCTGGTTGGGGCGGCCTGGCGCCGGCGACCGTAGGGGCGCCATTCATGGCGCCCAGCCGCGTCGGCGCAGGCCGACACCCGGCCCGGTCCGCCGGGGGATAGAATCCCTCCGGCGACTTCCTCCTCCGCAAAGGGGGGAGGGGGAAAATTCGTTGCTTACCAAAGAGAGGATGCCACCTCGCCCCGTGTCGGCCTCTCGTCACGGCGATAGGGGACCGGGATATACTGGACGGAGGGGCGGCGCTGGCGCGGTTGCGGGTACAGGCTCATCAGGCGGTAGATCGCTTCCGGCATCTCGGACGAGACCGGCAGGCCCATAGCCCGCGCCTCCTCCACCGAAATGGGGTAATCGTGCGTCCAGCGCCCGCTGGACAGCACCTGGGCCAGCGTCTCGGCCCGCTCGCGCTCCATGCCGTTGCCCATCAGGATCTCGGCCACGGTGTTGCACACCTGGCTCAGCGCTTTGCGGGCCACATCAGCCAGGATCAATGTCTCGTCCGAGATGGAGCTGATGGGCTTGATCTCCAGGACACTTAAGACCGAGGCCGCCGGCCATTGGCCGATCTGGGGGTCCACCGGGCCGAGCACGGCGTTGGGGTCCATCACAATGTGATCGGCGGCGAGCGCGATCAGCGTCCCGCCGGACAGAGCATAATGGGGCACAAAGACCGTCACCGGCGCTTTGTGGCGGAGGAGGGCGTGCGCGATCTGCTCGGCAGCGACGACCAGGCCGCCGGGGGTGTGTAAGATAATATCAATCGGCGTATCGGGCGAGGTCAGGCGGATGGCCCGCAGCAGGTCCTCGGAGTCGTCAATGTCAATGTAGCGGGAGAGGGGCAGGCCCAATAGGGAGATCGTCTCCTGGCGGTGGATCAGCGTAATCACACGGGAGTGGCGTGTCTGTTCAATCTCCCGGATAGCTGCCTCGCGAGCGCGTTCAAGCATCCATTGCCGGATCGCTGGCAACATCGCAGAGAGCAGAAAGAGTAACCAGATGAGCGAGATCAGATCCATGTTGACCCTCCTGAAGCGTCACAGATGAGTTGTCAAACAGGCGGCCAGGGAACCGTCTCTGGCTCCGGAAAGAGGCCCTCGGCGAGCAGGCGATCCAGCCGCTGGCGCAGAGCGGTCATCTCTTCAGACAGCAATAGCTTCTCCAGCGCTGCATGGAGCGCGGCGGGAGGCCGCAGCAGGCCGCGCAGGGCGCACATGTCGGCCAGGAGCGCTGGCGGGATAGGCTGGCCGGTGAATTCCCAGATGACTGTGCGCAACTTGGGTTCGGCGTGAAAGGTGATGCCGTGATCGATCGCCCAAATGCGCCCGTCGCGCCCCAGCAGGCAGTGCCCGGCCTTGCGGTCAGCGTTGTTCACGATCAGGTCAAAGACAGCGATACGCTGCACCTCGTCCGTGCGCTCATGGCGGAAGGTGAAATAGTTCGCCTGAGGGTCGTTATCAATATAGAGTTGGACCGCGCCGGGGCCCTGGGGCCCATCGCGGATGACGGTGGGCGGGATAAGCGGCCAGCCCAGGGCGCGGCTGACCAGATAGGCCGCGTACTCGCGCCGGTACAGCGTGCCTCGCGGGAAGTCCCACAGGGGGCGTTCACCGCGCCGGGGCTTGTACACCGCCATGCACATCAGGTCCCCATCGCGAACAGAGGCCAGGTAGGTGTAATTTGAGCTCCAGGGGAGCAGGCCATGCAGTTCCATCTTCCCCCGGCAGAGCAGGTCCAATACCCGTTCAACCGGGATGGCGTTGCTCTCATCGTCACGTGGTCGCGGCTCGTTCGGTGTCACGGCTCAGCCCTGTCACGACCAGAGATAAACGGAAACCAACCGGGTCTCGGCCCTCCACAGGCCCGGTGCGTCAAAACTCCGGCGGCGGGTGCCCGTTGCGGCGCGGGCAGAAGTGACCTTCTGGGTCAATTGGCTCACCGCAGTGGCCGCAAATGGGGCGGCCTGCCGCCACGACCCTGGCGGCGTGCTGGCTCAGCGCCCGCATCTGCTGGCGCGTCGCCCAGAAGCGGGCCGCCGCCAACGGCTGCTCCGACTGGTCAAGCGGAGGCAGTTCCTGCACCACGAGCACGATCAGGTCACGGTCGGCATCATAACCCAGGCTCATCTGGCCGATGCGGAACTCCGGCGAGATCGGTTCCTCAAGCTGCATGTGAGAGGCAGGGACCTCGCTCGGGCTGGAGCTCAAATAAGGGGCACGTTGCGCCAATTCATCCAGCAACCGTTCAATAGCGGCGGCCAGCGCCTGGGCCTGCTCTTTCTCCATCAGCAACGTCACTAGCGTGCGGCCACGCCGGGCCTGGAGATAAAATGTGCGTTTGCCCGGCGGGCCGATCGCATCAATGGTGATGCGATTAACCGGGTTCAGATCAAAACGAAACTCATCCACCATAGCAGTCTGGCTTCCTCAGGCAGTCTCTCCCAAATCTGTCACCCCTTCGCCAGGCTCAGGGCAGGCTCTGAGCGCAGCGAAGGGCCTCGTGTGTGAAATAGAGATGCTTCGCTGCGCTCAGCATGACAGACCGGGAGCTATTGGCTCTCTTCGCTTATGTGTGTCGCAAGTTCGGCGGCAGGCTCACGGTGGTCTTCGCTGGCCTTCCCCGGCGGTTCCGTGCGCTGTAGATAACTCAGGTCGCCGGTGACGTTCAGGCTGATCAATGCACTGCCCTGTTCGCCCAGCATCAGGACCGTCACCGAGGCCGTGCTCACATATAGACGGTGGAAATAATCCAGGTCCAGCCCCACATAGTGGCAGATGGCTGCCTTAATCGGGTCGGCATGTGAAATAACGGCGACCACCCCATCGGGGTGGGCCTGGCGGATGGCCTCAATTTCGGCCACCATCCGTGCCTGCACCTCGTCTATGGTCTCGCCGCCGGGGATGCGCACGCCCCTGGGGTGCTCATGCAGCGCCTTCCACACCTCATCCTTCTCAATGTCCTGGATGGCTTTCCCCGTCCATTCCCCGATGCGCGTTTCGGCCAGTCCATCGCGCACCTGAACGCCCAGCCCATGCGGGGCAGCGATGATCTGGGCGGTCTGCAGGGTGCGTTCAAGGGGGCTGGAATAGACGGCCTGAAGGGGGACAAAGGCCAGCCGGCCTGCCAGGGCGTACACTTCCCGTCGCCCGGCCTCATTCAGCCCCACGCCAGGGGTCCACCCAGCCAGGCGCTTCTGCGCCACCATATCGGTCATGCCGTGTCGGATCAGGAGTATCACCGTCATATCATCAGGAAAGTGTAGCGGTGTTAGGGCGCTGTGTCAACCCAGGCTGGGAGGCGGGTGCATTCCACATTGGGGGCAGCCCTGCGACGGCAGGCGCGCCTGGGGGAGGGAAGGGGTGGGGGGTAATCTCACCCCCCCATCCAGGGGGAGGGGAAAACCCACCGCCGATTTCTAATCGGTGGCTTCTTCTGAGAAACCCGGTAGCGGGTTGGATACACGTAACCGGAGGGATTCTATCCCCCCGGCGGCGGCCAGGGCGCGATGCATGGCGCCCCCCAGTCGCCAGCGCCAGGCCGCCCTAAATAGGAAAGGGAATACACCCCCCACAGATCGGCATTTGACAGTTGCTGTTCTCTGTGATATGATTAGTCCACAATTGCATATGCTGATGGCGCTCTTATCCAGAGAGGCGGAGGGACCGGCCCTGTGAAGCCTCGGCAACCAGCTCGGTAAGCATGGTGCCAACTCCGGCAGACGTGGGTTCTGGAAGATGAGAGGTCAAGCATAATGATGCCCCCTGCCCTTTCATCCCCAGAAGGGGCATTTTTGTTTCAGTAACCCAAACCCCGTGCTCTGGCGCGAGTGACCCGCCGGCGCGAGAGCGCAGAAAGGATTCTAGAAGGAGCAATGAGCGAAAGCGAACGGAATATCGTGGTGACGGAAGCCACCGGCCAGTCCATTGAGGACCTGCCGGTTGAGATCGTTGAGCGAAAGGGCATCGGCCATCCAGATAGCCTGTGCGATGGCATTGCCGAACGGGTCTCGCGGGAGTACTCGCGCTGGTGTGAGGAGAACCTGGGCACACTGCTCCACCACAATTTTGATAAAGTGCAACTCGTCGCCGGTGAAGTGGAGGTCACCTTCGGTGGCGGGTTCATGATCAAGCCGATCCGCATCCAGATCGCCGGGCGGGGCACGCCCAGCTTTAATGGCCGAAAAGTGCCTATGGAAACCATCGCCATTGAAGCGGCCCGCGCCCACATCCGCGAGACAATGAAATATCTAGACCCGGTGCAGCATTGCGTGATTGAGAGCTATGCCGGGCGGGGCGCGCCGGAACTCGTCAGCGTGGTGGACCAGGCCACCGCCAACGACACCAGCTTCGGCGTGAGCCATTGGCCGCGCTCGGTGCTGGAGCGCGATGTCTATGAGACCACCCAGCATATCAATTACGTGCTGCGCGAGCAGTTCCCTATCGGCGAGGATGTGAAGGTGATGGGCCTGCGCCGTGGCCGACACGTGATCCTGACCTGCGCCATCCCCTTTATCGCCACGCGCATCAAGGATGCCGATGAGTATGAGGAAGCCAAGCACGCCGTCCGTGAGGCGATCCAGGCGTTTGTGGAGACGCTGGACGACCGGCCTGTGACGGTCTATGTGAACACCGCCGATGCAGCCAAGCGGGGCGACTGCTACCTGACACTGACGGGGACATCAGCGGAGATGGGCGACGATGGTTCGGTGGGGCGCGGTAACCGCGTGAATGGCGTGATCGCCCCCTTCCGCCCCACCAGCCTGGAGGCCGCGGCGGGCAAGAACCCCATCTCGCATGTGGGCAAGGTCTACAATGTCCTGGCGTTCCTGGCGGCGCAGGACATCGTTAGGCGCGTGCCCGCAGTGAAAGAGGCCAGCGTGTACGTCCTCTCGCAGATCGGCCACCCCCTGGACCAGCCACTGATGTGTACGGCCATGGTGCGCACCATCAACGGCAGCCTGACGCCTGCGATTGAGGCTGACGTGCGCGCCGTGTTGGAGGAGCATCTGATCAACGTGGGCCAGATCCGCGCCAGGATTCGTTCAGGCGAGGTCACCCTGTATTAGCGCACGTCAGTGTCATGCTGAGCGAGGAACAGGTTCAATGCAAAACGCCGGCCCAGGCCGGCGTTTTGTGCATCTACCAAAGGTGTGGGCTATCCGGCTGGAATAGCGCTGCGGGCCACCTCCACCAGGCGAGCGAACGCCCCCGCGTCATGTACGGCCAGCTCAGCCAACACCTTCCGGTCAAGCGCTACCCCGGCCTGCTTCAAGCCCTGCATAAACTGGCTATAGGGCAGGCCGTGCAGGCGCGCCGCGGCGTTAATGCGCATGATCCACAGGCGGCGCATATCGCGCTTGCGCTGGCGGCGGTCCCGGTAGGCGTACATGAGCGACTTCATCGCCGCTTCGTTGGCGCGGCGGAACAGGCGGTGCTTGGTCCCTCGCTGGCCCTGGGTGAGCCGGAGAATCTTCTTATGGCGACGGCGGCCTTTCGGCCCTCCCTTCACTCTAGTCACGAGACACTCCTAACTGGATGGGTTCAGGTTATACTTCTTCAGATAGGGCGCCAGGCGCTTGATGCGCTTAATATCACCGCGGGCCGTCACCTCAATCATCTCGGTAAACAGGCGCTTGGTGCGCTTGGGGGTGCGGCGGCGCAGGTGGCTTTTGCCTTGCTTGGTGCGCATCAGCTTGCCCCCACCGGTGATCTTAAAACGCTTGGCAGTGACCTTGTGTGTCTTGAGTTTAGGCACGACGGTTTCCTCTTTTACGGTGTCAGCTTACTTCCTGGCCGGAGCCAGCACCATTAACATGGTGCGCCCCTCCATATCGGGTTTCTGCTCCACAATAGCAACATCCGAAAGCTCCTGCGCGATGCTCTCCAATTCCTGGCGTGCGATCTCGGGGTACGTGATTTCGCGGCCCCGGAAGCGGATGCGCACCTTCACTTTGGCCCCCTCTTGCAGCCAGCGGCGGGCATCCCGGATTTTGAATGACCGGTGATGCTCGGTCGTCTTCGGGCGCAGGCGAATCTCCTTGACCTCAATGATCTTCTGGGCTTTGCGCGCCTCGCGCTCCTTCTTGGCCCGCTCATACAGGAACTTGCCGTAGTCCATGATGCGGACCACTGGCGGATCAGCGGTCGGCGAGACCTCCACCAGGTCAAGGTCGGCCTGGCGTGCGGCCTCCAACGCCTCGCGCAGCGAGACAATCCCGATATGGGTATTGTCGGGGCCGATCAGGCGCACCTTGCTCGCCCGGATCTCTTCATTGACGCGGTATTCGGATGTCGTTGTAATAGGCCTATCCTTCTCCTCTCAATATCTCAATCTGTAACCATTTATAGGCCGCCTTCATTGGCGCTTCTCACGGCGGCACAGGATGGGGGTGATCATACCATAAGCGCCCTTTTTCGTCAACCGCCATTTTTAGGGGGTGCTTCTGTGGTCAATTTGTCGCCCTGAGCAATGTCACCCTGAGCGATAGCGAAGGGCCTCTTACGTGCGAGGGTAAGAGGCTTCGCTTCACTCAGCCTGACAGGCTAGAATCAGGCTGTTCGTCGTAAAACCGATTCTCCCGCTTTTAGAAACTGCTTGACTTCCATAAAGAACTGTGCTATTATAGATAATGACCCCCCCGGTCGCTTCGGTGGCCGGGCGCGAGACCCGCGTAATGCGGGTCTCTGCTATTTTCCTCACCAACTGGCGGGCTTGGTAATCATCCCCATCGCATCTTGCAGTATTGGTGGAAACTGGCACTTTGCCAAAGCGCTCTTACGGATAGTTCGTGTAAGCGTGGCGTATTGATTTAGCATACGACTGGCTTTTTTATGCGGGTTCAATATTCCTACACGCAAACCCAGCTCTTGTGTTACCATACGTACCGGCTCACGTAAGTCTGAATCATTTGTCACCAAGGTCGCCATTTCATATGCCCCTTTGAATGCATCCATCAGTAAATGCGCAGCTATGTTGACATCTGAGCCTTTTTCTTCGGTCTTAATCACTTTAACCAATCGCGGTGGTTGGGATCCGGCCAGTGGCATGTTACACTCACTTACAAGGAATTGTCCATAAATAACCTCAACATGGGGATAGGTGGGTAGGGCCCTGATAAAAGTTTACTGTCTAATGGGTTGACCTGAGTCATTAGGACGTGCATTAACCAAAGCAGTAAAGTATTTGATGCGCTCTATTTGATTTTTAGGGAAAATCAGGCGGATTAGCGCATCAATATCAAACCATTTATATAGCGTACCTTTCAGGGCACCATAATACAAGTTGAATCCATCCACATAGACGTACGTTCGCATATCTTCACCTATATAAACGCGACTCAGCCGACTAACCTCAGCCCATTTGCCATCGCTTCATCAAAGGCGCCGATGAATGTCCACCAGTTGGTGAGCGGGCGGCCCCGGTAGGTGATGCCGTTGTTCAAGCCGGGCAGGTTTTGCATCCAGAAGATGAACCAGGTCAGGCTATCACAGTTCCAACGCTCGCAGTTCATCTGCTTCTTCTCACCGTGACCTTCGGGGGTCCAGTCCTCAATGTCGGTCCAGACCATTCTGGGATTAGCCCAATCGTAGTCGCGCTCGGCATTGGGGGGATAATGCGCCCAGCCACAGCGCCCCTCTCCTGTCCTGCCCACGAACCTGTTCCAGAAGAGGTCAAAGTCAATCTCCCGCAGGATGGCCTCAATCTGATGCATCCGGCTCTCCATGGCCTCCGACGTGCCACGCTGGTAATTAAAATGATATACCGTGTAGGTCTTGCCCAGCCGGGGCAAATCGGTGGGGTCGCGGTCGCTGTTGCTGATGTCACCATACGGCCCGGCCATGTTGGACTCCCAGCCGCTCACGCTGCCTCCATAGGCCCACAGCCAGACCTCCTTCACGCCCCGTTCCTCAACCCACTGCCGGATGTTGACGCGCTCCATGATGGCATTGTAGTCCGTCATGGGCATGGGGTGGCCGGGCCTGGGCGTGGTGGGGAGAGGTTCCGGAAACTCCAGGTGGCCGGCGATCTCATAGCGCAGGCTGGGCGGAGCCTGCGGGTCCTTATAGCCGTGATAGCGGCTGCCCTCATGCATCGCCGCAATGACCTGCGCTGTCGTCCGCGTCACGTGCTCGCGCATGGCCTCCACGCTCCCGTTGATGTCCCCCGTCACGGCGATGTCAATTTGCCCGTTCTGCGCAGGGAGGTAACTGATGAGCAAGATCGGGATGGTGAAGGGGGGTTGGGGGAGGGGCACAGCCGGGCGCGGTCGCAAGAGGCGGAGCACGAAGTCAGACGCGCTGATCAGCGCGTTCAGGATGGTCAGTTTCAAGCTGTTCCAAAGGTTCATGGGCCTCCTGTGTTTATCCGAATCGCCCGGTCACGTAGTCCTCCGTCCGCTTGTCTTTGGGGCGGGTGAACAGCTCACGACCCAGGCCGTGCTCAATGAGTTCGCTTTGCAGGATGAAGGCGGCGCGGTCGGCGATGCGGGCGGCCTGCTGAATGCTGTGCGGCACAATCACGATGGTATAGTCCTGCTTGAGTTCCTGGAGCGACCCTTCCACCTTGGCCGTGGAGATCGGGTCCAGGCCGGAGGTAGGCTCATCCAACAGGATGACCTCCGGCTCCAGTGCCAGGACGCGGGCCAGGCACAGGCGCTGTTGCTGGCCGCCGGAGAGCATGGTCGCCGGGTCATCCAGCCGGTCTTTGATCTCGTCCCACAAGGCCGCCTGCTTCAGGCTGCGCTCCACGGCTTCTTCCAGCCGCGCCCGGTCGCGCACCCCGACCAGCTCCAGGCCATAGGTCAGGTTCTGGCGGATGCTCATGGGCAGGACGACCGGCACGGCGAAGACCATGCCCACGCGCCGCCGCAAGGCGGGCACGTCCACCCCTGGCGCGTAAATGTCCTGGCTGTCCAACAGCACCCGCCCGCTGATGCGCACGCCGTCCACCAGGTCGTTGAGCCGGTTGAGCGTGCGCAGCAGTGTGCTCTTGCCCCCGCCCGCCGGCCCGAACAGCACGGTGATCTCGTTGGCGTAGATGGTCAGGCTGACGTCGCGAAGCGGTTCGGTGCCGTCTTCGTAGGTGACGCTGAGGTGCTCAATGACGAATTTGGGTTGATCGCTCATGCTTAGCGCTTAGCTTTCAGCGGTCAGCCTACCACTGCCTCCTGCGCCGATAATAACTGCGAATCAACGTCGCTATCAGATTCATGGAGAGCACGAAGGCGAGCAGGACCAGGGCTGTGCCGTACTGGATGCGCACGGGCATGCCCGGCACCTGGGTGGAGATCACGAACAGGTGATACGGCAGGGCCATTGTCTGGTCAAAAATGGAACCGGGCAGGCGCGGCAGGAAGAACGCGGCCACAGTGAACAGGATCGGCGCGGTCTCGCCGGCGGCCCGCTCCAGGCCCAGGATGATGCCGGTGAGGATGCCGGGCAGGGCCTGGGGCAAGACCACCCGCTGGATCGTCTGCCAGCGGGTGGCGCCCAGCGAAATGCTCACCGTGCGGAAGGCGATGGGCACAGCCCGCAAGGCTTCCTCCGTTGTGCTGATGATCACCGGCAGCGTCATGATCGCCAGCGTCAACGACCCGGCCAGGATGGAGGTGCCGAAGCCCAGGAAGAGGACGAACAGCCCCAGCCCGAACAGGCCATACACCACGGAGGGGATGCCCGCCAGGTTGATGATCGCCAGGCGGATGGCCCGCGTCAGCGCTGTGTCGCGGGCGTACTCGGCCAGATAAATGCCTGCACCCACGCCTACCGGCACGGCCACGATGCCCGTGCCCAACGTCAGCAGGACCGTGCCCACAATCGCCGGCAGGATGCCGCCCTCGCGCATCCCCTGGCGGGGCATGTCGGTCAGAAATTCCAGGCTGATCGCCCCAATGCCCTGATAGAAGATGTAGCCGACGATGAACAGGATGGGGATGACCACGCCCGCTGCGGCCAGCGCCAGCAGGGCAAAACCCAGGCGTTGAACCACCTGGCGGGGCAGACGCTGCGCTCTCATGCCAGCACCTTCTCCTGATGCCGCCGCACCTGGCGGAAGATCATAATGGACGCCGTCAGATTGATCAGGAAACTGATCACGAAAAGGACCAGGCCGATGGTGAACAGCACATGGTAGTGCGTGCTGCCCCGGGCCACCTCGCCCATCTCCGCGGCGATGGTGGCGGTCATGGTGCGCACCGGGCGGAACAGTGCCACGAGGCCCTCCGGCATGCGCGCTGCGTTGCCGGTGACCATGAGCACGGTCATGGTTTCGCCAATGGCCCGACCGATCCCCAGCATCATGGCAGTGAGGATGCCGGAGCGGGCAGCGGGGACGGTGACGCGCCAGATGGTCTGCCAGCGTGTGGCCCCCAGCGCCAGGGCCGCATCGCGGTAGGAGCGGGGCACGGCGTCCAGGGCATCCTCAGCCACGCTCACAATCGTGGGCAAGGCCATCCCGGCCAAAAGCAGCGAGCCGGTGAACGCCGTCAGCCCGGTAGGCGTGTTCAGGGTGGTGCGGATGGCGGGCGCCAGCACCAGGATGCCCATGAACCCCAGCACGACCGAAGGGATGCCCGCCAGCACCTCAACGAAGGGTTTGAGGATTTCGCGGGCCCAGCGTGGGGCGACCTCGGCGATAAACACCGCCGTCAGCAGGCCCATGGGCAGGGCGATGAGCGCCGCACCGAAGGTGACCACCAGCGAGCCGAAGATCAGGGGCAGAAGGCCGTAATAGGCCTCAATGGGATACCAGCGCGTGCCCAGCAGGTCGCCCGGCGGGACCTCTACAAAGGTGGAGGCGCTCTCGCGGATGAGGAAGGCGAAGATCAGGAGGATGAAAAGGATGGCTGACAGGCCGGTCGCCTGGATCAGCCGTTCGGCCACCCTCTCGCCGATGCGGGCCTCTGTCCTGGTCGCTTTCATCTCGCGCAGCAGCCGGTCAGTGGATGCTACCATTTCCCTTGATCCCCGTAAACAATCCATTGAGCACCATACCCACCGCAGCGTTTACGCTGCGGCTTGATGGGTGTACCGCAGCGTAAACGATGCGGCTTGAGCTCAAGGGCACAAAGCCCAGCTCGCGCACAATGGCCTGCGCCTCCTCGCCCAAGATCCAATTCAGGTAGGCCTTGATCTCACCTTGCGGTTCGCCCCGGGTATACACATACAGATCGCGGGCGATGGGATACTGGCCGCTATGCACGGTCTCAGCCGAGGGCAGGACGTAAGGGCCCTCCGGGCTTTTGGCCACGGCGATGGTCTTCACGTCTGGGGTGACGTAGCCCAGGCCATCGTAGCCAATGGCGTTAGGGTTGTCGCGTACCTCTGCGGTGATGCCCTCCGAGGAAGGCATGAGCAGCGTATCGGGCGAGAACAGCGTCTTATCGTCTTTGCGCCCCTGGCGCAGGACCTCTTCTAGAAAGAACACGTGCGTGCCGGAGTTGGTCTCACGCGACAAGAGCACAATAGGCTGGTCTTCGCCGCCGACCTCCTTCCAGTTGGTGATCTTGCCGCTGTACATGTCGGAGATTTGCTGGATGGTGAGCTGGCTCACGGGGTTGGAGGGATGGACGATCACGGCAATGGCGTCACGGGCGACGACGTGTTCCACCGGGTTGATGCCGTTGGCCCGGGCCGCGGCGACCTCCTCCGGCTTGATGGCCCGCGAGGCATTGGCGATGTCCACTGTGCCGTTGATCAGCGCGGCGATGCCGGTGCCGCTGCCGCCGCCTGTGACCGAGATGCGCACCTCCGGGTGCTCCGCCATGTAGCGTTCCGCCCAGGCCAGGGCCAGGTTGACCATTGTGTCGGAGCCTTTGTTTTCAATGGTGAGCTTGCCGGTTTGGGCGTCTCCGCCCCCAGCGGCAGAAGCCGGGCGGCAACCCGGCAGGGCCATCAGTAAGATAACCAGTGAAAACAGGGAGAGCAGGCTATGCCAAGGCATAGACCGAAATGGACGCCGAACGATGACTGGCGATGTGCCCGCTGACACGAAGATGAATTATAGCATGGGGGCAGGGGCAGGGCAAGGATCGGGCTTGTGTGTCACCCCCTCCCTATCCCTCCCCCGTCCAGGGGGAGGGAATTGGCGTTGCTCCCTCCCAACCAGGCTGACCCAGTACCAGGCTTCAGCCTGGTTGGGTACTGGGTGGGGGAGGGTAGGGGATTATTTAGGGGCGCAATTTATTGCGTCCTGCCGTTCGCGCAGAACGCGCCAGGGGCGAATCTCGGCTATCTCAGGCCTTCAGGCAACGATACAAGACATGAGGATAGGTGTAGCCGCTGTCAATATGGCACACCTCCACCTGGAAGCCGACCAGCTCCAGGAGCGCAGTCAGGATAGGCGAATCCAGGCAGTAGAAGGGCAGGTTGCGGTTCTTAAGAAAGTCGTGGGCGTAGTTCCAGATATATTTCCACAGCACGCTCTTGTCCACGTCCTTGATGATCAGCACGCCATCCGGCGGCAAGGCCTGATAGCACTTCGCCAGCAGAGGGATCTGGTGGGTGTGAGGGATGTGATGGAGCAGGTCATTCATGACGATCCCATCCGCCCAGCCGAAATCGGCCAGCGTGACGTCTGCCTGAGCGAAAGCGACGTTGGGCAAGGCCCGTCCAGCGGCCTGGCTCGTGGCCACACGCTCCGCCGAGATGTCCAGCCCCAGCACCTGGCGTTGGGGCGAGCGCAGGGCCAAAAGCGCGCTGAGCAGGCCATAGCCACAGCCCAAATCAAGAATACGGCCCTCCCCAGGCACCTGATCGGCGACAATTTCAAACGGGCAGATGTGCAGGCGCAGCTTGAGTTCAATACGGCGGGCCAGCGGGGCGTGTCGGTACAGGGCCAGGAGCGCTTTGGCCTCTTCGCTCTTCAGCCAGGAGCGAAATGTGCCCGAATCCTGTGCCAGCGGGGCCGGTATCTGGTGAGGGGCGATGGCTTCTACGGAAGAATCCGGCATGGTTGACCTCAAAGCCGCACCGTTTAGGGTGCGGTACGGGTGATCATCACCATCCCAATCTCAATCATATCGCGGCCATCGGTTGTGCGCAAGCGCTCGCCTGTGTCCGCATCGTACAGGCCCACGCGCACATGATAGGCGCCAGGGGCCATCTCAGGCAGGAACAGCCCGTGCCGGTCAACGATGCGCTCACCGGCCACCCAGCTTGTCGTCGGGCGCAGGTCATTAACCGGCTGCGCATCGTGCTGGGAGAACACCCAACCGGCATCATCTGTCAGATGGACAAAGACCTTGTAGGCCCTGGTTACAGGCTGCTGCGCCTGCCAGTGCAGGATGAGGCCAACCACGCCGTGCGCTGTGGCGCCGGGCGTGTATTCGGCGCCGGTGAGTTGGATGGCCTGGCCGAATTGCGCCTGGAGCGGCACGCTGATGAAGGGCACCTGAGGTGATGTATAGGCCAGGATAAGTGTGTCGCCGTTCCATGCGCCGCCCACAGGATACAGGTGGGTGTCCAGCCATTCTTTGAGCGCAGCGTTCGTGCCCACCGTCCCCTTGTACAGCACGAACCACAGGCGCCGGTGCGCGGCTGCCGCTGGCAGGATGCGCTGGCGCACGATGTCCTCAAGGGGCTGAATCACCGGCTCCCAGCGCAGCGCATATGACCAGGGCGGGTCTTGGGGGCGGCGCAGGTTCTCGTACCAGCCTGCGGTGGAGAGGACATTGAAGAAGACGATGTCATCGGGGCGGGTACGCCCGGCCAGGAAACGATAGTCGGCGGTCGGATCGAAGGGGTCCACCACCTCCAACGTCTTGGCGTAGACGAATTGCGTGCTGGTTGACCAGAAAGCGATAGCAAGCGCCCCCAGCGCCAGGAGGAGGAGAGGCCGCCAGGTGCGCCTCAGCGCCTCAAGCGCCCAGGCCAGCGCCAGGCCGAAGAAGGGGCTGACCGGGGCCAGATGGCGGGGGGCGAACCACTGGGTGCGGCTCGCGCCATAGACCAGCCCGGCGATGCCCAAGGCGACGACCATGACGGGCAGGAGCAGGCGCCTGGCCTCGGCGCGGCCAGGCCGCCCCACAATCAGCCCGACGACGAGCACAGCGACGATCAGACCAGCCGCCCAGGGCGGGGTATCGTAGGTGAACAGCAGGCCCTGCAACGTTGGCGCCAGATAGCTCTGTATCCCCGCCAGCAGGTCAGCACCCCCGCCCCCCGAAGCTGTCCGGGCCATCAGCGTGTCCCTGGCCAGGAGCAGCCAGGGGAGATAAAGCAGGGCCGCACCCGCCCCGGCAACCACCAGCCTGCCGATCTGTCGGGGGCGGCTCAAGGCCCCATAGAGGAACAGCCCGACCAGGGGCCAGAGGGCGTAATACAGGCTGTAAAGCGCGGCGGCGACAGCCAGGGATAAGCCAGCGATGAAGGGCCAAACCGGGTTACCGTGCACCGTCCGTCGTCCGTCGTCCCTTAATATCAGGATGGCCGCTGCCAATACTGCCAGCGTCGCCAGGGGGTACATGCGCACCACCTGGCCGTAATACACCAGGAGCGGCGCGACGGCGGCATAGAGCGCCGCCAGCAGCGCCAGCCCCTTTCCCCTGCGGGGAGCGGGGGAAGGGAGCCACGTCAGGGCAAGGACGTAGGCCAGGGGCACGGCCAGCACACCCAACAGGACGGAGAGATAACGCAGGCTGGAGGTGCTCACCCCGGCCAGGCCGATCCACAGCTTGAGGAGCAGCGTGTAAAGCGGTGGATGCCAGTCCAGCGCGGCGATATGCACCAGCTCTCCCCAGCTCAGGCTGGCGTGGGCCAGGCTCCAACCCTCATCCCAGCGCAGGGCCGGCTCGGCCAGCCGATGCAGGCGCAGCGCCAGCGCCAGCAGGCAGATCAGCCCCAGCGCAGGCCGTGCCAGCAGGCCTGGCCCCTTCATACGGCTCAGGACAGGCTCTCCCTCCTCCGTCATGCGTCATTCGTCTGATCCCGCCTGCCCGCCTGCGGCGGCATCGGGACCGGCACCTCGTAACTATCCTGGACCTGCCCCTCCTCAAAGTACAGCTCAACGCGACCGATGTACTGCGGCAGGGTCTCCCGCTCGCGGATGTGGAGGGTGAACTCCATATGCCGCTCCAGCGCCTCCACAATGGACAGGCTGCTCACCTGGCGGCGCTGCGGCGTGAGCAGGAGGATGTCCAGATTGGGGCGATCCACGAAGGGCGTCAGCGTCACGCTGACACGGATGCGGCGGCCATCGGGCAACGGCTCAAAGGCCACCCGCTCAATAGCGACCTGCTCCCTGGGGACGGGCGCCTCGTCGGGGTTCTCAAAGAAGCTCAAGGTGCTCATTGTGCCGGATTATAGCCGGGGAAAGTAGAAGCGTCAACGCCCCTATGTCCCGGAGGTGAGGGGCATATCCACCCCCTCCCTGCCCCTCTCCCATCCAGGGGGAGGGAAAAACCCACCGCCGATTTCTAATCGGCGGCTTCTTCGGAGAAACCCGCGTAACGGGTTGGATACCAGTCGCCGGAGGGATTCTATCCCCCGGCGGACTGGGCGCAATCAATTGCGCCCTTACGGTCGCCAGCGCCAGGCCGCCCCAAATATACAGCAGACGCAATTGACAGTTGGCGCATATCCCACTATACTCTTCTTATCCGGGCCTTGCTGTCCTCCAGAAAGGGGGTGATTACCGCTGTAGAAATCATAGGGCCTGCGCACGCTCATCGTTGCCACAGGGGGAAGATGCGGGTTCAGCCGCATGATCTGACCCAGGGGAAGTATTTGTGCCATCCTGTCGCTTTGACAGGCCGCTTGGGAGGAGGAGACATGGAACACAGACCCTGGTTTAAGTTTTATGACAAAGGTGTGCCGCACTCGCTCGCACCCTACCCGGAGCACCCGCTGTACACCTTCCTGGAGAACTCGGCGCGTGATTTCCCTGATCATACCGCCGTTCTCTTCAAGGGCCATCGCGTGACCTATCGCGAGCTGAACGAGTTGACCGACCGGTTAGCGGCGGCGCTCGCGGCCCTGGGCGTGAAGAAAGGTGACCGCGTGGTCATCTTCATGCCCAACTCCGCCCAGTTTGTGATCAGCTATTACGCCATCCTCAAAGCGGGCGGCGTTGTAGTCGCCACCAATCCCCTGTATTCGCCGCGCGAGATGGAGCACCAGTTCAACGACTGCGGCGCCGAGCTCGCGCTGGTGATGAGCAATTTCTACAACCGCGTTAAAGAAGTCCAGCCCAAGACGCCGCTCAAACGCCTGATCGTCACCAACATTAAGGAATACCTGCCGCCGGTCCTGCGCCTGCTGTTCACCCTCGCCAGGGAGAAGAAGGACGGCCACCGCGTGGAGTTGCGCGATGACGACCTGTGGTTCCAAGATTTGATCAGGCAATACACGCCCGACCAGCGTCCCAAGGTTGAGATTGGGCCGGACGACACAGCCATCTTCCAGTACAGCGGAGGCACCACCGGCGTGCCCAAGGCTGCTGTGGCCACCCACCGTGCCCTGGTGGCTAACACCCTCCAGATGAAATCCTGGCTCGTAGACCTCCGCCCTGGCCAGGAGGTCAGTCTGGCCGCTATCCCCCTCTTTCATGTCTATGGCATGGTGGCCGTGATGAGCCTGGCTGTCGCCCTCGCCGGGGCTATGGTCATGGTGCCCAACCCGCGCGACATCCCTGATCTGCTGGAGAATATCAACAAGTATCACCCTACCATTTTCATGGGTGTGCCCACCCTGTATAACGCCATCAACAACCATCCCGACGTTCTCGCCGGCAAGGTCAAGCTCAGCTCCATCCGCGCCTGCATTTCGGGCTCGGCGCCGCTGCTGCTGGAGACCAAGAGGCGCTTTGAGGCGCTGACCGGTGGCAAGCTGGCCGAGGGCTATGGCCTGTCCGAAGCGCCCACGGCCACGCACTGCAACCCGCTCTACGGCCTGAACAAGGAGGGCTCCATTGGCCTGCCCTTCCCCGACGTAGATTGCAAGATCGTCAGCCTGGACGATGGCGTGACAGAACTGGGGGTCAACGAGATCGGCGAACTCGCCATCCGCAGCCCAAATCTTATGCGCGGCTACTGGCAGATGCCCACCGAGACGGCCAATGCGCTGCGTGAGGGTTGGCTGTACACCGGCGATATTGCCCGCATGGACGAGGATGGCTACTTCTACATCGTGGACCGCAAGAAGGAACTGATCAAAGCCAGCGGCTTCCAGGTCTGGCCGCGCGAGATTGAGGAGGTCCTGGCCACCCACCCCAAGGTCCGGGAGGTCGGCGTCGCTGGTATCCCCGACCCCTATCGCGGCGAGACGGTGAAAGCCTGGATCGTGCTCAAGCCCGGTGAGACGGCCACGCCAGAGGAGATCCGCGAGTGGTGCCAGGACAAGCTGGCGAAGTATAAGATCCCGACCCACATTGAGTTCCGCACGGAATTGCCCAAGACGATGGTGGGCAAGGTCCTGCGTCGCGTCCTGGTTGAAGAGGAGAAGAAGCTGGCGGCGGAGAGGTCGCCGACGGGGACAGCGGATAGATAGCGGATTGGCGGATAGGACAGCGGCTAAAGACATGGTGAGACGCAGACGTTCGCTGGGGGAGGTTTGGCACGTCTACCTGACCAACCTGTCGGCGCCCATGCCGCTTGAGCGGAAGGTGGTGACGCTCACGCGCAACATGTGGGCCCGGCTGGTGCGCCGCCAGTCCTGCTGTGGCCATCCCGGCGAGCCGGGCTGCTGAGAGTTGCCGCCCGAGCCTGGGCCCCGTGCGGGCCACTGAAGCACAACAACAAAGGAGGTGGGCATCACAGGGACTTTGACACGATGACACGCTGCCTGGGTAAATCACAGAAACAAGGAGGAGAATCCCATGCGACCATTCTGGCTGCACAGTCTGATCGTGCTCACCCTGATCGCCCTGGTGGTGAGTGCCTGCGGCGGGCCGGCGGCCCCTGGCACCACCGGCGGCCAGGGCATCCCCAAGGCCGCGGAAGGCACGCTTCTGCGTAAGATCCAGGACCGGGGCAAGATCATCATCGGCGTCAAGTATGACATCCCGACCTTCGGCTATCTCAACCCCAAGACCAACCAGCTTGAGGGCTTTGACGTGGAGATCGGTCGGGCCATCGCCGAGTATATCTTCGGTGACCGCAATGCGGTGGAGTTCAAGGAGGCCATCTCCAAGAACCGCATCCCCTACCTCCAGGATGGCACAGTGGATGTGATCCTGTCCACTATGACGATCAACGAGGAGCGCTTGCAGCAGATTGACTTCTCGGTGGTGTACTATGTCGCCGGTCAATCGCTGCTCGTCCCCAAGAACAGCCCGATCAAGGGCCTGGCCGACTTGAAGGGGAAGAAGGTGGGGACGGTCAAGGGCTCCACCTCGGAGAAGAACATCCGCGAGAAGGCGCCAGAGGCCGAGGTCAGCCTGTTTGACAAGTACGCCGACGCTGTGGCCGCCATGGAAGCCGGTCAGGTGGACGCGGTCACCACCGACGACATTATCCTGTACGGCTTCGCACGCCAGGAGCCGGACAAATGGCAGGTGGTTGGGGGCCAGTTCACCAAGGAGCCCTACGGCGCGGGCGTCGCCAAAGGCCATCCGGAGCTGCTGGAGGTGGTTAACACGGTCATCAAGGCCATGAAGGCCGATGGCCGCTGGAAGCAGCTCTATCAGGAGTGGATCTCCAAGGACAACGTGCCTGAGCCTCCGCCGGATGACTGGAGGGCGGTGAAGTAGGCCCCACGGCGTGACGTGCGATCCGTGAGATGGGGCAGGTTTCAAACGTGCCTCTGCGGATCGCACGTCGCGCCCCCCTGGGGATATTGAGCTGCCACACCGTTTACGGTGTGGCTTGAGCTATGACCCCGGAAAGCTGGCGTCTCCTGTTTGAGGGCCTGCGGCTGACCCTATGGCTGTCGCTGGTCTCCATTGCGGTCAGCCTGGTGATCGGCACGCTGATCGGCGTCTTGCGCGTCTCGCCGATTGCCCCACTGCGCATTGTGGCCACCGGCTACGTGGAGTTATTCCGCGATATTCCACTCCTGATCGTGCTGTTTTTCATTTTCCTGGGGTTGCCGAAGGCCGGGCTACGCTTTGACCCGATCCAGAGCGCGGTGGTGGGCCTCTCGGTGTACACGGCGGCCTTCGTGGCTGAGGTGGTGCGGGCGGGCCTGCAGGCCATCCATTATGGCCAGATTGAGGCGGCGCGGGCGCTGGGCCTGACGTATATCCAGATGATGCGCTACGTCCTGTTGCCCCAGGTGTTCCGCAACGTGGTGCCCCCGCTGGGGACAGTGTTCATCGCGCTGGTCAAGAACACCTCCGTCGCCAGCGCGATCAGCGTGCCAGAGGTCATGTTGCAGGCCGAGACGGTGGAGGGGCGCACCTTTAACCCCTACTCGTTCCTGGTCGCCGGGCTGCTTTACCTGGTGTTGACCGTGCCCTTGAGCGTGCTGGTCAACGCTGCTGAGCAGCGCCTGCGCACTCATGGCTCAACATGATGGACACCGCCCTGGCTCCACCCGCTGCGCGCTCCCTGCGCCGTCGCCTGGCGCTGCACCTGCCGGAGGGCTGGCAGGCGCTGTTGGGCGCCCTGATTGTGCTGGCTGTGATCCCCATCCTCTTTCGCATGGACCCGGCGCGCTTCAGGCCGTTCTTTTACGACATCAATGCCAGCGGTGATCTGGCCAATACACCCTTCACGGGGGAGTGGTGGTGGGCCTGGCGCTTCCTGGCGAACGGCCTGGGCACGACGGTCCTGGTGGCGCTGCTCTCTATCCTGCTGAGCCTGCCCCTGGCGACGGTGTTCGCCCTGACGCGGCTGTCGGCCCCGCTGCCGCTGCGCATCCCGGCGGTCCTGGTGATTGAGGGCATCCGCGCCCTGCCGGTGCTGTTGTTTATCTGGTTCACGTTTCGCTTTCTGGCGCGCCAGGGGATTGAATTGGCTGTGATGTGGCCGGTGGTGATCGCGCTGACGCTCTACACCACCGTGGTGAACGCGGAGACGTTACGTGCAGGCATCCTGGCGCTGCCCAAAGGGCAGATGGAGGCGGCGCGCTCGCTGGGGATGAGCTACTTCCAGGCGATGGCCTACGTGATCCTGCCGCAGACGTTCCGCCACATGCTGCCGCCGCTGATCGCCCAGTTCGTCACGCTGCTCAAAGACACCAGCCTGGGCTACATCGTGGGCCTGCGCGAGCTGACCCGGCACGCCGAGATCCTCTATCAGGGCCAGCGCAACCCCATGGAGACGATCTACATCGTAGCGCTGATCTACTTCATTCTTAACTACCTGCTGGGACAACTGGCGCTGTGGGTACATCGGCGGCTGGACTAAACGCTCCCCCCTATTCGCGCCAGGTGACACGGCTACCCCACTCTGACCGACCAGCGCATCGCCCGGCTGGCGCCTGTGTTGTATATATCGTGTATAATAGTAGTGCATTATGTTATGTAAATCGGGGCGAATGACCAGCGAGGGGAGCGTATGGCTGGCCGTGATCTGCCCTTGCGGGTAGACAGATTATCGTTTCGCTACCGCAATCGCCCGCAGCCGGCCCTGGAGGACATCTCCCTCCAGGCGGAGGCCGGTCAGGTGCTGTTAGTTGCTGGCGCCTCGGGCTGCGGCAAGAGCACGCTTATCCGCTGCATCAATGGCCTGATCCCCCGCAGCTACAAGGGCGAGTTGAGCGGCCAGGTCACTCTCTATGGACGGCCCACCCAGGGCATGACCCTGCCGCAAATCTCCCAGATCGTGGGCACGCTGCTGCAGGATCCGGAAAAGCAAATCCTGGGCAGCCGCGTGGAGAACGAGGTCGCTTTTGGACTGGAGAACCTGGGGCAGCCCAGGGAAGAGATCCTGGCGCGGGTAGAGGATGCCTTGCGCTATCTGGGCCTGGAGGGGCTGCGGCGACGGGAGACATTTTACCTCTCCGGCGGCGAGAAGCAGAAGGTGGCCCTGGCCGGGGTGCTGGCGATGCGCCCCTCTATTCTGGTGCTGGATGAGCCACTCGCCAACCTGGACCCGGCCAGCGCCGCAGAAGCGCTCCAGCTCATCCGCCGCCTGGCCGATGAGGGCAAGACGGTCATCATCGTGGAGCATCGCGTGGAAGATGTGCTCAAGATCCAGCCGGAGAAGGCGCTCTTCCTGGAAGACGGTCGGGTGCGTTATTTCGGCGATGTGGCGGGCTTCCTTCAGGCCATTGATTATCACCAGGCCAAGTTGCCCGCGCCGCTGATCATTGCCCAGGCCCGCCGCGCCCCGCCGCCCGTGCAGGCGTGGCCCGACCCCAGGCAAGATGGGCGACGCGGTGAGGTGCTGGTGCGCTTTGAAAACGTCAGCTTCGCCTATGACGAGGGGGAGCCGGTGCTGCGTGATGTGAGCCTGGACATCCACGCCGGCGATGTCATCGCTGTGCTCGGCCCGAATGGGGCGGGGAAGACCACGCTGGTCAAGCAGGCCATTGGCCTGCTCAAGCCTACCCGGGGGCGGGTGCTCGTGGATGGGAAGGACACCCGCGAGATGACGGTGGCCCAGGCGGCACGCAGGATCGGCTATGTGTTTCAAAGCCCCAGCCATATGCTCTTCGCCCCGACTGTCCGTCAGGAGCTGGCCTTTGGCCCCAAGAACCTGGGCTATGACGCTGAGACCATTGAGGCCGGTGTGCGCGAGGCCATCCGCCTGATCAATCTGGTTGGCCTGGAGGAGTATTCGCCGCTGGCGCTCAGCTTTGGCCAGCAGAAGCGCGTGAGCATCGCCGCTATCCTGGCCATGCGTTCGCCCATCCTCGTCATGGACGAACCGACCGCCGGGCAGGATTATCAGAACTATATGACCTTTATGGCGGCCATCCGTGAAATGCCCTTCTCCGCCATCCTGTTCATCACCCATGACCTGGACCTGGCGATCAGTTACGCCAATCGGGTGGTGCTGATGCACGCGGGGCAGATTGTGGCCGATGGCCCGCCGGAGCAGGTGCTGTCTCAGCCGGAGCTGCTCAGCCAGTGTCGCTTGTTGCCCACATCGCTTCTGGAGGTGAACCTGGCGCTCTTGCCTCGGACGGGGCGCTTCATGCCCGCGGAGAGGCTGGCGCAGGTGAATGGATCGGGATCCATCCCCGTGGCTGGGGAGGGACACGGGGTTGAGGTCTGAGCGGAGAGAAGCATTGAAGGGTGAAGATATTGAAAGGAGGGACTCATCATGGGCGCAGTAGCAACGTATAGGATGAGAGGCCCCCTCACCTGGCTGGTGATCCTGGTTGTGCTGGTATTGCTCATGCTGATCGCCAGCGCACTCACCGGGCCTGAGGGGACCAAGCTACAGGGGGTCTTGTGGCTGCTGTTCACCGCGATCGCCGCTGTGGCCATTTACGCGGTGTACTTCGCCACGCGTGACCACGCCATCTGGACGGTGGGTACGCGCGAAGTGGTGTACATGGCGATTGGCGCGGCCCTATATGGCGTGTTGAACTGGATCTTCAACACTATCCCAATGCCGTCGGTGAGCCTGGTCGCTCTGCGACCCTCTATCGCCATTCCGGTCTTCTTTGGTTATGTCTTCGGGCCGGTGGTGGGCTTCTTCACCGGCGCGGTGGGTAACATCATCGGCGATTTCCTCACCGGCTGGGGCGTGTTCCCGGTCTGGGACATCGGCAATGGCCTGATCGGGTTCGTCCCCGGGCTGGTGGGCCTGTTCGCCGATAAGCGCCAGAGCTTGAACGCGCTGACCATCGTCGTGGCCGTTGGCGTGATCATTGCCATGGCGCTGATCTTCATCCAGCCCAGGGTGCCGCATCCCTTCACCGGGGAGGAGACCGACTTTACGGGCTACGCCCTGGTACTTCTGGTGGCGGGCGTCCTGGCGATCGGGGCGCGCTTCCTGCTGGAACGCTTCGGCGTAGATGTGGCCGCCGTGGAGGTCTGGGGCGCGTTGGGCATCCTGATCGGCATTGGCTTTGCCGCCATCGCCGACATCTGGATCAACGGCTACACGTTCTTTGTCGCCATGGTGGGTGAGTTCGCCCCGGCAGCCGGGCCCAACATCGTGAACTCCGCCATCCTAACGCCTATCCTGCTGGGTGCGTACCAGGCGGTGCAGGCGCGAACGGGGCGGTGAGGGCCTGAAAGCGTGTTATTCTGAGCGTAGCGAAGCATCCCTCAGCGGAGTAGGCAGAGACCTTCGCTGCGCTCAGAGCCTGCCCTGAGCCTGGCGAAGGGTGACGGATCGGTGAGAGGGGCCTATGCTTGTCACCTGGAAGTACCGCGACCGGGATACGATCGTCCAGCGGCTGGACCCGCGTGCCCGCATTATCTTTATGCTGGCAATGCTGGCCTCTATCATTCAGTTCTGGGACCTGCGCGTGGTCCTGGTCTTCCTGGGTATCGCCCTGGCGCAGTATGCCCTGGCGCGGCTCACCTGGCGCGAGACGCGGCGGGCCTGGCTGGTGCTGGGCTTCCTCATCACCTTCATGACCGTGCTCACCTTCCTCACCGGGAGAGGCGGGGTGGGGACAGCCTATACAGAGGAGCATGTGCTGACCCGCCTCGGCCCTCTCACCCTCCCCCTGGTGGGGTGGCAGATCGGGCTGGACGTCACCGCCGAGAAGACGATCTTCGCCGTCAGCCAGATGGCGCGCATGTTGGCCATCTCCGCGCTGGCCATCACCATCCCCTACACGGTGGACCCCAGCCTGTATGGGGTGATCTTCCGGGGGCTGGGGCTGCCGGATAAGTTCGCTTATGCGATGGACCTGGCCTTCCGCTTCGTGCCCACACTGGGGCGCGACTTCAGTATTACGCTGGATGCGCAGCGGGCGCGGGGCTATGAGGTGGAACGGGTGGAGGGCGGCATTGTGGCCCAGATTCGCAAGCTGGCGCCGTTGCTCGTGCCGGTGACGATCAACGCTATCATCGGCGGCGAGGACATTGTGGACGCGATGGACCTGCGCTGCTTCGGTGTCGGCCCGCGCACCTGGGTGCGCCAGCTTCACTACCGCCGGGCCGACCGGCTGCTCATCGCCTTCAGTGCCGCCCTCTTCCTGGCCTCCACCGCTGCCAGCATCAGCGGCTTCGGGCGGCTGTGGGTGCCGGCGTGGCTGCTGGCGCTGGCGGGATGACAAACCGATACCCGTCAAGTCAGTGAACCGGGTTAAAACCCGGTGCTGAGGAGCCAGAGGACACCCCACCGTTTACGGTGGGGTGGGGCTACCCCACCCGCGCCTGCTCCCGCATCTTCAGCTTGGCATCAATGCGTTGCTCCGAGGCCAGGCGCTCTAAGGGATACGCATTCAGGTCCACGAACTTCATCCCGGCGGCCAGCGCGGGGTGGACAGCGTTGATCTGGCGGTAGATCTCCTGGGCGACGGCGCGGTAGCTGGGGTGGCCCTGCTGCGAGCTGCGCAATTCGCACAGGTGGTAGGCTTCGCGCAGGTTGAGCTTGATGCGCCAGCGGATGCGGAAGGCCATCGGCACGGCGTATTGGGCTGCGTCGGGCAGGTCGGCGCTGATGGCTTCCACCGTCTCGGCGGCCCGCTCCAGTGCCTGGCGGAAAGGCCCCGCCAGCCCCGCCGCCTCTACCTCGTCGGGGATGACATAGCCATGGCGCACGGTGTAGCGCTGACGCTCCTGGGTGAGGATGCGGTGGCGGTGCAGGTCGCGGTACGCGCCCAGGTCCACCAACAGGTCAAAGGTGTAGTAAGGTTCTTCAAAGGCGCGGCCCGGCTTGTGGAAGCGTGAGCCGCGTTCGCCGATGAAGGCGGCGATGATACGGGCGCGTTCCTCCGGCGTCAGGGTGGCGACATAAGCGCGCACCTGCTCCAGCGTCAGATCGGTATGCGGATAGAGGATGGCGGCGACCGTCTTGGCCTCGGCGTCGGGGTCAAATTCCACCAGCTTGACCATCGGCGCGGCGGCGGATTCAGCCCTGTCCAGCGCCAGTTCGCGCACCAGGGCGGCCACATTGTGGCGCCGCGCCGCAATGTAGCGGGTGTATTGGGCGCCGCGCTCGGTCTTGGCCCGCTTGACGAAGGAGGGGATCAACTGATCCAGTTCAGCCTGCATCGCCTGGGCCAGTTCGCGGACCTCGTGATGCGGCGAGGCGTAGAGCTTGGTCAGCAGGTACTCAAAGGCGCGGCCATTGCCATACAGGCCGACGTTGGTCAGGGTGGCCATAGGCAAGAGGCCGCGCAGCAGGTCCAACGCCTTGGCGCGGGTGGCGCTGTGGTAGGCCCGTTCGGAGGTGGCCTGGTCTCGGGGGGTGCGGGCGCGCACCCAGGCGAGCATGGGGTCAATCAGGGCCGTGTACGTGTCAAACAGGTGGTCCAGGGCCGCCTCGTAGCGGGTGGCATGGGGCGAGGCCATGATGGAAGGCTCGCGATAGTAGCGGTAGCGCCCGGCGACCTTGCGGTTAAACACGACGTAGCGGGTGGATTTCTCCAGGGGGTCAATGCCGATACGGCTGTCCTCCAGCGCTTTGGCGGCAATGTTGCTGACGCTCTCGCAGGCGATGTGCGCGCCGCCCAGTTCCGCCACCGAGTCATCGCCATAGCCGATGAGCACACGCTCATAGAAGGCTTCGGCCTGCTGGATGGCGACGAGCTGATCCAGGCCCGTGGCGGCGGCAGCGCTGACGATGCGCTCAAAGCCCGCCTGCGGGGCTTTGATGAACTCGTCCAGCAGGATGCGCCGCAGGCTTTTATCGCTGCGGCTGTAGCGGGAGAACAGCGCGCCTTTGACCACCTCCGGCAGGTTGCGCAAACCGAAAACCGGACGGTCCAGATTGGTCACGAAGGGCGCGATCAATGCAGCTTCATCTTCGGCGAGGGGTTCATCCCACTGGTCAACCATCGGTCACCTCCGGAAATAGCTGGCTCCCCAGTACCGGGTTTTAACCCGGTTCACTACACCGTTTACGGTGTAGTCAGCTCAGTTTGGGCCTGAATGCCGGTAGAGCCGAATCCACCGGCCCCGCGTGTGGACTCGGACAGCTCCTCAACTTCCTGAAAATCGGCGCGGAACACCGGGGCGAGCACCAGTTGGGCGATTTTCTGTCCCTTGTGGATCACATAAGGCGCTGTGCCCAGGTTGATCAGGATGACCCTGATCTCGCCGCGATAGCCCGCATCTACGGTACCAGGCGCGTTAAGGACGGTGACGCCGCTGTTCAGGGCGATGCCGCTCTTAGGGCGCACCTGAAGCTCAAAGCCGATGGGCACCTCCGCCGCCAGCCCGGTTGAGACGGCCCGGCGCTCGCCCGGCTGGAGCACAACCTCCTCCGCCGCATATAAGTCCGCGCCCGAATCGTCGGGATAGGCATACTGCGGCAGGCGTGCCTCAGGGGTCAGGCGTTTGAGCCTGACGACAACAGGCGCATGTCCTTCGGCCATACTTCATCCACTGTACTCTGACTTGCCCTACTTTACAAGGGCCGACCCTTCAACATGTCCTAAAAAACCCCAGCCTATCCTTAAAAAAATACACTGTGTTGCGAAACCTTAATTAAATCGCAACCGAGACACAAACTTTGTGGGTATAATAGTCAACGTGACCAAAGCGGCCTGGATAGGCGCCAGGTCAACCATCATATCCAACAAGGAGAGCCTGTGACCCTAAGACGAACGCGCCTGACATGGGCGCTCATACCCGCTGTGCTTGGCACAATTGCCATCCTGGTGGCCTGCGGTGGGGCGCGGCAAGAGAGTATCTCTACGACGACGGCAGCGCCCATCAACACACCTGCCCTGTCTCAGCCAACTGCCACGCCTTTCGCTCCTGCACCCACAAGTGGGGCGGCAGCCTCCACGTCAGCAGATATGGCGCCCACCGATCCTGGCGTGGCTCCATCCACCTCTGGCGGCGCGCCCATGCGCTTCACCCTCGTGCCGGGGGGCAGCGAGGCGCGCTATCGGGTGCGCGAGCAGCTTGCCCGGCTCTCGTTCCCCAGCGACGCAGTGGGCACAACCAGGGCGATCTCAGGGCAGGTCGTGGTCAACCCCGATGGAACCATCGTGTCTGAGGAATCCAAGATCGTCGTGGACCTGACCACGCTGCGCAGCGATGAGAGCCGGCGCGACAACTACATCCAGAACAACACCCTCCAGACCAGCCGCTTCCCCACCGCCGAATTCGTGCCGAAGGAGATTCGGGGGCTGCCCTCCCCCTTGCCAGATTCTGGTGAGGGGCAGTTTCAACTCAGCGGTGATCTGACGCTCCACGGCGTGACGCGCCCGGTGACGTGGGAGGTGACGGCGCGTCTGGATGGACAGACGCTCACGGGCAGCGCCACCACGAGCTTCACCTTCGCTGACTTCAACCTGACGGTGCCCCAGGTCTTCGTCGTGCTCAGCGTTGACGAGACCATCCGATTGGAGGTAGATTTCCAGTTTGTGCGTAGCTGATCCCTACGCCCGGCCCTGCCCTCGAGAGGGGAAGAGGGGAATAAGGATCGGGCACATTCATACAGGTGATTCCTATGAAAAAGCATCTCTGGTTATGGCTGATTGTGTTGGTTCTATTGGCTGTGGGCTGCGTGGCGCTCAGCCCCCAGGCGACTGCGCCTGTGCAGGAGAGCACCACCGCCGAAAGCCCGGCGACAAAGGTTGAGGCGGCCAGCACGCCGCTCTATCAGGCAGCGACCCCGGTGGCCCCAGCGGCGGCCACGCCTACAGCCACGTTGCTGCAAGTGCGCACCGCCACCTCTGGCCTCAGCCAGACCCTGAACGATGTGGAGGCGCTCCTGGTGGAGGTGTACAAGCGCGTCAGCCCCGCCGTGGTCTATATTGAGACCGACAACGGCAGCGGGTCGGGCTTTGTCGTGGACAAAGAGGGGCACATCGTCACCAACAATCACGTGATTGAGGACGCCAACCATATTGAGGTGGTATTCGCCAACCGGAAGCGCGCCGAGGCCGAGGTGGTAGGAAGCGACGTAGATGCCGACATCGCCGTGCTGAAGGTGGACGTGCCCGCCGACGAACTGGTCGTGGCCGAGCTGGGCGACTCCGACGCGGTCCAGGTCGGTCAGTTCGCCATCGCTATCGGCAACCCCTTCGGATTGCAGAACACGATGACGGTGGGCATCATCAGTGGGTTGGGGCGCACGCTCCAGTCCGACCGCGTTGCGCCAGGCGGGAGCGGGGGGTATTATTCTAACCCTAACGTGATCCAGACCGATGCGGCCATCAACCCCGGCAACTCCGGCGGGCCGCTGCTGGACTCCCAGGGCCGGGTGATCGGCATCAACACGGCCATTCGTTCCACGGCCCAGGGCATAACCGGCCAGCCGGTCAACACGGGCGTGGGCTTCGCTGTACCTATCAATACGGTCAAGCGCATCATCCCTGCGCTGATCAAGGAGGGCCATTACACCTACCCCTGGCTGGGCATCTCCAGCGCGGGCGAGATTGACCTGCAGACCCAGCGCGCTCTGGGGCTGCCCCAGAACACGGGCGTGTACGTCACTGAGGTCACCCCAGGTGGCCCGGCGGACAAGGCCGGCATCCGTGCCGGGACGCGCAACGTGGGGCTGGGCCGGTTGCGCGCCGGTGGCGACCTGATCATCGCGATTGATGGGCACGAGGTGCGCGACTTCGCCGACCTGGTCGGTTACCTGGTGAGCCAGACGGAGGTCGGCCAGACGGTGACGCTGACGATCATCCGGGACGGCAGGCAGATGGACGTGCAGGTCACATTGGGGGCGCGGCCTTAGCACAACGGTGGCCCTGGCGCGTGATGGGGATGGGCCTGCCTCCTCCTTCAAGGGGGAGTAGGGGCGCAATGCATTGCGCCCAGCACCTCCTCGCTAACCCCCTCTCCCGAAGCCTCGGGAGAGGGGGCAGGGGGTGAGGGCCTTCCCTTTGATAGGGAAGGGAAGGCAACCTGTCACTTTCCCGGCGCAGCCGCTGATTATATAATTGGCACAGAACTGGTCGGTAAAAGGACATAGAAGGGCGGTGCTTCTCCCGCACCTTTAACCCAGACCTGCTGCTGGCGGTTCAGGATACCGCCGACGGCCAGGTAGCCACGTTCAATTTTATCCTGCCATGTCCGATAGGATACTGGTCGCCGGGAGCACATACAGGCTTGTGCTCAGCGATGAGCTGGATGATGACTATTATCACCAGCTTCAGGACAAGTTGCGCGCCTATAACCGGCGCACCGCCCTGCGGATGGAGCCCCCTGAGGCGATACCGCTGAACATCCGGGTGGAGGATGAGCATGGGGGGCTCGTGGGCGGCATCGCGGCGCTGACCTACTGGGGCTGGCTGGTGATCAAACTGCTGGTCCTGGACGATGGGTACCGGGGCAGCGGCCTGGGGCAGCGGTTGATTGAACTTGCCCATGCGGAAGCCCGGCAGCGCGGTTGCCGCCATGCCCAGACAACGACCTATGACTTTCAGGCGCTGGAGTTCTACCTGAAGCAGGGCTACCGCATTGTGGGTGAGATGACCGATTACCCCGACGGCTATAATTACTATTGGCTGCGGAAGGATTTTGAGGAAACCCTGTAAACGATTGGCAGGCGCATAGCGTATCTCAGGAGGGGAGGAAGCGCGATGAGACGGGAAGCGACATGCCAGGCAAGGGCCTGACTCTCAAGCTGGCGTTTATCATTGCTCTGTGCACAGTGTTCGCCGCAGGCGGGCCGCCTGCGGCGCCGGCCCAGGTGGAACGCCCCTTTGGGCTGCCCTTCCGCCAGCCGCCGGGGCCGGGCACCTGGCTGCTCGGCCAGGTGTATGGAAACACAATCGGCGCCTATCGCTCACGCGATACCACCTATCGCGCCGGGCAGGGCCTGCACTTCGGCATTGACCTCTCTGCGCGTTGCGGTACGGAGGTCGTGGCTATTGGGGATGGCATCGTGCGCAAGATTGATGCCCCTGAGCACGGCGCGGCCCCCCACAACCTGATGATTGACCATCCCCAGTTCGGCTATGCCTCGTTCTACGGCCACCTGCTTGAGCGGCCACAACTCCAGATCGGCCAGCAGGTGCGTCGGGGGCAGCCGATTGCGAAGACCGGCGACCCGGATGGCACGTGCACCTCGCGCCCCCATCTGCACCTGGAAATCCGCAACCTGAGCTACACGCGGGCCTATAACCCGATTGAGCTGATTGAGGCCGACTGGGACAGCCTGGCGCTTGTCGGCTCGTTTGGTCGGGGGTTTGAGCGCGACCTGGAGCAACCCCGCCGCTGGCAACACCTGAGCGACCAGCCGCAGACGGCTTTCGGCGGCCCCTTGCTCAATGACTACGCCAACCCCTGGCCGCCGGAATGGGGTGGCCGATGAGGGCGCGACCCATCCGGGCTATCGCGCTCCTCGGCCTGGGGCTGCTCCTGGGGGGATGCCAGGGGGCCACCCAGCCGCCCCCTCCGCCGGCAGCAACATTCACGCCCAACGCCAACCCGGTGCAATGGCCCAACCCCACGCTGGCTGCGCCCCCAGCCACAGCCCAGCCGCCCACAGCTACCCCCAGCCCGCCGACGGCCACGCCCACGCCGGCGCCTGTGCTGCGCCGCCTGACCCAGCCCGGCTGTTGCTCGCAGCCCTTCTGGTCGCCTGATTCGCAGCAGGTCTGGTACATTGACCGCCCCGACGAGCGCCCGGCGGGCGTCTGGGGCGTCTCCGTTGCCGGCGATCAGGCGCCGGTTCAGGTCCTGGATCGGCCCGTCTTCTTTTCCCCGGATGGCGCGTTCATCTATTATCTGGAGAACGGGCAGACGGTGATTGAGCGCCGGTCGGATGGGCGGCGTTGGACGCCGCCGACGGGGGGGCGGCCTGTGGTGTTCTCGCCCGACGGCCAGTCCATCCTCTGGCAGGTCTCGCCTGTCCCCCAGGGCCCGTTTGACCGTCAGCCGACCGAGGTCTGGATCGCGGGGCTGGACGGCGGCCAGGCCCGGCGTGTGCTCACGGTGTATGGCGGCGGCGTGTCCGATTGGTTCCCTGATGGGCGGCGCCTGCTGGTGACCGGCAAGCGCGACCGGAACGAGAGCGACCGCGCGGTGTTCATCTATGACCTGGAAAGCGGGGCAACGACAGAGTTGATGCGCGCGGAGAGGCCGCGCAACACGGACCTGTCGCCGGATGGCAGTTGGGTGGTGGTGATGAACACCTTCTCGGACGACCCCGCCCAAGACGGTATCTGGCTGATCCGTGCCGATGGCGGTGTGCATCGCAAACTCCCGCCTGAGCTGTTCGGTGCCTTCACCTGGCGCGATGGGACGCATCTCCTGGTCATCCCTATGGCGCGGGAGCAGGGCAGCCACGTGGTCTGGGAGGTGGAGGCGAGCACGGGGGAGAGCCGCCGCCTGACCGATCCAGCGGTGACGCCGATCTCTATCGCTGACGGAGACTGGCGGCTGTCGCCCGACGGGAAGTGGCTGGCTTTCGTGGCGGCGGAGGATTGGGCTATCTGGGTGGTCAGTCTCCCGGACTAGCCGATGTGTAAGTCGCGTGAGTCACGTGACCGAGACCAGGTTTCTTCGCCAGGGGCGGGAAGGGGGTGATGTTCCCCCCACCCCAGCCCTCCCCCGCAAGGGGGGAGGGGGCAGGTCAGTTCCCTCCCCCTGGATGGGGGAGGGGCAGGGAGGGGGTGCAGCTTCCTCATTCATGAGCCAGGTTGTTGTCCTGAGTGTGGATCATGCCAGCCGAGGATTATGAGTATCTGATCGCCCCTTTTCTTGAGCACATCCAGCCGCATCTGGACGCGCTGGCTGCCATTCATGCAGTGGCGCGGTTGGAGGATGTGCGCATCCGGCTGTGGCCGCTGGCGACACCGGACTGGCGCCGCCAACTCAGTGAGTTGTTGCGCCCCTCGCAGGCGCGGCGCCAGCAGATAGAAACCCAGGTGTGGTTTGTCTACTGTCCGGAGTCTTCTGCGTCGTCCCCGGTGGGGGGATCGGAGGAAGAAGTAAACGCCTACCCCACCATCTTTTGGGCCACCTCCTCGTTAGAGGCAGCCGTGCGTGTGATGCGCCAGCGTGGCCTGCAGCATTGCGTCCCCTGGACGCCCTTAAGCGAGCTGGAAATGACCCGGGCCGCTATTGCCGCCGCCTATCTTTATGAGTACATAGACCCTGGGGAGGGCCGGGTGAAAGAGTTCACCCGCCGCGTGGTCATCCGCACGGCGGACCCCAAGACGCCTCACCGCCTGGTGGTGCAGGGTGCCCGCCGCCGCCGTGACCCGGCCCGGCCAGGCGACCCCGATTTGCTACTCAGCGAGCGCGATACGGTCGTGGACCTGTATGCGCCCGATGCCTCGGCCCAGATTGACGCGGCCCTGGAGCGCATTGTGCGCAACGGCTGGGACCTGTACCAGGTGATGTGGTGACCGCCGGTTACTTAGGCATGGCCTTTAAGGCTTCATAGGCCGGGCGCGTCCTCGTCACCGGATAGCTCGGCAGGGTGATCGCCCACCAGTACTGTTCGTACTCCTCAGTCCAGTCGGGGTCAGCGATGTAGATCATGCTCATCAGGCCGATCCAGGGCGCCCAGTGCTGTCTGGCCCACTCATAGGCTTTGACCAGGTACTCGGCCTGCTGTTCCTCCGTAACCCTGAACCAGGAGTAATTCGGGTGGATGGGATCGGTCGTCCAGCCCATTTCCAGGATGGCGATCTGCTTATCCCCCACGCCTTTCTCCACCATGATCTGGCGGATGTCCTCCACGTGGCGGAAGGCGAAGAAGCGGTGGCCGCCCCACTGGGGGTTGGCGGCGACCTCGTCCGGGCTGACCCAGGGGGGCGCGGCGTAGCCCGGCGCGTTGAAGCCCAGCAGGTCAAAGTAGCGCGCCGCGCCCGCGTCCAGCATCTCGCGGACGTAACGGTCATCGGGGACGGCCACCGGCAGGTCCGTGCCGGTCGGCGCCAACCCGGCGGAGATGACCAGCGCGTTGGGGTCGGCCCGCTTGATATTCTCGTAACAGACCTTGAGCAGTTGCACGTATTCGGCGGCGTTAGGGGGCTGCCCGCCCCACTCGCGGCTCAAATTCGGCTCGTTCCACACCTGATAGGCCTGGATATAACCCCGGTAACGGTCGGCGATGGCGAAGCAGAAGTCGCCGAAGTCTTGCAGGTTCTGGGGCGGCCCCTGGACGACATCACCGCCCGCGTAGGCGCGCCTGGCCCAGGGCGGCTCATGGTCAATGCGGGCCAGCAGCTTCAGCCCCTTCTCGGCCACCTGGCGCACGATGCGGTCGGCGCGTGACCAGTCAAACACGCCCTTCCCGGCGCCCTCAATGTCGCGCCAGGCCATGCCTTGCTTGACCCAGGAGAACCCCATCTCCTTGATGAGGTTGAGGTCACGGTCGGCGACCTCTGGCCGCCACCAGAGGAAGGCCTGGATGCCGTACTCCGGTGACCTGAGCGGCAGGGAAGCCACCGTTGTTGGGAGAGGCGTGGCCGTGGGCGTGGGCGTCTTTGTCGGCTTGCGGGTAGGCCCTGGCGTCCCGGTCGTCGGTCGCTCCGTCGCGTTGGTGGGCGGGGGAGCGGCAGGGGTATTGGTCGGCGGTCGCAAGACGGTGGGCTGCACGGTTGACGCGGGGCCATCCGGGCTGCAGGCGGCCAGGGCCAGCAACCCGATCAGCCCGGCCAGGACCAATAGGGGTAAGAGCCTGACTAGAGCCCGGTACCGGAAAGCCTGGCACGGGGGGCGGGCATTGGCCCAATATCCGGCTTCAGCCGGGTTGTGCTTCCGCCCAGGAGATGCTGTATCCATTTGCGTCTTTATTTTGATACCTCCTTCGCCGGCGAAGCATGACATTGCTCAGCGCATATTTGCCCCCTCAGGGCGATATTAGAGAAATATGACCTTAAGCAAACAGGCGCAGATTATAACACAGATCGGGGATTCCAGGTGGGGGAAGTCTAACCCCCCCACCCTCCCTCATAAGGGGGGAGGGAAGTCCGCCGGGGGATAGAATCCCTCCGGCGACTTGTATCCAACCCGCTACGCGGGTTTCTCAGCAGAAGCCGCCGATTAGAAATCGGCGGCGGGTTTCCCCCTCTCCCTTGACGGGGGAAGGGGTGACCTCTCCCCTGGCCCCTGGCAGTTGGCTCACGCCCAGGGGAAATGTTATAATGAACTTCAAGAAAATCCCGTTCTTAAAGAAAGGCAGATGAGATGACTGATCCCCGGATTGAGAAGCTGGCCCAGGTGCTCGTCCAGTACTCGGCGCCGGTCCATGAAGGTGACCTGGTGGTGATCCGTGCGAATGCGGTGGCCGCGCCACTGATCCAGGCGCTGTACCGCGAAGTGCTCAAAGCGGGCGGCTATCCGATCACGCAGATCACCGTCTCCGGCCTGAACGAAATCTTTTTCAGAGAGGCCAGCGACGCCCAGCTTGAGTTTGTCTCGCCTGTAGAACGCCTGATCTATGAGCAGTATCAGGTGATCTACACCATTATGAGCGAGACGAACACCAAGGCGCTGACGACCATTGACCCGGTACGCCAGCGCCGCGTTCAGGTGGCGCGCCGTGACCTGACAGAGACCTTCCTTAACCGTGCGGCTCGCGGTGATTTGCGCTGGGCATTGACGCTTTTCCCCACCGATGCTTACGCCCAGGATGCCGAGATGGCGCTGGATGAGTTCGCCGACTTCGTCTTTGGCGCCGGCCTGCTGGATGACCCCGACCCTGTGGCGCGCTGGCGCGCGATCTCGGCGCAGCAGCAGCGGCTATGTGAATGGCTGAAGGGTAAGCATGAGATCCATGCCATCGGCCCGCATGTGGATATGACGCTCTCTATTGAGGGCCGCACCTTTATCAACGCGGATGGCCGCCATAACTTTCCCGATGGCGAGATCTTCACCGGCCCGGTGGAGGATTCGGTCAACGGTTGGGTGGAATTTACATATCCGGCGATCCACAATGGGCGCGAGGTGGAAGGCATTCGCCTGCGCTTTGAAAATGGTAAGGTGGTGGAGGCCTCGGCCAGGAAGAACGAGGACTACCTGCTCAAGATGCTGGATGCGGATGAGGGCGCCCGACGGCTGGGCGAATGGGCCATTGCCACCAACCCCATGATCCAGCGTTTCACGCGCAATATCCTGTTTGATGAGAAGATCGGCGGGACGATCCACATGGCCCTGGGCGCCAGCTACCCGGAGACCGGCGGGCGCAACCAATCCGCCATCCATTGGGATATGATCTGCGACATGCGCCAGGGCGGCGAGATTTACGTGGACGGCCAGCTCTTCTATCGCGCCGGGGAGTTCCTGGTCTAGAGGCCGTGCCAGACCTCCACCCCATCCGGGGTGACGAGCAGAATCTGGCCGGTGAGGGGGTACTGGCGCTGGCGGGCATCGTCGCGGATCAGGGGGGCGAACTGCCTGGCCAGGTCAAAGGTAAAGGCGATCAGGAAATCGCGGTTGGGGATGCCCACCAGGTACTCTGGCCCCAGGTACTCGGCCAGGAAGTCGCGCTGGCGTGGCAGCAGGATGCGGGTGGCGTCATAGCCATCGCCGCTGTCAATCACGATGAAGGCGGAGAGGCTGCCCTCGTCAGGGGATTGGCTCATCTTGAGTGGCAGCCCCTCGGAGGCTGCCTCTAGATTCTCCAGGGCCAGCTCCAACAGGCTGTCAAAATCCGTCCCCCAGCGTTCCAGGTCGCACTGGCGCAGAAAGGTGACGTTGTCTGGCGCATCCAGCACCAGGGCGATGACCAGCCCGGCCTCCCAGGGCCGGTACACAGGTCGCCTGTCGGGATCGGCCATGCTGGCGCTCACCGCCTCCAGGGAGGCGGCAGGCTTGAGCATGGGGAAGATGCGTTCGCGCACCGCCTGCAGGTCCAGCGTGTCCAGCGCCGAGGCATCCAGCGGCAAAGCGTGCAGGAAGGCCACGAGCAGGGCATCTATTTCGTCGGGGTCCGTGATTGCGGCGGCGGCCTGGTACACGTCAAGCAGGCCGATGCTGAAGGGCAGGCCACCCTGCTCGCCGATCAGGCGCAGGGTCTCCCCCCGCCGCCAGGCCACCTCCGGCCAGATGGCGCGGGCCAGTTCCAGCGCCCGGTCGGTGAACGCCTCGGCGCGTTCCTCTTCACTTGCAGTGGGATCAATCATCCTCCCCTCCCCATTCTCGCCATTCAGGGCCCACTATTCTTTACATAACGATCAAAGAACGCCAGCGTGCGCTCCATAAACAACGTCCAGTCATCCCCGCGAAATGAGTGGGGCGCGCCAGGATAGCTGTAATATTCTACTACGGCCCCCGCCTCCTGCAAGCGCCTGGCCAGGTCGGCGGACCAGGCCGGCGGCACCTGGTTATCGGCCTCGCCGTGATGGATGGAGACAGGCGCACGGACGTATTCCAGATAATGGATCGGCGAGAGGCGGGCGTACACCTCAGGCAATGCATCGGGTGTGCCCCCGACCAGGCGCGCCCACTCGTCCGGCCCGCTGCGATCCCACATCGTGCGAATATGGCGCCAGTTTTCGGCAGCATCCGCGCTCATCGCCCCGTAGAGCACGAAAGCCTTCACCCTGGGGTCAATCACCATAACATAGGCGCTGATGCCCCCGCCCATGCTGTGCCCCCACATGCCGATCCGGCTGGCGTCGGCCAGGGGTAGGGTCTGGACCGAGCTGACCAGGTTGAGCACGTCAATGGCGTAGCCGATGCGGAAGGGGTTCTCACCCTCGTCGGACCCGCCATAGCCGCGATAGTCCGGGGAAATCGTCAAATAGCCCTGGCTGGCGTAGTAATCGGCATAGTCGCGCAGGTAGGTTCCGCTGACCGAAGGGGGCGTGACGTAGCCGTGATTGAGGATGAGCACCGGGAAGGAGCCATTCCCTTTGGGGATATTCATGCCGCCGGTGATGCGCAGCCCGTCGCTGGGGTAGGCGATGAGGGTACGAGTGAAGGCTGGGGTTGTTTCTAAAGTGCGGACGATTGTGATGGGCCCGCCGGGATAGCTGCGCGCCCGCAGGGCCTCAATGGAGAGCGCCGCCAACCGGTCGGGCGTGACTGTCGCCGTCGGGCTGTCCGTTGGCTGAAGCGTGGCCGTCGGTGGGGGTGTCTCTGTTGGCTGGGGCGTGCTTGAGGGTAACGGTCGTGATGGAGCGGTGAAGGCTGCCTCCGTTGTGGGCACAGTTGTTGCGGTCACAAGAGCCTCCGGCGTGTGTGCAGGTGTCCTGGTTGGCGCAGGGGGCGGCGTGCTCTGGCAGGCGGCCAGCGCCAGGCTAAGGATGAGTAGGGCGAACCGGGTGGAAGCCCGGTGGCGGGTGGGGGGTTGGCGACACATCGCGGCGATTTTACCCCTTCGTTGTGCTCAGGGCAAGCCCTGGAGGTAAGTCACCCCCCTCCCTGTCCCTCCTCCTGAATGGGGGAGGGAAAAGGCCGCTGCCGATCAGAAATCGGTGGCTTCTTCTGAGAAACCCGCTACGCGGGTTTGATACGAGTGGCCGGAGGATTCTATCCCCCGGCTGGGCGCAATAAATTGCGCCCCTACAGCTTCCCCGGCCTCCCCTATCCAGGGGGAGGGAGATGGGGTGGGGGGAAAGGTAGAAGGGGGGACTTAAGCGCCCGGTTGGAGCGGCAATGTGAAGGTGAAGGTGCTGCCCTGGTTGGGCTGGCTCTCAACCGAAATGCGACCGCCGTGCGCCTCCACCGCCAGGCGGCAGAACGCCAGGCCCAGCCCGCTGCCATTGCGGGCCGTCTTATTCACCTGGACAAACTTCTCAAAAATATGGGCGTGATATTCCGGGGGGATGCCCTCACCGTCGTCTCGCACGCTGACCACCAGGTGATTGTTCTGCGCACACGCGGCCAGAGTGATGTGGCCACCCGCCCCGGTGTGCTTCAGGGCATTGTGCACCAGGTTGTGGATCACGCGCCCGATCAGGTCACGGTCTATCATGACCGGCGGCAGGTCGGGTGACGCCTCTATGGAAATGTGCTTGTCTTGTTGCTCGGCCAGCGCAGCGGCCTGCTCTACCCCAGCCTGAAGCAGATCCAGGATGGCAGCGGGCTGGCGGTTCAGGTGCAGTTCCCCGGCCTCCATGCGGTTGATGTCCAGCAAGGTATCAATCAGGTTGGCCATCGCCTGGCTGCTGCGCCGCACATTCATCAGAAAACGCGCACGCTGCTCAGCCAGATCGGGCCGGGCCAGCGCCTTCCCCAACAGGCTCAGGTTGGCAAACACGGCTGAGAGAGGGCTGCGCAGGTCGTGGACGACCATCTGGGTCAGATCGTTGCGCAAGGCCTCGGAACGCTTTAGCTCAGCATTGGCCCGCTCCAGTTCCTGGGTGCGCGTCTGGATGAGCTTATCGGCGCGGCGCACAATCCCCAAGAGCAGCAGGAATAAGACGGTCATCGCCAGGCCGGTGACCGTGACCGTGCGGACGCGGACGGCGATAGCACGGTTCTCCAGCTCCGGTATAGAGCGCACCAACTCCAGGACGGCCACAGGGGGTGTCTGGCCGGCGACGCCATCTGCCGGGAACACGGGCACATAGGTTTCCAGCACAGTGACCGGCTCAGACGCGCCTGGCGCGATGCGCTGCTCAACTTCGCTGATGGTTTCGCCCAGGGCCACGCGGTTAAACCACCGCTCCAGGTCCTCCGGGCTGATCTGCGCCTCCAGTGTTGGGGGCGATACAGGCATGGCATGGGCATTATCGGCATATATGCCTGAGGCCGGCGCGTCATGGCTCAGCCGACCGGGACCGGCTTTGTAGACGACGCGCCCATGCAGATCGTATATGGCGAAGTCCATGAAGCCCTCAGAGGCGGCAAGCTGTTGTCCCAGCCATGCCTGTATCCGATGGTCCTGGGCGATCTGACCGACCGTCTGCGCCGGGCGCAAAGCGGGCATCTCCAGCGCCAGGGTGCGCGCCAGGCTCGCGGCGCGGCTGATGTTCTCTGTCTCTATATAGCTGATGAAGTCGCCGCTTGACACGCGGGCGGAGAGTTCGCTGATGCCCAGGGCCAGCGCAGCAATGACGATCAGGCTGGCTGCAGCGAAGTACGAAGTCAGCCGGAAGGTGCGGCTATGCTCGTAGGTGCGCCACAGGCCGATCATGGTCAGGGTGAAGCCAATAAGCAGCAGTACATGGTAGGCCCACCAGCTCAAGTGCCAAATGGGGAAGAGATACATGCTGATGCTGGCACAGGCCAGCAGCGCGGCGGTCAGCGCCATCAGCCCATCAAAGTGCACAGCACCACGCCGATAATCGCGCCACAGCCGGAGGGCCGCTATCCACCAGAGCACGAAGGTGGCCCCAAACAGGACTTTGGTATGCCAGGGCTGGGCCAGGCGCTCTACCGCTGTCAGCCAGTCGGGCGCAAAGGCGACGATGGCGGCATAGGCCAGATAAGCCCCGATAGAGGCCAGGACGATGCGCCTCCATTGCCGTTCCCAGCCCTCAACGGGCGCTTCCGGTGCCAGGTGTGCGCTGAGAGCGAAGAAAGCCGCGCCAACAAGCAGCGTCAGCCAGGCCGACCAGGCCACAGCAGGGTTGAAGCTGGCGATCAGCGCACCCGGCGTCGTCAGGCCATGCAAGAAGAACAGGCTGCCCATCGCGGCGAAGGCCAGCCCAAACAGACGGTGACGCGGCGCGGCACTCGCCCCCACGCTGGCGATCACTAACCAGGCGACGACCGCAGCGCTGAACGAGATATAGGTCACAATGTAGAAATGAAAAATCGGCTGATGGAAGGTGATGTCTAGCGCAGGGACGACTTGAAGCAAGGCGAACAGGGCGAGGACCAGCCCCAGCGCCGATAGTGCCACAACCTGCCAGGTGGCCCGCATCCGGAGAATGTGAGCGACCATTATCTGCCAATTATAGGGCGCGGGCCAGCCCTGGTCTGTAGGAAAGTTGTCCCGCCGTGCAGCACGGCATATACTGTAGATATGCAAACACCATTTGCTATCACCATCGTTGGCCTGGGGCCGGGCGACCCGGCCCAGATCACGCGCGAGGCCTGGGACGTGCTCAGCCGCGCGCGCGAGGTCACTGTGCGCACCTTGCGCCATCCCGCCGTCCCTGGTCTCCCCACCGGCCTGAAGCTGATCTCGTTTGATCACCTGTACGAGCGCGAGCGCGATTTTGAGGCTGTCTATGCCGGGATCGCGGCGGAGGTGTTGCGGCTGGGCCAGCGGCCAGAAGGCGTCATCTACGCTGTTCCCGGCCACCCGCTTGTGGGCGAAGCCAGCGTCACCCGCATCTTGAAAGAGGCCAAAGCCGCCGGGCTGAGCGTCCGCCTTGTCCCCGGCCTGAGTTTTATTGAGCCGGTGCTGGCGGCGTTGGAGCTGGATGCGCTGGATGGGCTGCAGGTCGCCGACGCGCTGGAGATCGCTGCCCGCGTGCACCCGCCGTTGAACCCCGATGTGCCCGCGCTGATCGCCCAATTGTATAGCCGCGCCCTGGCCGCCGAGGTCAAGCTGACGCTGATGAACGCCTACCCCGACACGCACCCGGTGGTGCTTGTCCATGCGGCAGGCACGGCCAGTGAGCGCGTTGAGCATCTGCCCCTGTATGCGCTTGACCGGCGTGAGACCCTGGGCGATCTCACTGTGCTCTATGTCCCACCGCTGCCGGTCCCCGGCGCCTTTGAGACCTTCCAGAACACCGTGGCCCGGCTGCGCGCCCCCGATGGCTGCCCCTGGGACCGCCAGCAGACGCACCAGAGCCTGCGCCCCGGCCTGCTGGAGGAGACCTATGAGGTCCTGGCGGCGCTGGACGCCGGGGATATGGAGGCCCTACGCGAGGAACTGGGCGACCTCTTGCTCCACATCGTCATGCAGGCGCAAATGGCCACAGAGGAGAGCAGCTTCCGCATGGCCGATGTCATCGCGCAGGAGAACGCCAAGCTTATCCGCCGCCATCCCCACGTCTTCGCTGGCGTGGAGGTCTCAGGTGTGGCCGAGGTCCTGGCGAACTGGGAGAAGATCAAGCAGGCTGAGAAAGCCGAAGCTGAGGAGGAAGCACCTGGCGAGGGCCTATCGGCCCTGGCCGGTGTGCCCCCGGCGCTGCCCGCGCTGGCCCAGGCCCAGGCCTATGGGCGCAAGGCCGCCCGCGTCGGCTTTGATTGGCCGGATGTGCATGGCGTGGTGGCGAAAGTTCATGAGGAGATCGCGGAAGTTGAGGCGGCCAGGACACCCGAAGAACGCGCTGCCGAGCTGGGTGACCTGCTCTTCGCTATCGTCAACTGGGCGCGCTGGCTGAACGTGGACGCTGAGACTGCGCTGCGCGAGGCCAACGCCCGCTTTGCCCGTCGCTTCGCTGCGGTGGAGGCCCAGGCGCGTGCTCAGGGCCTTGACCTGCGCCAGATGGGGCTGGAGGCGTTGGATGCGCTGTGGGAGGCGGCGAAAAACAATAGCCAGTCATCCCTCGGATGACTGGCTACGCTCGCAGTCGGGGCGCCCAGATTTGAACTGGGGACCTCACGGACCCGAACCGTGCGCGCTAACCGAGCTGCGCTACGCCCCGTTTCCCCGCAATTGCCGCGACGCTGGCCTCTGAAGAGGCACCGATTTGATTATACCCGAAAACACCCGGCCTGGCAAGGCGACGATCGGCCTGGGATGCATTCCACATCTGGGGCGAGTTTGTCACCCTGAGCGCAGCGAAGGGTCTCTGAGGTGCGAACTAGAGATTCTTCGCTTCCCCTTCCCCTTCGCTACGCTCAGGGTCAGGGCTTCGGCTCAGGATGACATTACCTGGGCCTGGGGGCGTCAGTTCCTTCGCTACGCTCAGGATGACATTATCCAGTGCGGCGTCATCTGGGCGGGGCGCGGCGCGCAGCGGCGGGTGGGCGGGTGG
>FWWM01000639.1_pt1 | contig 100665 bp, 94 predicted proteins | sample 2228351 | NCBI WGS metagenome assembly FWWM01 (sample SAMEA103939774, study PRJEB20133) | metagenome | reverse complement strand
TGCTCGCCCAGGACTACATACCCTAGGATGGCGGCCGATACAGGCTCAAGGGTGGCTACCACTATCGCCCTGCTCGCCTCGACACGCTTCAAGCCCCAGGTAAACAAAACGTAGGCCAGCAGAGCCTGTGCTCCCGCCGATGCGGCCAGGACCAGCCAGGCAGCCGGCGTCGCCGATGGGACCAGGGGTCCTGAAAGGGCCGCGATAGGCAGCAGCGCAAGGGTACCTACTATCAGTGAGAAGGTCACCAGGCCAAGGGGTTGGAGGTAGAGTCGATATGCCTTAGCCGTCACGGTGAAAACCGCATAGCTTGCGGCCGCGCACAGCCCAGTCACTACGGAGGTGATCGGTATGGAATTTGCTTCGTTGAACAGGTTGCTGACTAGGGCTACCCCCAACAGGGACGCGCCCATGGCCGCGAACCTGTGCTTGTCTGGCTTCTCGCGCCCCAGGACCCACGATATCAGGAAGGCTATCACCGGCGCCGTGTACACCAGGACCGCAGCAACGGCCACGCTGGCGCGAGTCAGGGTAAGGAAGTAAAAGATGTAGAACCCGGCCACCCCTGATAGGCCCATTATCACGAGGCCTTTGGCGTGGCTCCATGGGCCGCTGCCCTGGAAAGAACGCGTTACGCTCAGGGCCGCAAGGCCGAAGAGAGCGCCCACAGCGGAACGCCAAAGGGCTAGCTGATACGAGGTCATGCCCTGGCTGTAGACAAACTTTGCTACCAGGCCCAGACTGCCCCAGATCAGCGCAGCTAACGCGACAGCTCCGTAGGCAACAAGCGCAGACGTGGGAACAGCTTCAGCCCGCGACACTGCCCGTAGGTCCCCTGCCTATCTCCTCGTACATCACCTCGGCGGCCTGCAGGGCTAGCCATCCCTCGAGGGTCATGTTTTCGGGCCTGGTACGGAGGCGCTCCTGAGCCAGACGGAAGGTCTCCTCCAAGATGTGCATCACCAACGGTCTTGTCTCGTCGGAGAGTTGGATACCTCTGACCACCAGTTCCCGCTCGATGTACACGCTCAGGTTGTGGTGATACTCCTCGACGAGGCGTTGCCAAGCCTCCTGATCTCCCATCCCCGCCCTGTCCAGAAGTTCCCTCTGCTCAACCATCTCTCGATAGACACGCTGAGTGCCCCGCTCATCTATGGCCCCGCGCTTTCTGCTATACGTGTGGGCCTGAGTAAGCCGAGCCTTGTAGTCTTCGAACTTGTCGAGCATATCGTCCAGGGCCTTGACCATGGCGTTTTCCAACGTGGGCCCGTGGTCGCTGGTCGACAGCGTCGTGCCCGGAAGTGTAAGGCGCACCCTGGCCTCGTACTCCTTCTTGCGGCGCCTGTACTCGAGGACCACGTCGAAATGCACGATATCCTGGGGAAATTTGTCCAGGAGCCGAGACAGCTTCTCCAGCCGTTCAACGACCTCCTCTTTCAGAGGCTCCACCAGGCTGAAGTTCTTGGCCGTGATGTGGTAGTCCATCCGGAGCTACTCCGACCTCGCCGCAGCGGCATCCAACTGTCTTGTGAGCTCATCTATAAGGATCGACATCCTCACGCCGCTGCGCCGGCTGGTCCGGTAGGCGGCCGCCAAGGCCACATCCCAGGAGAGCCCCAGCCGCTCAGCCAGGCCTTCCAGCTTCTGACGGGTGTCCTCCTCCTCGAGCTCGGCCTTGATGGCTTTGATCTCATCGTTCATCATGCGAATGTAGTCGTACTCGGCCATTGGTCCTCCAAAAGGTCTTAAGATTGATCGCCACGCCTGCCTGGCCCAAAGTACTGGTACATAAGCCGGTACTGGGCACACAGGCCGTAGAGCAACTTCTCCTTCTCCTCAGGTGTGAGGCTGCTGATAAGCTCCTCGATAGTCTGCGACACATCCTTTCCCTCAAGGATCTTAACCGCCCTGTCCACCAGCTCAAAGACGCCCCTCGCCTGGCCCTCCATGCGCTTACCCTTCCCTCAGAAATTTTTCTCTCGGCCCATAACGCCCCCAGATGGCCATTTTGCCAGAAAGTCCAGGACTATGCCAACCACCTCCTCGCGAGTGAGCTGATCTGTTTTTATGTACAGATCGGCCTTTTGGCGAGCCCAGGCTAGGCGCTTTCGCTCCTCCTCCAACAGCAGGCGGGTGAAGGTGGTGTGACCGCGGCGGCGTATGGTGGACAGATTGGCATCCAGATACACCACTATGTCCGGCTCCTTGGCTCGCCAAAGCTCACGCACATACGAGTGCTCCTGGGCAACCGAGAAGGCCTGGAAACCCAGCTCCCTCAGCTTCCGCTCCAGGGTGGTTTTGCCAGATCCACACACGCCGACGATGGCGATCCTCGGCCCAACCCTATCCCCCATGCCAGTAGAGAGGAATTGCCATGAAGAGCCGCCTCGGCCCTCCAGCTCCGTTCGCCATAACCACGCCCATGACCATGACCGTCATGTCGTCGTGGGCGCGTCCGCCGTCGGCCTCGATGGCGGCCATCAGGATAGCATTGGCAACCTTGTACACGTCCGGCCCCAGGCTCGCCCTAGCCACGTCGGCCAGGGGAAAGCGGCCCCTCCCCGCGTTGGACACGCCGTCGCTCACCACCACCACGTAGGTTTCCGGCTCTATGGGAATTCGCGTCATTACCGGCACCACATGCGACTGCATGCCGATGGGAGGCGAATCCTTGTCCAAGAGCCTCAGTTCTCCGCGGCACATCACAGCCACAGGGGCCGGATTGTTCCGCGCAAGGACGATAGCGCGGGCCGGCACGTCCAGGGTAGCAATATTCAAGGTGCACAGCACCTGACCGTGGCGATAGGCGTACAGGTAGTCGTTAGCCGCCATGGCCACGGCATCCTCTCTGGCACCCTCTTTCAGCATCGTTATGGCCTTGCCGGCCACTAGGTTGCTGAGAGTCTTAGCTGCCCGCCCGCTGCCCTGGCCGTCCACGAGCACTACGGAGAACCCGCCGTGGGGCCTTTCCACCACCTCCAAGGTGTCGCCGCTCTCACTGACCCCCCATTTGGGCACCTTGGAGACCCCGAGGCGGAACTCCAGAAGCGCGGACACCGTCCTACCTCCGCTCCACCCTTGGCCTGCGACTGTACATCCTCTCATAATACTGGGAAAACTCCCCTGCCTTCACCTTCCGCCACCACCACTCGTTGTCCACGTACCAACGGACCGTTGCCTCCAGGGCCTCCTCGAAATCGTGCACAGGCCTCCATCCCAGGGCCCTGACCTTAGAGCTGTCCAGGGAATACCGACGGTCGTGCCCAGGCCTATCCTGAACGTAGGTTATCAGCTCCTCTCCCTTCCCCAGGAGCCGGAGTATCATCCTAGTGATCTCCAGGTTTGTCCTTTCGTTGCCGGCCCCAATGTTGTAGATCTCGCCGGGCACGCCCTTCTCCAGAATCAGGTCCAGCGCAAGACAGTGGTCCAAAACGTAAAGCCAGTCCCGTACGTACAGACCATCGCCGTAGACAGGAAGGGGTTTGTCTTCCAGGGCATTGGTTATAAAGAGGGGTACCAGCTTTTCCGGATGTTGGTAAGGCCCAAAATTGTTGGAGGACCGCGTTATCACCACTGGCACACCGAAGGTCACAAAGTACGCACAGGCCATCAGATCGCCGCCCGCCTTGCTGGCCGAGTAGGGGCTCCGCGGCCTGAGGGGATCGTCCTCCTTGGAGGAGCCCTCCAGGACGCTGCCATATACCTCGTCGGTGCTCACCTGCACAAACTTCTCAACCCCCGCCTTCCGGGCCGCCTCCAACAGAACATAGGTACCGTAGACATCCGTGAGTATGAAGCTGCCGGGCTCCTCTATGCTCCTGTCCACGTGAGTCTCGGCCGCGAAGTTGATCACCAGTCGACAGCCCTGCATGGCCGAGGTCACCACGTTGGGGTCCGCAATGTCCCCCTGGATGAAGGTTATCCGGCCGCTCCCCATGACATCCCGCAGGTTGTCCAGGTTGCCGGCGTAGGTCAGCTTGTCCAGCACCACCACCTGCCAGTCGGGTTTTACCTGCAGGATGTGGCGCACGTAATTGCTCCCGATGAATCCTGCCCCTCCGGTCACAAGGACGCGCTCAGCCATGTCAGAAGATCCCTACCTTGCTGTGGTCTCCCAACACGAACTTGTGGGCCTTGGGCTTCATGGGGGATCGGCAGATCTCCACGTTGCGGCCTATGAGGCTTTCCTCGATGCGCACGTCGATGTCGACGATGCGGCTGTTCTCGAGCACAATGCTGTGCTCGATCTCGCTGTTGGCTATGGTCACATTGTAGTAGATCGATGTGAAGGGGCCAATATAGGAATTGATTATCTTGCTGTTAGGACCGATGATCACCGGTCCGCGCAGCACGCTGTTGATGACCTCGGCACCCTTCTCCACCACCACTTTGCCGTAGACCCGCGAGGCCTCGTCCACGTGTCCATCGATGCGGGTCTCCAGCTTGTCGAGGACCAGACGGTTCACCTCCAGCATGTCCTCCATCTTCCCGGTGTCGATCCACCAGCCCTGCAGGATGTGGGCATGCACCGAGTAGCCGTGGTCCACCAGGTACTGGATGGCATCCGTGATCTCCAACTCTCCCCGCCAGGAAGGCTCGATGGCGTCCACTGCCTCGAAGACGTGTCGATCGAACATGTAGATGCCCACCAGAGCCAGGTCGCTGGGGGGAGCCTTGGGTTTTTCCACGAGCCGCACCACCCTGTCGCCCTCCAGTAGCGCTACCCCATACTGCTGAGGGTTGGGCACCCGCTTCAAAAGGATCTGGGCATTCCAGCCGTTGGAGAGGAACGCCTCGACCAACGGCGTGATGTCCTCCTCCACCACGTTGTCCCCAAGATACATCACAAAGCGCGATTCCCTGAGGAAGTCGCGGCTGATCTTCACGGCGTGGGCCAGCCCAAGGGGAGCCTCCTGCCTGATATAAGTGACCTTAGCGCCCCACCTGTCGCCGTCTCCCACGGCCTGCCTGATCTCCTCGTGGGTGTCTCCCACCACGATCCCTAGCTCCCTAATGCCGGCCCGCACCAGGGCCTCGATGCCGTAGAACAGCACCGGCTTGTTCGCCACGGGCACCAGCTGTTTGGCGCTGGTGTAGGTTATCGGGCGCAGGCGGGTCCCCTTGCCGCCCGATAGGATCAGCCCCTTGGGCTCCATGGTAGCTCACCTTATTCAGGGCATGCCGCTGCAAGCATAACACAGCAGGGTTGGCCTTGACAAAGGATGGCCGTCATACCTGCGAGGCCTTAAGGAGGGCATAGAGGGCCCCAGGCAACCCGTCTCTGCGCATCACTCATCGCAACTGTATCTGCCACCTCGCCTACCAGGCATCACGGGAGCGCTGCAGCCAGAGTGACGCTGCGCACAGGGCATTCCGACCTGCCCTCTAGGAGACAGTCGTGTCGAGAGACACTGGGCACCCGCGGCCGATCCGCAGAGACACCTGCAAGCCCCGTGGCCGCCCCCTGCACATATTCACGGACGGAGATACTTCAAGGCCTTGCGTCCTGCAGATACCAGCTGCTGCCCAGTAGGAAGGAGCAAGGCCGGCACGCTCCGCCGCCTGCGCAATGGAAGCCCCATGGACTAGCGACCCTCGAGACAGATGAAGAGCTGCTCTCCCCTCGGCAAAGGACAGGCGAATGCTGGAAGGACAAATGGCCCAGTCCTTCGCAAGGGCTTCACAATGGTACCTTAGTGGAGCAGGGGAAAGTACCTGAGCAGCGCCCATTACGCTGGTCACATGGAGCACTTGGCGCGCCGGGCGGGGCACCTCTCGGCCCGCGGCGTCCCGACACGCCTTCTGGGCTCCAGAGCTACGGGCAGGGCCTGCGGATCCATGCCGGCCCCAAGTGGGTGCACGGCGTCCGCTGGCATCACGGCCTTGGACATGGTCCGCCCGCCGCGGAGCTTATGGGCTGAGCTGGCAATGCCTGCCTCAGGGTACCGACCACCCCTATGGGAGTGCAGGTGACCCCTGAAGCAACTGTGGAACCGATGACGCCTGCAGAGGCGCGGGCGCCGGATCGAGCAGGAACCGGATCCGCAGCGGATGCCGGCTGGATCCTCACTTACGTCGAAGGTTCCTTAAGGGCCGTCCGATCGGTTCCTTGGGATGACTCTGGCCAGGCCTGTGGCCAGCTTGCCGGCCGTCCAGGCGGCCGCAGGCAGGCCTGGAACGGAGCGGCAGGCCTCTCCGCCCGTATAGAGTGCCAGCTAACCGGTAAATCGGCCGTCGGGATGCGGCCCTCGGGCTGGGTGCCGGGCTAGTCCCGGCCAGGATCTACCGGACCGGAGGTCCGCCCTCAGCGCATGACCTCGTCGAGCCAGGATATCCAGGTGCGGCGCACCTTGCCAGGCCACAGGGGCGTGGAGTGGTAGCCGCCGTCGGCCAGGTATATCGCCTTGGGCTCGGGGGCTAGGGCATAGAGCCGCTGGGACGAGCCGTAGGGCACCACGCTGTCGCCCTTGCAGTGGACGAAGAGGTACGATCTGGGAAGCGATCTCTCCAGGGCCGCCGATGCCCGCTTTCTCACCCATCCTGCCAGGGCCCGTCCCCAATGGATGACCATCCTCCGCCCCTGGAGCAGCATCTTGGCACTGCCCAGCAGGCCTTGCCACAGAGGCCTTCCCGGAAAGGTCCTGAACCCAGGAAACCTGTGCACTCCATGGAAACCTTCGGGAAGCGCTGCCCCTTCCTGCTCGAAGAGCTCGTCGTCCGGCGCGGCCAGGAGGACCGCGGCCCTGAGGGGCACATCGTGGGTCCCGAGGATAGCGGCCCGCGCCCCCATGCTATGCCCCACCACTGCCAGAGGCTTTCCCTGCAGCTCGGGTTCTGACATCATGCCCTCGAGGGCGGCCCTCACGTCGCTGTCCAAGTCGCCGTCAACTACCCCTTGGCTCTTGCCGTGACCTCGGAAGTCGAAGAGGAGCGCACCAAAGCCGCGCTCCACGAGCCTGAGGGCCGCAGGCACCATCTGCCTGTGGTCCGATGCGATGCCGTGGCAGAAGAGGACCCCCGCCCGAGGGGATCCTCGGAGCGGGAGGATGAGCTTCCCGTACAAGGACGCGGCCCTCGAGGCAATGGTGAGCGGTCTAGTTCGGAATCTGGGCAATTTCGACCTCAACCTGCAAGTTAGGGGCCCGAAGGCTCTCTGGCGGAGAGGGTGGGATTCGAACCCACGGGGCCGCTTTCGCGACCCACTCGCTCTCCAGGCGAGCGCCCTAAGCCAGCTAGGCGACCTCTCCTTCTGCCATCGGACCCCGGCGGAGAGGGTGGGATTCGAACCCACGGGGCTTTCGCCCAACTGTTTTCAAGACAGCCGCCTTAAACCGCTCGGCCACCTCTCCGCGCACGGCGCGCCTGGACGGACTCGAACCGCCGACCTTGTGGTCCGCAACCACACGCTCTATCCACTGAGCTACAGGCGCACACTGCAGAGGGCCCAGGGCCCCCGCCGGCGGGGAGAGAGGGATTCGAACCCTCGGCGGAAGTTTTTAAAGCTCCCGCAACCGCTTAGCAGGCGGCCCCATTCGGCCTCTCTGGCATCTCCCCCGTCAAGCTGCGGCGGAGAGGGTGGGATTCGAACCCACGGGGGTTTTCCCCACTTGTTTTCGAGGCCGCCTTCTTGATCCGCTCGGCCACCTCTCCCCATACCGCAATTTGCATTATATCCTACGGTCCACCGGCCTGCAACGCAAGGCCAGCTTGACCGCCACCTGGCGCGTGCGCTACACTTCCCTTGCCCCCATAACCACCCCCACAGGAGGAGCACAGTGGACAGGCCAGACCTGGAACTCCTACAGGGCGCCATCGACATGCATGCCCACACCCACCCGGCCATCTTCAAGCGGCACATCGACGACATAGATCTGGCCCGCTACGCCATCCAGTACGGCATGCGAGGCTTCGTCCTGAAGGACCACGATTCCTCTACCACGGGCAGGGCTTACCACCTCCGCAAGAACGTCGAAGGCATAGAACCCTTCGGCGGCATAGTGCTCAACCGCTCGGTCGGAGGCCTGAACCCCCATGTGGTGCAGGCCGCCCTCCAATACGGCGCCAAGGTGGTATGGATGCCCTCTAACCATTCCAAGTGGCACGCCGACTACTTCAGCACTCCAGACTATCCCCAGATGGGCCGGCGCATGCGCCAACTGCCTGGCGAGGGTATCTCAGTGCTGGACCCCGACGGCCAGCTCAAGCCCGAGGTACTAACCATCCTCGACCTCATCGCCGAGTACGATGCGTGCCTGGGCACAGGACACCTGAGCATCCAGGAGACCCTCAAGCTCGTGCCCGAGGCCAGGCGCCGAGGCGTCACGAAGATACTGTATACCCACGCCAACTGGGCCCTTACCCGCATCGACCTCGACACCCAGCGACAGTTGATCCAGCAGGGCGCCTACCTGGAATACGCCGCCGTCTCCATAGCCTCGCCCATCTTCTTCGAACAGCAGCCCCGCGAACTGGCCGAATGGATAAAGACCTTCAAGGGCGAAGGGCTTGTGCTTAGCTCGGACCTCGGTCAGTACTCGGCGCCTCCCCATCCCGAAGGTCTCCGCATGACCATAGCAGCCCTCCTCGACGAGGGCGTCCCCTACGAATACCTGGAAAAGATGACCAAGATCAATCCGGCCAGGCTCCTTGGGCTGGAACCGCCTTCGTCGTAGCTTCCGGCCCCCACGTGACAGAGGACTCCGTCGGACACCGTGCCTACAGGCCCAAGGGACTATCACCACAGCACCGTCGGTCCGCCGAACGCAGAAAGGCCCTCTCCGATCCGGGGTGGGCCTCCTGAGTGAAGCTGCCGTAACGCGGCCTGCCAGCCCCAAAGTCCTCTCACGCCGTCTGTTGCAGCTTAGCCCGAGACCATCCCCGGGACCGGACGGAAAACCAGCCCCGGGCCCTAGATTGCCGCCCGCCATCCGTAGCCTCCCGACAGCTAGGAAGTTGCGACCACATGGGGACGTGCCATTCCTTAAGCATCCACCCACCAGAGAGAGCTCTTTGCCCTCCGGTACGGCAGTACCAAAGTCTCCAACCCTTCTGTACCCTGTGCAAGCGCAACTGCCTGTCCGATAACTGGCTCAGCACACCTTTGGAGCAGGAGGCACAGACATGTCTATACGTACCAAACTGCTGGCATCTTTCGGAGCTCTAGCAGTGTTGCTGGTTTTGGTAGGAGCCCTATGCTTCTGGATGGTAACAAGCCTGGCAGGCAGCACCCACGCCGTGCGCATGAATGGAGAGACTACCTTCCAAGGCGCTTCCCTTGTCGACCACCTCCAGAACCTCAGGATAAGGGCCCTCCAGGCTTCAACAGCGGGCACACCCACCCAGGCCAAAGAGTTCAACAGCCTAGCAGACGCCGATGCGAAAGCCTTCCAAGAAGGACTGCAGAGGCTCAAGGGCTCCGAACTCGATGCCCAGGAGCAGGCCAAGGTCAAGGCCGTAGAAGATGCCTTCAACGCCTACAACGAGGCCAGGCATAAAACCATGCAGTTTGCCATGGACGGCAACTTTGTGGAGAGCCAGAAGAACGCCGCCGAGAACGCTGGCCCCAAATACGAGGCTACATATAAAGTTCTGCAGGACCTGCTGGACTATGAACAGAAGATTTCCGAGCAGACAACCGACGCTGCCGAGGCCCAGGCCAACCTGGCCAAGCTGGCCGTGGTTATCGGCTGTCTGATAGCCGTCCTGCTATCGGCCGGGCTGGCGGTGTACCTGACCAGGAATATCACAGCGCCCCTGCAGCTGGTAGTCTCTGCAAGCCGCGAGTTGGCCGAGAACCAGCTTCCAGCCCTGCGAAAGGCCCTGGCTTCCCTTGCGGCCGGCGACCTGACCGTAACGCCCTCTGTCAGCTTCACACCGCTCACGGTGAGATCCAAGGATGAGACGGCTCAGCTGGTGCTAGCCTTCAACGCCATGGGGGAGGCCCTTTCTGCCTCGGCCTCGGACCTTTCGTCGGCCGTGAGTTCCCTCCGCCAGACCCTCTCGCGGGTGGTGGAGGTTACGGAGGAGATGGAGAGCGGAAGCCGCGAGCTTGATGCGACAGCCCGCTCCACCGACGAGATGACCGACCAGGTGAAGCGGACCATCGCCGAGATGGCCAGGGCGGCGGGCGAGCAGGCGTCCAGCTTGGCCGAGGCTTCCAGCGCTCTGGAGCAGCTCGCCTCGGCCGTGGAGAGCGTAGCCAAGGGCGCGTCGGAGCAGTCCTCGGCGGTGGACGTCACGGCAAGGCAGGGCGATGAGCTTCAGAGGCTGATCCGGAGCCTCGCGGAGGCTGCGTCCAGAGCCGGCGAAGCCACCAGGCGGGCAGCCACGGCTGCCGCCAAGGGCAGGAGTGGCCTCGAAGCTATCGTGGCTGACTTCCAGACCGCCCGCGAAGGCGTGGCCAATTCGGCCAGGGAGATATCGCGCATGGCTGAGGTCTCGAAAGAAATTGGACGCATCATTCAGGTTATCCAAGATATAGCCGATCAGACGAACCTGCTGGCCTTGAACGCCGCTATCGAGGCCGCCAGGGCCGGCGAGCACGGCAGGGGCTTCGCCGTGGTGGCCGATGAGGTAAGGCGCCTGGCAGACAGCACATCCCAATCCGCCAGGGAGATCGCAGGGATGATAGCCAGCATCCGCAAGCAGACGGAAGAGGCCGTGGCCCTCATGAATGCCCAAGCCGAGGCCGTGGACCAGATGGCCCAGAGAGCTTCACAGGCAGGAACCAGCTTTGCCGAAATAATCCAGGAGGCCGAGAGCTCCTCGGCTCAGACCCAGGCCATGCTGGAGCTCATGAAGGAAGCGGAAAAGGCTGTCGATCAGGTGGGCCGCGCCATAGAGCGGGTGGCTGCCGTGGTGCAGGAAAACATGGCGGCTACGGAGGAGATGGCCGCAGGGGCCAACCAGGTGAGAAGCACCGTCCAGACCCTGGCCGGCATATCCGAGGAGAACAGCGCGGCCGCCGAAGAGATCAGCGCAGCTGCCGACGCCACAGCCCAACAAGCCCAGCGGCTAAAGGACAGCGCTTCACGCTTCGCCTCCCTAGCTGGAGAGCTCCGCAACCTGATGGAAAGTTTCGACATCGGAAGAGCGAACCGCATGCAGCCAGCAAGAAAGGCTGCCTAAAGGGTGTTACGAAAAAGTAGTCCAAAAGTACCAGTCATCAGTGTGACATTGGGCTGTAGAGCATCTCAATAACGCAGACCTATAATAGAAGAGGAAACAAGAGAGCTGAGACGTGATGAAGGACATGCCGGCACGGGGGCTAGAAGGGCTCGCGGGTCTGGAAAAGCTTTTGGCCGACCTGGCAAGATCAGCCAGGTCGGCCACTGACGCCCATGTACTAGCGAGGCAGGTCTGCCCTGGCCTGGTCGAGGCCCTTGGCCTGGGCGCCGTCGGCCTAGCAGTGCTCGCAGGGGACACGCTTACCCTAGCCGCCTATTCAACCAGGGCGTCGGCCCGGGCGCGCTCCAAGGAAGACAAGGTTTTCTGCCCCTGGTGCCGACAGCCCATGTTCCCGCTGAGGCAGCTGCTGTCCCCGTCGGTCGCGCCCTGCCACGGCCTATACCCCTTCCTCGGCAGAAACCAGTCCATCGGGTACCTCTTTGCATCGGCCGGCAGCGGTTCTCTGGACCCCTCCACCAGTGCTTTCCTCTCCACGGTAGCCGTGGCATTGGGGGCCGTGCTGGAACGCATGGAGCTTCAGACCAGCTCCGAACAGCGGCTCAGGCGGCTCGAGGCCCTCCACAGCATTGCCCTGGCTGTGGCCTCTACCCTGGACCCCGATGCCCAGGTGGACCTCCTTCTGAACCGGGTAATGGAGGAGCTGGCGGCGGACCTTGCCGCGATTCACTTTCTCGACGCTTCAGGGACCCAACTAGTGATGGCCCACCAGTTGGGTGCCAGGCACCAGCCCCTGTGGAGAGATTTGAAGTTCAGGATAGGGGAGGGTGCTGCCGGATGGATAGCCCAGCACCGCACGCCTCTGGTGATCCCGGACGTTAACTCGGACCCCCGGTGGGTACATCCCCATCCAACCTACTCCGAGGGCATAGTCTCCTACCTGGGCGTGCCCCTCCTGGCTGAAAACCAGCTGGCGGGTGTCCTCGACGTGGCTACACGGACTTACAGGCGCTTTACAGAGGAGGAGGTCAAGTTCCTGGCGGCGACCGCCGCCCAGGCCGGCAGCGCCCTCCTCAACACTTATCTGCTTGGCTTTCTCCGCAGGCTGGTAGAGAACGCTCCGGACGTGATCTTCCGTATCGGGCTCCGGCCCAAAGTGATGGTGGAATACGTTAGCCCCGCGGTGGAGGCACTCACAGGCTACCAACCGCAGGAGTTCTACGCGAACCCAGGCCTGCTAACCGAGCTCCTAGCGACGAACTACCTTCAGGATGCAAAGGGCTGGACAGAGGGCGCCTACGTTTCGGGTCAGCCGGCGACCATACCTGTCCGCCACAGGGATGGCCGCCGAATATGGATAGAGGTTACGACGTCCCCGGTGCTAGACCGCGATGGCAGCATTATGGCTGTCGAGGGAATAGCCCGGGACATGACCGCCCAGAAAGCCGCTGAGGAAGAGAAGGAGAGGGCCCTCGAGGAGCTGGAGAGGAGGCTGGAACAGCTTCAAGCCCTCTATGAGATAGCCCGACACATGACAAACCCCTCGGACCTAGGGTCCTTGGTGCGAAAAGCCTTAGAGCACGTCCGTCGCCTCCTACAGGCGGACTACGTGGTGCTGTACCGTGCCGAACAGGACATCCAAGGACAGAACGTGTTGGCCATCATGGCCCACACAGGGCTGGACCCGGAAAGCCTGGAGAGGTTCGGGCTCCTGGAACCCGGCACGCCTTCAGCGGCGGTTCAGGCGGCCTCCTCCCGCAGGCTGGTGATCGTCGAGGACACCTGCAAATTCCCCTACCGACCTGAGACAAAGGAGGCGCTCCAACGCTTGGGCATACGCAGCCTCCTGGGCATGCCCCTCGTGGTCGAAGGAGAACTGTTGGGGGTCCTCAACGTCCTCTACTGCAAGCCAATGGAGATGGACGCCGATGCCCTCGGCCTCCTGGAGACCCTGGCCAACCTCTTGGCCACCGGTCTCAGGAGCGCTCACTCGCTGGAGGACCTCACGGCCCAGGCACAGCGGCTCGCGGCCCTCTATCAGATGGCCACAGCCATCAACAGGCATGCATCTATCTCCGAGATCTTCAACACGGCCCTCGAAGAGGTAGTATCCATCATCGGCGCTGACAGGGCCGGCATAGCCCTGGCCGATCCCGATGGCAACAGCTTCACCGTGGTAGCGGAGTATGGCGGCGGCATCGAGAGCGCCCTGGGAAAGAAAATACCCGCGCACACGCCACTGGAGAGGCGGCTAGTGAGGGACAGGAGGCCTGTGGCCATCCCAGACCTAGCCAACTGCCCTGAGCTGGGCACGGCCGCGGCCGTGCCCCTTTCCCTGGGCATACGTGCCATGCTCATAGTGCCCATCGTGATAGGGGAGACCGTGATCGGCACCATGGGTGTCGACAGCATGAAGCCTCGCCAGTTCATGGAAGCCGATATCTCCATGGCTCAGGCCATTGCCCACCAGGTGTCCGTTGCGTTGGAACGGGCTCGCCTGTTGGATGCCGAGCGGGAGAAGGTCGCCGAACTTGAGGCCCTCTACAGCCTTTCGCAGGAACTCTCGGACATACCGTATGACAGCACCGCCATTCTGGAAGCAGTGACCAGGCGGGCAGTGACGGAGCTTCCTTGCACCGCGGCTTTGGGGCTGCTGGTGGAAAACGATGAAGTGGTATTTGCCGCCCATCACGCTAGGCGGGCAATACGGTGGAGGCCGGCCAGCGGAACTCGGCGCGCCATTACGGCGTATCCGGCCCTTCTCCGGGCCTCCATGGCCCAGGAACCGTATCTTCTTTCAAGGCACGAAGCCGGCACTCTGCAGGAGAGACAGGAGTTATTTCCACCCACGACCCGGCACCTGTGCATCGTGCCCCTCAGAGTATCCATGCGTTTGCTGGGCTTCCTCCTTTTGGGAGAGGCCCGAAGCCCGCAGAGGGAGCCCTTTGGGCCTGCAAAGCTTAAGCTGGCCCGTGGCATGGCGCTGCAGACGGCCAGCGCCCTGGCCAGGGCACAGCTTTTCCACAGGCTAGAGGAGTCCTACCTCCAGACGGTCCTGGCTCTAGCCAAGGCCGTTGAGGCCAAAGACACCTACACTTCCGACCATGCCCAGAGGATCGCTGAACTGGCCGTCGCCGTGGGCAGGGAGATGGGACTGACCCCTCAAGAGCTGGAAGACCTGAGGTACGGCGCCATACTCCATGACATAGGCAAGCTAGCGGTGCCGGACGCCATCCTCCGTAAGGCAGGGCCCCTCGATCGGCAGGAATGGGATATCATACGACGCCACCCAGCCATCGGTGCCGAGATATTGAGCTCGGTCAAGCGCCTCGAAGGCGCAGCGCGCATAGTCCGCCACCACCATGAACGCATGGACGGACGGGGTTATCCGGATGGCCTGGCCGGCGAAGCAATCCCGCTGGGCTCGAGGATCCTGTCTGTGGTGGATTCCTTCATCGCCATGACCGATCGAAGGGTGTACCGTGCTCCGAAGTCCGTCCGGGAGGCCCTTGAGGAGCTCGATCGACACGCTGGCCTTCAGTTCGATCCCCAGGTGGTGGCCGTCTTCAAGCGGGTGCTTCAGAGGCTTCTCGACGTGCCGGAGAGGGCTTTCGAGACTTTGAAGATGTCCTTCAACTGAAGCTGCCGAATCCCTTTCAGCCACACTCCCTGGGCGGTCCTTCCCGTTCAAAACAGAGCCTCAAACCCGATCCCCCTAACTTTCGGAGAGGTCTCACCGCAATCCGGGGCGGCAAGTCCCGAGGCGGCTCTCAGGACGAGAAGTACACGGACCGACGCGGCTCTAGCCCCGTGCCAACCGGCTGAGGATAGCCGATAATAGGGATCGATGAAGCATACTGCCTGTCGACCATAGCGAAACCTGCATGAAGGTTCTCTTCGACGGCCGATGCATCCAAAGGGGCTTTCCGGGGGTAGGCCGTTATGCCCATCGGCTTCTCAGGGCCCTGGCGGCATTGCCCGACAGCCCGGAACTGACCGCCCTACTGCCCGCCAGAACCAAAGCTAGCTTCGACCTCAAGGGGTTGACGGTATCCCGTCAGATAGAGCGAGATGACTACCTCTTCAACCCGCTCGGCCAGATAGCCCTTGGCCTCAGGCTGCGCGGCATGCCTTTCGACCTGTGCCATTTCCCGTACATAATCCATCCCTTGGGCACCCGCATCCCCCGGGTGGTCACCGTGCACGACCTGATCCCCCTCTGGCTCCCCCATGAGCTTCCCAACAAGGGGCGGCAGTGGCTCTACAGGTTCGCTCTGCGCATCTCCATATCGGGGGCGAGGGCCCTGCTGATGCCCACACGGCACGTAGCCGACGCCGTACGCGGCGGCCTGGGCTTTAAAGGAACCGTGGCTGTGACCCCCTATGGCGTCGACCCCATATTCCGGCCGCAGGGAGACCCAGGTGCCGTGCTGAGCCAGTACTCGCTACAGCCTGGCTACCTGCTTTGCGTGAGCAGTCACAGGCCCCACAAGAATCTCCTGTTCCTCCTGGAAGTGCACCAGCAGGTGGTGCAGGCAGCGCCGTGCCCGCCAACCCTAGTGGTCATCGGGTCCAGAGGGCCGTCAACCCCTCAGTTGCTCAGGGCTGTAAAGACGTTGGGTCTGCGGGACAGGGTTCGTTTCCTCGAATGGGTCCCCGAGGGGCATCTGCCGGCCTTCTACAGCGGTGCCAAGCTCTTCCTCTTTCCATCCCTGATGGAGGGTTTCGGGTTCCCTCCCCTAGAGGCGCGCGCCTGCGGATCCCCGGCCCTCGTCTCCGACATACCTGCCATGAGGGAGAACCATGGGCCGGGTTCGCTCCTGTTGCCGCCCGCCGACCGCGACGCCTGGGTGCAGGCTATAGTTCATCTGCTACAGGACCCGGCAAAACGGGAGGAGATGGCGGCAGGAGCGGCCGAAGGGCTGAAGACCTTGACCTGGGAGCGCACGGCGCGGCTCACACTCCAGGCCTACAGGGAGGCCCTGGCTTGAGGGTGGTGCAGCTTTACAAGGACTATCCGCCGGTCATGGGCGGCGTGGAGAAGCACCTTCGGGACCTGGCCCGCGGCCTGCCCCGGTACGGCGTGAAGGTTACAGTGGTGGCATGTTCCAGGGACCGCACCACCCGGCTGGTGCAGGACGGGCCCTCCAGGATCATCCTTCTGCCCCGACACCTTCAGATAAGCTCGGCCCCCGTATCGTTGGCCATGCTGTCCGTCCTAAGGCGGCTGGAGGCCGATCTGGTTCACGGGCACCTTCCGTACCCTCCCGGAGAACTGACCGCCCTGCTGAGCGGCCGCCCGCTTGTGTGCACCTACCACAGCCCGATAGTGAGGCAGAGAATGCTGGGAGCTCTAACGGCACCCGTGACCCGTGCCGTCCTGAAGAGGGCCAGAAGGCTGATCGTGAGCAACCCGGTCCTCGCGGCCAGCCTGGGCGGAGACCTGCGGGCCCGGGCGGAGACGATACCCTTCGGCGTGGACCTAGAGCGCTTCACCCCTGCCGAGCAGGTGCAGGACAGCCGCGTGACGCGCGTGCTCTTCCTGGGACGGTTCAGGTATTACAAGGGATTGCCCGTGCTCCTAGAGGCCATGAAATCCGTACCCTCCGCGGTGCTTACCCTGGCTGGGGACGGTCCCCTCAGGCCAAAGCTCGAGGGCCTCAGCAGCACCCTGGGCCTGGAGGGCCGAGTGGCCTTCACGGGAGACATTGACGAAGGCCGTTTACCCGACCTCTACCGAGGCCACGATCTGTTCGTGCTTCCCTCGGACAGGCCCGGCGAAACCTTCGGCATCGCCATGTTAGAGGCCATGGCCTGCGGGCTGCCCTGCATAAGCACTGAGCTGGGCACTGGCACGTCGTGGCTGAACCGGCACGGCGAGACGGGCCTCGTAGTTCCCCCAGGAGATCCTCGCGCCTTGGCCGAAGCCATCTTGCAATTGTCGTCCAACCCTGAGCTCAGACGGCAGATGGGTGCTGAGGCTCGGCGCAGGGCCGAGGGATTCCCCCTAGAAAAGATGCTCGAGGCCACCTCCAGTGTGTACCGAGAGGTTGCAGGCTAGAAGTCCATCCGGACGGGCACGCCCCTAGCGGCCAAATAGTCCTTTACCGCCTGGATGCTAAGGGCGTTGTAGTGGAATATGGAGGCCGCCAGGGCGGCGTCAGCTCCACCCACTGTGAGTACCTTGAAGATATGCTCAGCGTTGCCGGCTCCGCCCGAGGCTATGACAGGTACCGGTACTGCCTCTGCCACGGCCCGCGTAAGCTCAAGGTCGTACCCGGCCTGGTGCCCATCGGCGTCCATGCTGGTGAGAAGTATCTCGCCGGCCCCCAGTTCGACGCCGCGCCGGGCCCACTGAACCGCATCCATGCCCGTGGGCCGGCGGCCCCCATGGGTGTACACCTCCCACCAGGTCCGTCCATCGGCGCCGACACTGCGCTTGGCGTCGATGGCCAGAACAATGCATTGGCTCCCGAAACGATAGGCCCCTTCCTCTATAAGGTGGGGGTTCTCCACGGCCGCGGTGTTCAGCGAGACTTTGTCGGCCCCAGCCAACAGCACGCGACGGATGTCGTCCACGGAGCGCAGGCCTCCGCCGACGGTGAACGGGATAAAGACCTTCCTGGCCACCCGCTCCACTATGTCAATCATTATCTCCCTGTGATCGGAGGACGCAGTTATATCAAGAAAAACTAGCTCGTCAGCCCCCGCCTGCGAGTACTGGGCGGCCATCTCCACCGGGTCGCCGGCATCCTTCAGGTCCACGAAGGACCTGCCCTTCACCACCCGGCCCTCCGTTACGTCGAGACACGGCACGATGCGTTTGGTCAGCACTTAAGCCTCCTCCGACTGAGAGGAGATCAGCGCCGCCAGATGGTCCTGAAGGACCTGAAGCTGTCGCTTCAGCCACCTTTCTTCCGATCTGGCCATCTCCGTCTTGAGGTCTTCCAGAGCTTCTGAGTGATCGCTCAGTTCTCCAAAAACCAAGGAGAGCTTCGCCTCTGTCTGACCGATCCGTTCCTCAAGGTGACCTACCCTCACATGCAGAGATGCCTCCACGCGGTGGATGATGTCGCGTAGGTCGTCCATCGAAGTCTGAAGGTGTTGGCGGACCTCCTCGATCCTTTCGGCCAGCCCGTCTGCAAGGGTCGAGAGCCTGGAGGCGTCGCTCTGCTCCCGGTCGGCAAACGTCGCCACCTCTCCAACCAGACTTTCGACTCTCTCCCTTAGGTCGGCGAGGGAATGTTGAAGTTGCCGCCTGCTCTCCACCTCAAGGCGAAGCTCAGAGGCTAGGGATGCCATCTCGGAGCATATGCCATCGAAGCGTTGGACCACCTCCTCCACCTGCCGCCGCACCCGCTGTTCCTCCAGCTGGACAGCGGCAGAGAGGTTGCTGAGAGCCGCCCTGATGTCGTCCAGGGCGGCGTCCTTCGCCATCAGGTTGGCCGACAAGGACTTATACTCCCCTTTGAGGCCCGAAAGCTCGCTGAAGGCCGTCTGCACCAGCCTGGAGACTTCGCTGATACCAGCCCTCAGCTCGTCCAGAGCCCCTTCTTCCCTACGGCGGGTGCCGATGACCTCCAGCAGCTGGGCCCTCAACTCCCTCACGGCAGCCATGGGGTCCTCGACGCGCCCCTGCAGGGTGGCGAACTGGTTACGAAGCCGCTGGAGGTCCATCTGCATCACCTGCACCATCTGGTTCAGCTCCTGCCAGCTCTGGACGGCCTCCTGACCTGCATCCCCCAATTTGGCCTCGGTCTGTCGCAGCGACTCCTCAAGGCGCGCGGAGCGCACCTGCTGGTCCCTCAGGGCCTTTCGAAGCTCGTCCACCTGCTGTTGCAGCTGATGGAGCTGTTTCTCCAGGGCGTGCTTCAGTTCGCCCTCCCTGAAGTCCCTCACGATATCCATCTTCCCTCCCGGAGCACCGACTTGAGCACCCTCACATAGGTCTCCACAACAGCCTCATCCTCAAGGACTATACCAAATCTCTCCACAGAGGGAGCCGCGGCCAGGCACCTGATGGCCACGGGCAGGGTAAGCCAAGCCACCTGTTGAGGCACCGCATATTTGGAAGCCAGGCCTAGACCCGGCAACGCCAGGCTCCTAGCCCTGAGGATACCAGCCACCGAAAAAAGGTTCTCTACGGCCGTGGTCAGGGCCTCCGGCATGAGGAGACTGCGGTCATCGACCACCCTAACCATCAGCACCCACTTCTGGTGGGGCAGAGGCGACCTGAAATAGGTGACCATGCCCGGCGGTAGCTGGGCCTCCGAAGCCTCGAGCAGCCATGACCTCCGCCTGTGAACCTGTCCAACGGGAATTTGGCCTCGCCAGATGTCCACTAACGCTGGGGGCGGCGCCGCTCTGGAGGAGCTTCGAGGCACTAACTGGCCTGGCACCAGCTCCTTTCCCACGGCGTCGGCCTTTATCGCATCGATGTCAGCCACCGCCAACGCCAAGAGCCGGCCGCGAACCTCAGCAAGGTAGGCGCCGCTCACCCCGCGGCGCCCTCGACCCGCCGGCTATGCCCGAGGGATAGCTTACCGCTCCTCACAGATGTGCCTCCCGACGCTTCTAAGGATCGCCCTGCCACTGGCGATTGTACTTCAACCTCCAACCTGCGGTCTCAGGGCAGCAGGTCACCCTGAGCGACCTGCCTAAGGCCGGCTGTCGACCGACACGGCTTCAGCCGCGGCAACCGATCACACACCGAGAACGGACGACCCACCGCAGACTCGGGCGCAGCTCTAGGTAGCCGCCGGGCTATACTTAGAACCTGGATGCAGGAGATGAGGGTGTTTATCGATGTATCGCCGGCGGCCTACCAGAGGGCAGGCATAGGCCGCTATACCCGCGAGCTCGTGGCCCACCTTGCCGGTCTGCCCTCTCTCCGCCTCTCCTACTTCTACTACGGCAGAGCAGTGGACCTCCGGGGCCTCCCCCAACCCCTTTGGTCCCTGGCGTTGAACCTCGATCACCGTCGCTATAGGGTCGGCCTCCTGGCGCAGTATTATCTTAGGCACGCACTGGCCCCTCCCGGCCCCGCCCATCTATTCCATGCTACTGACTTTGTTGGGCCCCGCTTCTCAGGGTTGCCCACCGTGGTCACCGTCCATGACCTATCGTTCCTTCGGCATCCGGAGTGGCACGCGCCCCTCAACGCCCTAGCACTGCGCCTCCTGGTTCCCCGAGCCGTCGCGGAGGCCTCCGCGGTCATAGCGGTCTCGCATTGGGTCGCCTCCCAGCTCGTAGAGGTCCTCGGCGTGCCGCCCGAAAAGGTGGCCGTGGTGCACGAAGGCTTCGACCCAGCCAGCCTCAGCCCCACTGCCGACTGGGAGGAGAGGCTTGCGGCGCTGGGCCTTGAGGAAGGGTACATGTTGTCCGTGGGGACTTGGGAGCCCCGCAAGAACTACACCAGACTTCTAGAGGCCTACAGGCTACTGGGCCCAGAGCGGGGAGAAGTACCACCGCTGGTGATATGCGGCAGTCCTGGCTGGAAGTACCGGCAGTTCCTCAAATCTGTTCAACGGCATCCCTTCAGCCGCCGCATACGATTGGTGCAAAGTGCCGACGATGCCACTCTGGCAGCCCTCTACAGGGGAGCCCGACTCTTCGTAATGGCATCGTTGGATGAGGGTTTCGGCCTGCCGCTCCTGGAGGCCATGGCCTTTGGGATACCCTGTGCGGTGTCCAGGGCTGGTTCCCTGCCCGAAGTGGGCGGCGATGCCGCAGACTACTTCGACCCCATGGATCCAGCAGACATCGCCCGTTGCTTGTCCCAACTTCTCGCGGATGGGAGCAGGCGGGAGGCCATGAAAGCAAAAGGCCTGGCCAGGAGCCAGGCCTTTACTTGGCCAAAGACGGCCGAAGGGACGGCCGAGATCTACAGGCAGGTAGCTGGCTAACCCTCTGTCGGCGCCTCGTCCTCCTGAGCCGCTTCCTCGGCCTCCGCCTCGGCAGGCGCGACCTCCGCCCGCTGAGCCAGGCGCTTCTTTCGCTTGCTGACTACGCCCTCCTGTCGCTGCTCCAGCCGCTTGACAAACCTCTCCACCTGGCCAGCAGTGTCCACTATGCGCTGCTCGCCTGTGAAGAAGGGATGGCAAGCCGAGCACACGTCGGTGCGGAGGAGCGGCTTCGTGGACCTGGTGACGAAGGTATTGCCACACGAGCAGACCACTGTCGCCACCATGTAGGGAGGATGTATTCCCTTCTTCAACTTGCCTGACCTCCGGCTACAGCCTGAGCAAGAGGATATACGCTCACCTGCTTCTTATCTTTCTTGGCCCATTCCCACTTCACGAAGCCGTCGACGAGGGCGAAAAGGGTATAGTCCCTGCCCATGCCTACGTTCCTGCCGGGGAGGAACCGCGTGCCACGCTGCCTCACCAGCACGGAGCCGGCCGTGACAAAGTTTCCGTCGTACCTCTTTACCCCCAAGCGCTTCGACTGGCTGTCCCTGCCGTTACGGGTACTGCCTACGCCCTTTTTATGGGCCATAGTGCGTCACCTCCCAACCGCTTCACCCACAAGGATGTCCTTGACAGCCACCCGTGTATACCACTGCCGGTGACCCTTCTTGCGATGGTAGTTCTTCTTCGGCTTGTACTTGAAGACAACGATCTTTCGTCCCTTCTCGTGCCCCAGCACAGTGGCAACCACCCTGGCTCCTTCCACATAGGGGGAGCCCACAGCCACCTTGTCGCCCTCGGCCACCATCAGGACTTTGTCTATCAGGAACTCCTGCTGGGGCTCTGCAGGCAGCTTCTCCAGCCTGAGCACGTCGCCCGGCTGGACACGGTACTGCTTTCCGCCAGATTCGATCACTGCGTACATCTTCTGTGCGCCCTCCCGGAACCGCGCTGATCCTGCTGGCCCTTGCCGCCAGCAAGCCCACAATGGGTCATTATATCATAGCCATCGATGAGGTGCGCTCAGAGTACCAGGAGCCTGCGGCCCGCACTCACCCTGGGCTTGCCGATTATGGGAACCGAAAAGCCACACCTGGGACACCGGTTCTCGTCATCCAGGTCAACGTGGTCCAGGCCGAAGCCTCTGCGCTCTATGAGCAGGTGGCCACACTGGGGACAATAGGTATTCTCCCAGGGATGGCCCGGAACGTTCCCTATATAGACGTAACGAAGCCCTTCCTCCCTGCCGATCTCCACGCCCCGCTCCAGGGTCCTCACAGGCGTGGGAGGAAGGTGGGCCAGCTCGTGATGGGGCCAGAACCCGGTGACGTGCCAAGGCGTGTCGGGGCCAAGCTCCCTGTAGATCCAACGCGCTATCTCCCTAAGCTGATAATCGTCGTCGTTGTAGGTGGGTATCACGTTGGTGACACATTCCACGTGCAGGCCCCACTTGCGCTTGGCACGCAGAGCCGCGTCCAGCACCCAGTGAGGCTCGGGGACCCTAGCCAGCCGCTTGTAGAACTCCTCAGTCCATCCCTTTATGTCCACACGATAGACGTCGAGATAGGGGGCCACGGCATCGAGGGCTTCCGGGGTTATGTACCCAGCCGTGACATAAACGGTGTACAGGCCAGCCTCCTTGGCAAGCCTGGCGCTGTCGATGGTGTACTCCAGCCATATGGTCGGTTCGTTGTAGGTCCAAGCCACACCCTGGCACCCGAACCTCTTCGCCAGCTCAACCAGCTTCCAGGGTGGCACGTCCACGGCATCGCGGCTCGCCTCCTGCACCCTGTCCGCGAAAGAGATCACCCAGTTCTGGCAGTGAGCGCAGTGCATGTTGCAGCCAAGGGAGCCCACGGAGAAGACGTAGCTTCCAGGCATAAAGTGGAACACCGGCTTCTTCTCGATGGGGTCCGCTGCGGCGGAGGACACCTGACCGTAGATGAGGGTCTTGAGCTGGCCATCCAAGTTGACGCGGGTGCCGCAGGCACCCACCATCCCCGGCTTGAGGACACAGTACCGGGGGCATACATCGCATCGAACCCGGCCGTCGCCCAGGTCCCTTCCGAGTATGCCATCGTTCACCGGCAGGCCGAAGAGCAATCTACCCATGGACCACAGATACCTCCTAGCCCATTATACGCCTTCACCTGTGGGCTAGGAAGGGCCGTGGTCCAGCAGGGTAGTTCGGCAGAAGGTAACGCCGAAGCCTTTTGGCACTATTGATTCCCGAGAAGGTCGGCAGGGCGCCGCTTGAAGGACGTGGCGCCCTGCCGGGAACTTGCTCAGCTAGCGACGACCTTGATCTGCCTGGGTCGCAGGGCCTCGGCCTTGGGGATGGTGAGCTTCAGCATACCGTTGGTGTACTCGGCCTTGGCCTTGTCGGGGTCAACTTCCACAGGCAACCTGAAGCTCCGGGAGAAGGCACCGCGCCTGATCTCGCACAGGTGGTAGGTCCGGCCCCCTTCGGGCTCCTCGGGCACTTCTCCTTTGATGGTGACCGTGTCAGCCGTGATGCTCACATCGAGCTTCGCCGGATCCACGCCTGGAAGCGCCACCTGCACGACCACGTCCCCGTCGGTCTCCCACACGTCGGCCGGGGCAGTGGCAGGCGCTACCAGCCTGCTGGTCCTCACAAAGCTTTCCTCGAACAACCTGTCCATGGCCTCCTTCAGGCTCATGAAATCCTTCCAGGGGTCCCAGCGAGCAAGTGCCATGATTGATCACCTCCTCTCGCAGGTTCTTCTGCTTTCATGGTAGCCACAATGTGTTAGAATGACAGTTGAACAGGGTTAGAGATGCGTTAGATGGATGGCCATGTCGGAACCCGTGGGAGGCGAGCGGTCGGACCTTACGGACAGACCAGTTGAGGCCGAGGCAGACCTAGAACGGGCCGTGTCCCATATTGTGGAGGCGTCGGGGTCGTCGGGGGCCATGGTCACCCTGTGGCACGGCTCCGGCGATCGGCCCGCCCGTGTGGCCAGTTACGGCCTTGATGCCGAGCTTTGCAATACGCTGGCCCGGTACCTGTCCGAAAATCTGTGGAACCTTCCGGCACAGGCCCAGCCGATACCTCTGGAGGTAGACGCGTCCGGGTTGGACAGCGAGGTAGCTGCCAAGCTCGGCCCCTTGCACCTTCTGGTCTTCCCCCTTCAGCACCACGGGCAACTGGCCGGCCTCCTGTGCCTCGTCCATCCAAAGGATCGGGAGGAGGGTATCCTCCAGCAGCCAGGCCTGTACAGGGTATTGATCGACGAGGTGAATGTCATCGTACAGAACGCCTGGCTAGTCCAGCAACTCATCAGAGAACGGCAGGAAGCCGAACAGCTACAGTCCGTCTTCCTTTCCGTTATCTCCCACGAGCTCCAGTCGCCCATATCCATCATCAAGGGCTACGCCGACATATTGTCTGAAGACGTAGACAGGCTCAGCCCCGCCCAGATGCGGGAGAAGCTGTCGGTCATACAGGAAGAGGCCGACAGGCTGCGCAAGATGGTGGATAAGCTCCTCCACGCGTCGCAGATCCAGGCGGGGGGCATGCGCCTGCGCATGGAGCCGGTCGATCTGCGACGCCTTGTTAAGAAGGTGGTCCACAAGATGGCTGGGCTTAGCGACAAGCACACCATACTTGTTGACATCCCACGACATCTTCCGCCCGTGCAGGCCGACTACGAGCAGCTGCAGGAGGTCCTGATAAACCTGTTGGACAATGCCCTGAAGTACTCGCCCCTGGGAGGCACCGTCACCGTATCCGCCAGGCAGGAGGGCAACGATATCGTCGTCAGCGTGACCGATCAGGGTATAGGGATACCGGAGCAGGACCGAGAGCGCATCTTCCAGAGGTTCGCCAGGCTGGACTCCCGCTTCGTCCGACAAGTGAAGGGCGCCGGCTTGGGACTTTACATCTGCAAGGCCATAGTAGAAGCCCACGGCGGCAGGATATGGGCCGAAGCTGTGAACGGCGGGGGATCCCGCTTCAGTTTCTCGCTGCCCGTAAGGCGGCCGGCTGTCCTTCAAGCTGAACCCTCAGCTCCGGCCCTGGCCTAGAATAGACGCTTGGAGATGCCAGCCCGCATCCTCGTTGTCGACGACGAACCGAAACTCCTTGAACTGGTCCGCTGGATCCTGGAGCGCAACGGCTTCGAAGTGATCGAGGCCCAGAACGGCCGAGAGGCCATCGAGAAGGTCCAGGACGAACTGCCGAGCCTGGTACTCCTCGACGTCATGATGCCAGATATGAACGGTTTCGAGACGCTTCGAGAGATCAGGAAGTTGAGCAACGTCCCCGTGATAATGCTGACGGTACAGTCCAGTGAAGCCGACAAGGTGCACGGCCTTGAGCTAGGGGCCGACGACTATGTCACTAAGCCCTTCAGCCACAGGGAACTCGTAAGCCGCATAAGGGCGGTGCTGCGCAGGTCTCAGATGCCCGCCCATCTGGCGCAGAGGGTCATTAAGGTCGATGACAGGCTGAGCATCGACTTCGACCGCAGAGAGGTCCTCGTGAATGGCCGTTCCATAAAGCTCAGACCCACCGAGTACAGGTTGATCTACCACCTGATCACCAACGCCGGACGACTCCTGACCCACGAGACCCTGCTTACCAAGGTCTGGGGCCGCGAGTACAGGGATGACACCCAACTTCTGCGTCTGTACATCACCTACCTTCGACAGAAGATCGAGGAAGATCCTTCCCACCCCAAATACATCCTCAACGAACGCGGCGTGGGCTACCGCTTCATGGACTTCCAAAGCAAGCAGTAGGTTCTAACACAGTTCTAACAGTCCTCATCTGCTAATCTAATACTTTGGCTGTATGCTGTCAGCTGAGCGATACGGCATACGGTCCGATGGTATCTGTCTGCCTCTTGGAAGAGGGGGTGAAACTCGTGTCTATCAGCATTCGCCCGAGGGCCGTGGGGTTGGGCCCCAAGGTGGCCTATATGAGCAGCTACGTGCCCAGGGAATGCGGTTTGGCCACCTTTACCAATGACCTCTTTACCTACGTGGAGGCTACGCACAGAGTGCCCCGAGGCATCGTGGTGGCCATGAACGACGAGGGTGCACCCTACGGTTACCCTCGCGAGGTAGCCATACAGATCGATCGGGACGACCGCGAGCAATACAGGCGTGCGGCCCACATGCTCAGTGAGAGCGATGTGGACGTTATCAACATCCAACACGAGCACGGCCTATTTGGCGGAGAGGACGGCGAGTACCTGCTGGACTTCCTGAAGGAGGTCCGCAAGCCCGTGGTGACCACGCTTCACACGGTCATACTGGATCCGCCCAAGCACTTCAGGGAGGTCACCCGACAGATCTGCGAGGCCAGTGAGGTGGTGGTGGTTCTGGCCAACTGCGCCATACCAATCCTGCGCGAACATTACGGCGTTGTGAACCCCGACATACGGCTCATACATCATGGGGCTCCATATACCGATCCCAGGCCGCAGTTCAAGGCGGCAGTGCGCCGAGCCCTGGGCCTGGGAGGGCGAAGGGTCATAACCACCTTCGGGCTAATAGGGCCCGGCAAGGGCTTGGAGTACGCCATCGAAGCCATGCGCCGCCTTGTGATAAGGCACCCCGAGACGGTCTATCTGGTGGTGGGCAAGACCCACCCGGGCATCCAGCGCCACCAAGGAGAAAATTACAGGCATAGGCTGGAGGCCATGGTGGCCAGCTACGGTCTGGGGGACCACGTTCGCTTCCACAACCGGTACCTCACCAAGCAGGATATCAGGCGGTACCTGGCTGCCTCGGACATTTACTTCACGCCCTACGTTAACAGGAACCAGATCGTCAGCGGCACCCTCGCCTATGCTGCGGCCGCCGGAAAGGCCATCGTCAGCACGCCCTACCTATACGCCCAGGAGATCCTATCCGACGGGCGAGGGATCCTAGTACCCTTCGGCGACGTGGACGCCATGGCCCAAGCCCTGACACTCCTAATAGAAGACCACCAGCTCAGGAGGCATCTGGAAGACCGGATGCTCGCCTTCGGACGCCAGCTGCTCTGGCCCAACGTGGCCGCCAAGTACGTGGACCTGTTCCAGGAAGTCATGGAGCGCAACCTCTTCCTGGCCGCAGAAAGCATAGATCAGTTCGGAAAGGGGGTATGGGTCGGTTGACGGTCGGCACACTGGCCTATCCACGTCTTAAACTGGACCATCTCCTCCGTCTGACCGATGACACGGGCCTCATCCAGCACGCCCTGTACTCCGTCCCCAGGGCCACCCACGGCTACTGTCTCGACGACAACGCGCGGGCGCTTTTGGCGGCCCTGAAGGTCCACAACTATTGGGCCCACCCCACGGTCCTCGAGCTGGCATACAGATACATGGCCTTCATAGAGTGCGCCCAGAGGCCGGATGGACGGTTCCACAACTTCATGGACTACGACCGCCGGTGGACCGACCAAGTGGGCAGCGAGGACTCCATGGGGCGGGCCCTCTGGGCTCTCGGTTACGCCGTACAATTTGCGCCCGAGCACGGTCTTGCTTTGGCGGCTGCCCACATCTTCGACAGGTCAATGCCGTGGATCGGTGAACTCGCCTACCCAAGGGCATGGGCCTACACCGTCCTGGGCCTCAAGCACCGCTGGCACCAGGACGGTAGTGCCACCTGGATCCAGGCTATCTCCAGGCTGGCCGACAAGCTAGTGGCCCTCTATCGAGCCCATAGCCAGGACGGGTGGCACTGGTTCGAGCCCGTGATGACCTACGCCAACGGCCGCCTGCCCCAGGCCCTGCTGGCGGCATTCCAGGTGACCGGCGACGAAGGATGCTTGGAAGTGGGCCTCCGGAGCTTGGACTTCCTCAACAGCGTATGCTTCAACGGCGATTTCGTTGACCTCGTGGGCCAGAGAGGATGGTTCGCCAACGGCCGCTCAAAGGCCAGCTTCGACCAGCAGCCCGTAGATGCCAAGGCATTGGCGGCCGCCAACGCCCTTGCCTGGCAGGTCACCGGCGAGCAGCGATACCGTGAGGTGGCCGTGGCCGCTATGGAGTGGTTCCTAGGCCGCAACCGCCACGGCCTATGGCTCTACAACCCCCTCACAGGGGGATGTCACGACGGCCTCACGGAAGCTGGAGTTAACGGCAACCAGGGGGCAGAGTCGCTGCTCTCCTTCATCCTAACGTATACCGATGTTTACGAGATCTCGGACCCGACCGAAAGGGCACGTTTTGGGTTACAAGAATCTAGTCTAGAGCTAAGGGGGTGACGCACAGCCATGGATCTGGAAAGGTTCACCGAGAAGTCGATCCAGGCCCTCGAGGCGGCACAGGACCTAGCCAGAAGCCTCAGCCAGGCCTACGTAGATGTCGAGCACCTGTTGTACACCCTGGCCGATCAGGCGGACGGCATAGCACCTGTGCTACTGGCCCGCCTCGGGGTAAACGTGGAGACGCTGAAGCGGAACCTCCTGACGGAACTCAACCGCCTCGGCAAGGTGTACGGCGGTGCAGGCCAACTCTATCTCTCGCCACGGCTTCAGCAGGTCCTTCAGGACGCCCAACGCGAGGCCACTGCCCTGAAGGACGACTACATCTCCACGGAGCACCTCCTTCTCGCGATAGTAGGGTCGACCCAGCGAGGGGCTGCCCAAAGGCTGCTGGAGAGCTACGGCGTAAGCCGCGAGAGGATCTTAGAGGCCCTGGCAACCGTGCGAGGAAGCCAGAGGGTGACCTCGCGCACCCCTGAGAGCACCTACCAGGCATTGGAGAAGTACGGTCGGGACCTCACGGAGCTGGCCCGCCGCGGCAAGCTCGACCCCGTTATAGGACGGGACGACGAGATTCGGCGCGTGATACACATCCTGAGCCGCCGCACCAAGAACAACCCTGTCCTCATCGGCGAGCCAGGCGTGGGCAAGACGGCGATCGTCGAAGGGCTGGCCCAACGCATTGTCAAGGGCGACGTGCCCGAGACCCTCAAGAACAAGCGTCTCATCCAGCTTGACCTGGGTGCCATGCTGGCCGGCGCCAAATACCGGGGCGAGTTCGAAGAGCGGCTGAAGGCCGTTCTGAAGGAGATAGAGGAGTCCCAGGGCAGCATAATCCTCTTCATCGACGAGCTGCATACGGTGGTCGGGGCCGGCGCAGCTGAAGGCGCCATAGACGCCGCCAACATGATCAAGCCCATGCTCGCCCGAGGCGAGCTCCACCTCATAGGGGCGACCACCCTGGACGAATACCGCAAGTATATCGAGAAGGACCCAGCCCTCGAACGTCGCTTCCAGCCCGTATACGTGGGCGAGCCCTCGGTGGAGGAGACCATATCCATCCTTCGAGGGTTGAGGGAACGGTACGAGGTGCACCACGGCGTCCGCATCACCGATGCAGCTTTGGTGGCTGCCGCCATGCTCAGCCACCGCTACATCACCGACAGGTTCCTCCCCGACAAGGCTATCGACCTGGTGGACGAGGCCGCTGCCAAGCTCAGGATGGAGATCGACAGCATGCCCTCGGAGTTGGACGAGGTAAAGCGCCGCATCATGCAGCTGGAGGTGGAGAGGGAGGCCCTTCGGAAGGAGACAGATCCAGCCTCGAAAGAGCGGCTGGCCAACCTTGAACAGGAGCTGGCCAACCTAAGGGAGACCGAGGGCAAGCTCGAGGCCCAATGGCGGCTCGAAAAGGAGGCGATATCGCGCATCCGCGACATCAAACAGCGCACAGAAGAAGTAAGCCATCAGATGGAGCTGGCCGAGAGACAGCTGGACTACGGCCGGGCCGCCGAACTCAAGTACGGCACCTTGGTCGAGCTTCAGAAACAGCTGGAAGAGGAGGAAGCAAGGCTCTCTGAAATCCAGCGGCACGGTAAGCTCCTCAAGGAGGAGGTAGATGCCGAAGATATAGCCGAGATCGTCAGCCGTTGGACTGGCATCCCTGTAAGCAAGCTCATGGAGGGCGAGCTGGAGAAACTGGTCCGCATGGAGGATAGGCTCCATCAAAGGATAGTGGACCAGGAAGAGGCCGTTAGAGCCGTGTCCAACGCGATCCGTAGGGCCAGGGCCGGGCTTCAGGATCCGAACCGGCCTCTGGGGAACTTCCTCTTCCTGGGACCCACCGGCGTCGGCAAGACGGAGCTGGCCAGGGCATTGGCCGAGTTCCTCTTCGACGACGAGCGCGCCATGGTGCGCCTCGATATGAGTGAGTACATGGAAAAGCACACAGTATCGAGGCTAATCGGGGCGCCTCCCGGATACGTCGGCTACGAGGAGGGCGGCCAGCTCACCGAAGCTGTACGCCGTAGGCCCTACTGCGTCGTGCTCTTCGACGAAATAGAGAAGGCCCATCCCGACGTCTTCAACATCCTCCTTCAGATCTTGGACGACGGCCGTCTGACCGATGGTCAGGGCCGCACCGTGGATTTCAAGAACACCATCATCATCATGACCAGCAACATCGGCAGCCAGTGGATCTCTGAACTCGGCGGAAGGGACGACGCCGAGATGCGGCGGAGGGTCATGGAGGCGCTCCGACAGCACTTCCGCCCCGAATTTCTCAACCGAATCGACGAGATCATCATCTTCCAGTCGCTCACCTTTGAACACATAAAGCAGATAGTGGACATACAGCTCAGGGGCGTCAGAAAGCGGCTCGCCGACCGACGCATGGAGCTCGAGGTCACCGAGGCCGCCAAGGATTACCTGGCCCAGGAAGGCTTCGATCCCGTCTACGGGGCTCGACCCTTGAAGAGGACCATCCAACGGCTGCTCCTCGATCCTCTCTCCATAAAGCTCCTTCAGGGCGAGTTCCGCGACGGCGACCGCATAGTTGTGGACGTAGGCGAGCGCGGCCTGGTGATCTCCAGGGCAGTGCCAGCCGAGGTTAGGGCGGTCTCGTAAGATATACTCAGGACCTAATTCCGACGCACCAGAGGGGTAGCATATACATGATCACAACCGAGCAGGTAGAACAGCTGCGCAGCTTCGAAAGCCCAACCTTCCCGGTCGTCACCCTCTACCTCGACACCGACCCTACCCGTGTCGAGAAGCGAGGGTACGTCATTGCGGCCAAAGACATCCTCAGGGAGCTGGAACGAAAGCTGGAAGATCCCCCCAAGCGCAAGGCCTACCAGGAGGATGTGGCCAGCATCCTCTACTTCCTCGAGAGCGAGACTAACCCCAACGCCAGAGGCCTGGCCATCTTCTCCTGCAAGGCACAGGGGCTGTGGCAGGTGTACAGACTGCCCGTCAGCGTCCAGAACAAGGGCTACCTCGGGCCGCGTCCCTACCTTTCGCCGCTCCTGGACGTGCTGGACGAATATGAGCGGTATGCGGTGGTGCTCCTCGACAAGGAGAAGGTCAAGCTTTTCACCGTGTATTTGGGCGAGATCGAGGAGCGGCAGCTGGAAGCCGACATGATGCCCAAGAAGCACAAGCAGGGTGGCTGGTCAGAGGTCGGGTATCAGCGCGCGAAGCCGGGGGTCAACCGTCCCCAAGGCGCAGGCGGGATGGGATCCTTTGGCCGCGACGTCCAGGCCCACCACGAGGCCCACGTTAAGTGGCACATCAAGCACGTCGTCGACCTGCTCTCCCAGGAGCTCGAGCACCACAGGTTTGACCGGCTCATAGTGGGAGGCACCGAAGAGGCGCTCGCCGAGTTCAACCGCCAGCTGCCTGCTACACTGAAGGAGCGGCTGGTGGGCACCTTCACGGCCGAAATGTTCGCGAGCACAGCAGACATCCTGCGCGAAACGATGGCCATCGAGGAGCGGGTGGAGCGGGAAAAGGAGCTCGAGCTGGTCAACAGCCTGGTGGAAGCCACCCTGGCGGGCGGCAACGGGACCCTGGGAGTCGACGACACCCTAATGGCACTCCAGCAAGGCCGGATCTACACCCTGGTGGTCAACTATGGCTTAACCGTTCCGGGGAGCCAGTGCCAGGGCTGCGGCTACTTGGCAGCCCTTTCACTAGATAGGTGTCCCCTGTGCGGAAAGGAGATGGATCCGGTCGAAGACATGGTGTCCCTGGCAGTGCAGACGGCCAGGGACAGGGGGGCGGAGGTCGAATTTGTTCGCGGCCCGGCCGCCGACGTCCTCAGGACATATGGTGGGATCGGAGCACTGCTCAGGTTCTAGTCGACCCTACCAGCCACGCCTTCGGGCCCTGTAACGGTCGTAGAGGAAGAGCACATCAAGAAGTGCCGAGAACAGCTGCCGGCCCGACGCGGACATTACCACGGACTGCCACAGCCACTCGTTGTCCGAGACCCGATCGAACGGCCACCGGGCCGTGGGGCGCCCACTACCGGTTATCCACGACAGGAGGGTGGCCAGATCCTCTAGAAGCCGGGCATCGGAGGCAACGGTCGAATACCAGTGCCTGCTTCCGCTATACCGCGTTACAGCTATCCACTGTGCCTCTTGCCACTCCCTTTGGTACTGGGCACGGCGATCGGGGTCGCTGAGGACCTCATAGGCTTCGTTGATCTCGCGCATTTTGGCCTCAGCAGAGGGATCTCCCGAGTTCCGGTCTGGATGGTACTGCCAGGCTAAGCGACGGTAGGCCCGCCGTATCTCGGACAGGCTGGCACCCGGCCTAACTCCAAGGACCGCCCAGTAGTCCTTCATCCCAGGGCCTCCAGCTTGGAACGGTACAGGCGCTTCCAGCGCTGCTGACGTTCCACTAGGAGTTCCACATTCTCGTAAAGGTGAGGCCCCTCCGCCTCCCTCGCCTCGTATATCCAGGGCTGGACCCTCTGCCAAACGGGCATGAGGTCCTCGATGACATCGAAAAGGATGTCCTCGCTGAGGAGGTTGTGAAACACCATGGTGCCTAGGGCGGAGTAATAGGCCATCACCTGTCCCAAGTAGCCCGCCTCGCGGCTGGCGGGTGGACAGGTCCGTCTAACCTCCTCCCAAGATCCCGCTTCAAAATCGGTCATGAACCAGCGGTGGGCCTCCTGGAACTCAGGGGAATAACGGATACGGTACAGCTCCAGCAGCAGCCTGGCATCTTCATATGTCGGGATGCTCATGGAAGGGTCAACCTCCGTATCTACAGTATACATTCCCGGCCGGGCGGCCGGGATGTCCATGGACAGGACAAAGAGGCGGGGGCCTGCCGCTCGGCAGGCCCCCGTGCCCTTCAATGCTAACCCTACACGTTAGCTACACGAAGAGCGGTGCCAACACCAGGGTAACGGTGCTGAGGAGCTTCACTAGGACGTGCAGGGAAGGCCCAGCTGTGTCCTTAAAGGGGTCACCCACGGTGTCACCCGTAACAGCGGCCGCATGGACCGGAGTGTGCTTGCCGATCACGTTGCCTTCCGCGTCCCTTAAAAGCCCCGCCTCGATGAACTTCTTAGCGTTGTCCCAGGCACCACCGCCGTTGTTCATCAGGGCGGCTACCAGGATGCCTGCGATGGTTCCGACCATCAGCAGACCTGCGGCAGCCTCAGCCCTGAGCGCCAAACCCACCACGATGGGCGTCCCTACCGCCAGCAAGCCCGGGGCCACCATCTCGCGGAGGGCAGCCCTGGTAGTTATATCGACGGCCTTGGCGTAGTCGGGCCTAGACGTTCCGGCCAAGATGCCCGGATCCGCCTTGAACTGGCGCCTCACCTCCTCGATGATGCTGGACGCGGCGCGGCCCACCGCCCTGATGGCCAGGGAGCTGAACAGGAAAACCAGCATAGCACCCATCATGGCGCCTACGAATACCACGACGTCTGCGAGGTTGACAACGTTGAAGGGTGCCCCCTTCAGCCGGGCCACGTCGTCCAGGTACGCTTTGAAGAGGAGAAAGGCAGCCAAGCCCGCCGAGGCCACGGCGTAGCCCTTGGTGAGGGCCTTCGTGGTGTTGCCCACGGCATCCAGCCCGTCGGTAATAGCCCTCACTTCTTCGGGCGATCGCGACATCTCCACGATACCGCCCGCATTGTCGGTGATGGGGCCGAAGGTGTCCATGGCCAGGATGAAGGCCGTGCTCATGAGCATGCCCATGGTGGCTATGGCAGTGGAGTAGACCCAGCCAGCCTCACCCGTGTTGCTCTGTATGCCGAAGAAGTACGAGAGGAGCAAGGCAAGTCCAATGGTTATGGCCGTCGGGCCAGTGGTCTCCAGGCCGACGGCGAAACCCGCGATGATGTTGGTGGCATGGCCAGTTCTGGAGGCCTCAGCTATCTCCCGCACAGGCCTCCAAGAGCCGGAGGTGTAGTACTGGGTGATGTACACGAAGGCGATCGAAGTGAGTATGCCAACAACACCAGAATAGAAGAACCATATGTTCTTGAGCATAAGCTCCACGGCGACGAACATGAAGACGACGCAGAGCACGGCCGTGACCCAGTAGCCCCTGTTCAGGGCGTTCATGGGGTTCTCGTGTTCCCTGGCCCTCACCACCAGGACCCCTATACCGCTGGCTATCAGCCCCAGCGCCCTGATGACCAGGGGGAAGAGGATCCAGGACGCGTTGTTGGTGAGCTTCCACAGGGCAACCCCCAGGATCATGGCGCCTATGTTCTCAGCCGCCGTAGACTCGAACAGGTCAGCACCGCGGCCAGCGCAGTCACCCACGTTGTCCCCCACTAGGTCGGCGACCACGGCCGCATTTCTGGGATCGTCCTCAGGGATGCCGGCCTCGACCTTGCCCACAAGGTCAGCGCCCACATCGGCGGCCTTGGTATAAATACCGCCGCCCAACTGGGCGAAGAGGGCGACAAAGCTTGCGCCGAAGCCGAAGCCCACGATGTAGAAGGGCGCTCGGTCCGGGCTCACCAGCCCGCCATAGAGGACGAACATGAGGGCAACTCCCAGCAGGCTGAGGGCCACCACCAGAAAGCCCGAAACCGCGCCGCCTCGCAGCGCCACCGTCAGGGCCTCGTTGAGGCTTCGCCTCGCCGCCGAGGCCGTCCGAATGTTGGATTTGACCGACACATACATGCCGATGAACCCTGAAAGCCCCGAGGCGAAGGCCCCCACTATAAAGGCAACCGCGGTTCGCCACGCCAGCTCGCTGTCCCTAGCAAGCCAGCCTATGAGCGCCCCGATCACCACAGCCGCCACCACCGCCAGCATCGCTATGGTGCGGTACTGTCGGAACAGAAAGGCCATGGCGCCCTCATGGATGGCGCTGGCCACTGCTTGCATCTCAGGGGTGCCCGTGTCCCTCCTCAGGACATCCCACGCCAGATAGCCGGCAAAGGCAACTGCCCCTAATCCCGCAACCCATACGACCCAGAACAGTTCCATACCAGGCCTCTTCTAACCTCCTGTCCCGATTTCTGAGGCGTTATTCTATCACCGGAAGAGATTGTTGTAAAGTTCACAATCTACGGCTTGGCAACCCCAGGCTTGCTCGCCTCCCTGCCTCTGAAGAGGCGACCGAGCTCTCCGGTCTCCCATACCACCAACAGCATGCTGGCATTGAATATGGACGAGTAGGTGCCCGTGATGATCCCTACGAGGAGGGTGAACACAAAGCCCCTAACGGTCACGCCGCCGAAGAGGAGCATGGCGACAAGTGTGAAGATAACGGTAAGGGAGGTATTGACGGACCTGACCAAAGTCTGCACCAAGCTGAAGTTCACTATCTCTGGGAAGGGGGTGCCCTGGTACCGCGCCATGTTTTCCCTTATTCGGTCGAAGACCACAATGGTGTCGTGCACCGAAAAGCCGATGACAGTGAGCACAGCGGTGACAAAAAGGGAGTCCACCTCGAACCCCAGGGGACGGCCCACCAGGGAGAAGGCACCAAGGACCACCAGCACGTCGTGCAGCATGGCCACTATGGCGGAGGTGCCATACCTTATGGCGCGCGGTAGCCTCCGGAAAGCCCACCAGATGTAGAGCAGGATGCCCACCGATGCTGCGCCCACCGCAATGGCCGCCCGCTGCACTATCTCCGCGGCAATGGTGGGACCCACGCTGTCGAATCGGATTAGCTTCGGCGTGCCGAACTCCTCGGCGAGCGCCTTCTCGATCTGAGCTTTAACCGGCGAGTCGGCCGGGATCTCGCGGGACCGGATGATGATCGACTGCTCCCCCGTGCTCGTGCTGGCGGTCTGAACGGCGGCGTCCCCGTAGCCGAACCTGGCAAAGACGGCCTTTACCTGACCCGGCTCCGGCTGCTTAGGCAGCTGCACCTCCCAAAGGGTGCCGCCAGTGAAATCGATGCCAAGGGGAACACCGAACAAGGCCAAGGAGACAAGGCCTGGAACTATGACCAGCAACGATATCAGGAAGAACCAGTAGCGCTTTCCAACCAGGTCTATCATTCCGATCTCCCGGGGGCCTGGGCAGTCTTTGGGGCACCAGCGGCGAAGAGCCAGGCATGCTCCGCCAACGGGGTGAGCTCGACTAAGCGGAGGAAGGTGCGCGTGGTGACGATGGCGCTGAACATGCTCACCAGCACGCCGATGGCAAGGGTGACCGCGAACCCTTTCACTATGCTCGTCCCTAGGAACGACCCGAACTCAAAGAGTATTGCGCACGTTATCAGGGTCGTGATGTTCGAGTCCCGAATGGAGGGCCAGGCCCGCCGGAATCCTTCGGAAATGGCGACCCTCAGAGGTTTGCCTGCCCGCAGCTCCTCCTTCATGCGAGCGAAGATGAGGACGTTGGCATCCACGGCCATGCCGACCGAGAGGATGAACCCTGATACGCCGGCAAGGGTGAGGGTTACAGGGATGGTCTTGAAGATGGCGAACACTATGGCAGCGTAGATCAGAAGGGCCAGGTTGGCCACGAGGCCGGGAAGCCGGTAATAGATCACCATGAAGGCCATGACCGCCAGCACGCCGATGATGCCCGCCACCACACTTCGACGCAGAGAATCCTGACCCAACGTCGGGCCCACGGTGCTTATCTGCTTCACCTCGAGTGCCACAGGCAGAGCACCGTACTTGAGCTGCAGCACGACGTTGCGGGCCTCCTCCAGGCTCTCCAGGCCCTCTATTACGCCCCTGCCCTGCGTAATCGGCTGGCGGATCACCGCGGAGTTGATGACCCGCTTGTCCATCAGTATGGAGAGATAGGTCCCCACGTTCTGGCTGGTGAAGTCGGCAAACTTCTTTGCCCCCTCCGCCTTCAGTTCGAAGGAGACCTGTGGGCGGCCCAGGTTGTCAAAGGTCACCTCCGCGTTGGCTATATCGGCTCCCGTGAGGATAGTCTGGTACACCTTGGGCTGAGGAGTAGGGGAAGGTCTTGGCGAAGGAGCCGGTGTTGCCTGCCCACCCGCGGCCGAGCCAGGGGTTGACGCAGCTGTTGGTGTGGCCGTTGGGGTAGCTGTAGCCGTGCCCGTCACCACGGCCGTAGGCTGGGCACCAGCAGAACCAGGCCCACCAAGGGTAGTGGTAACCACGCTGCCCACCGGCAGTGCCTCGGAGCCCGTGGATATCACCTCAAGGAAGCCTACCTGCCCAAAGGCCTCTATGGCCTTTTCAGGGTCCTTTATGCCCGGCAGTTCCACCACTATCCTGTCCCCGCCGGAAACCTGCACCACAGGCTCGGTCACGCCTAACCCGTTCACCCGTTGCTCTATAATGTCGCGGGTCGCGGCCATCTGATCCGCTGTCGGCGGTCCTGAAGGGCCTGGCTTGGCCTGGAGCAAGACCTGCATTCCACCTTGGAGATCGAGCCCCTCGTGGATGCGTATCTCCTTGCTGGCCCCGAAGACGTTGATGTTCAGCACGGGGTTGAGGTCTATCCACAGAGAGACTGCGGTAAGCACGACTATCAGCAGAAGAAGGTTCAGATCTCGCCGCTGCAAGCGGTCCTCCCAGGGCTTTAGGGCCCAAAACTAGCCGATTATAAGAAACGCCGGACAGGGGTGTCAACTACCTGGAAGGGAGGCACAGACCTTTCCAGTTTCCCTGAATGGACGGCACTCGACGAACGTAGCCCCTCGGTGCGGCAATGCCTAGGGAATTGACCGCTGGTTCTGCGCCTCGATTGCCTTCTGCGGAGGTGGACGCTCAAAGTGGAAGGCTTTGACAAAGGGCCTTACCGATGAGCTGTGCCGGCGGAGACACTTCCACCCTCCGCAGGGGCACCTAGCAGGATGGCCCTCAGGCTGGGCTTAGATCCTGGACGGAAGGATAGCGACAAGAGCTTCGCGGGCATACCTCCCCTGGAGGATCGCTTTTGCGCAACATAGGCTCGAGGGGACCGCCTGTCCCCTTTCCACTCGCCCGCCCCGCCACCTGTGGGGCAGATCGAAGGGCGAGCTGCCCTCACCTCAAAAGGCCAGGGGTTTCAAACAGGGAGCTGGCTGCCTGCCCATCGATATCGTCGGCAGGAGCTCACGGTGGACTTTGAGCGCTAGGGCCAGGTGCCGCTTGCCCATCGGCCCGATCTGGAGGCCCGCGGTGCTCGTTGCCAAGCGCATGGCGGGGCAAGCCATCGTAGCCCCAGCTCCAAGCCGAAGCAGGGCCGGAAGGTGGCCAGACCTCCAAGCTGCTACCTTCAGAACCTGTCCAACCGCAGCGGTAGCCCGCAGGATAGACCCGCCCCTCGAGAACGGCCTTACCCAGGCTCCCAGTCGAGGGGTTGGGAAAGGCCTGGAGCGCCAACGCCGGCCCCTCAGGCCGGTATAATCCCATGCGGATCGATAGCATGGGAGAGGCAAGACACCCAGGATGAGCGTGAGGGTAAGGTTCGCGCCGTCGCCCACCGGCCAGCCCCATGTGGGCAACATCCGCAGTGCGCTGTTCAACTGGCTCTTCGCCAGGCATCACGGCGGCGCCTTCGTGCTCCGCATAGAAGATACCGACGTGGCGCGCAGGGTAGAGGGCGCTGTGGAGGCCATCATGCATGCGTTGGTATGGCTCGGTCTGGACTGGGACGAGGGCCCCGAGGTTGGAGGCCCCTTTGCCCCCTATTTCCAATCGCAGAGGCTGCCCATCTACCACGAGCATGCCGAGCGGCTCCTGGCCCAAGGAAAAGCCTACCGCTGTTACTGCCCGCCAGAACGGCTGACCCAGCTCCGGGCCGAGCAACGAGCCAGGGGCGAACCGCCAGGATACGATCGCCGATGCAGGTACCTTTCGCCGGCCGAGAGGGCAGCGCTAGAGGTCGAAACCGATCGTTCGGTCATTCGCTTCGCCATGCCCGAAGCCGGCACCACCGTGTTCCACGACCTCATAAGGGGTGAGATAAGCTTCGACAACGCCACCCTCGAGGACTTCGTGATGATCAAGTCCGATGGGTATCCCACCTATCACTTCGCGAACGTGGTGGACGACCACCTCATGGAGATCACCCACGTCCTTCGGGCCGAAGAATGGATTCCGAGCACGCCGTTACACGTCAGACTCTACGAGGCCTTCGGGTGGCAACCGCCTGCCTTTGCCCATTTGCCGGTCATCCTGGCACCGGACCGCTCCAAGCTCAGCAAGCGGCACGGTGCAACCTACGTGGGAGAATACGAGGCCCTGGGCTACCTGCCCGAAGCCCTGGTGAACTATCTGGCCCTGCTCGGATGGTCGTGGGACGAGCGCACCGAGATCTTCAGCAGGGAAGAGTTGGTCGAAAAGTTCGACCTTGATCGCGTGAACCCGTCCCCGGCCGTCTTCAACATCGAAAAGCTGAACTGGATGAACGGATATTATATAAACCACATAATCCCCGTAGAGGACCTGGCCAGACGCTGCGTTCCCTTCATGCAGAGGGCAGGCCTCCTCCCCTCCGAGGACGACCCGGCATTCGCCGAGCTATATGCCTACTTCCTCCGCATCGTTCCCCTCATAAAGGAGAGGATGAAGTTCCTGCGGGAGGCCCCTGAGCTCACCGACTTCTTCTTCGCATCAGAGCTCCACTACCGCTCCGAGGAACTCGTGGGAAAGGGCATGGACGGTCCCTCGAGCCTGGAAGCTCTCAGGGCAGCCCGCGAAGCCCTCACAGCGCTCCCATCGTGGGACAGGGCCTCTCTGGAAGCCGCCCTCAGGGACCTGGCTGCCCGGCTACAGCTCCGGACGGGTCCCTTCTTCATGATCTTGCGGGTGGCAGTAACTGGCCGCACCGTCGCGCCGCCCCTTTTCGAGACCATGGAGGTGCTGGGCCGCGAGCGTGCCCTCTCGCGCATAGACAGGGCTATGGCGGTCCTGGGAGCAGCGGTCTCAGGTTAGCTCCAGCAGCGCCACGCTCTCCACGTGGTAGGTCTGAGGAAACATGTCCACGGGCTGCACATGCCTCACACGGTACAGCCCGTCTGCACTGATGAGCTTCAGATCCCTGGCTAACGTAGCTGGATCGCAGGACACGTAGACGATGCGTGGGGGGCGCCTGGAGCGGATCGCCTCGATGACGGGTGGCGCACATCCGACCCTGGCAGGATCGAGGACCAACGCGTCGATCCTCTCACGAAGGAGACCGAGCACATCCTCGACCTTGCCCCGAACGAACCGAACGTTGCTCAAGCCGCTGGCGTTCATCGCGGCGTCCTCCACGGCGCTGGGAGCCTCCTCGATCCCTATCACCTGGCGGGCACGCTCGGCCAGGGGGATCGTGAAGGTGCCTACGCCGCAGTAGGCATCCACTACGGTCTCCTGGCCCTCCAGGTTCAGGAACTCCAGCACCTTTGTCACCAAAGTTTCAGCAACGGGGGTGTTTACTTGAAAGAAGGATGCCGCGGACACCCTGAAGTTCCGGCCCAGCAGTCTCTCCTCGTAATAGGGCTGACCGCTCTCCACGCCGTATCTCTCTAGAGACGGTATCCATGGGCTAACTAGCAGCTGGCCGGTATTGTGGCCACACCTCACCGACAGCTGAAAGATGCCTCTCAGGCGGCCCTGTACCCGGCGGATTACAGAATTGATGGGCTCTAGCATGAGCAGGCAGACGTCTACCGGAACGACGCTGTGGCTGCGGTAGCGGGTGAACCCGAGACGACCCGCCCCATCCACGCTGAACCTGGCATGGTTGCGATAGTTGAACGGTTGCGGCGACGGCAGGGTGGGTAGCACCTCCGCCTCGAGGTTCCCGATCCTGTGGAGCTGTTCCGCCACCACAGCGGCTTTTGCCTGCAGCTGCGCCTCATATCTCAAGTGCTGAAGCTGACAGCCACCGCACTGGCCAAAATATATACACGGCGGGCTGGATCTCAGGCTCGACGGCTCGAGCACCCTAACTATCCGGGCCCTCAGCATGCTCTGCTTCGGCGGGAGGGGCTCGACCAGAAGGCGGTCCCCTGGTGCGGAGTAAGGGACGAACACCACCTGGCCGTTGCGTCGTGCCAGGCCCTCTCCACCGTGGACCAGCTTTTCTACGGTAACCTCGAAGGTCGACACGGAGACAAACACCCTACACTGACCAAAGTGGCCTGCCAATAAGTTATAATAGTAAACCGGAATGAGGTTGGCAGGGCACCCGCTTGGCTTACAAGCTTACGGCAGTGAGGTTGTGCCGTGAGAAACCTCATAGGGCACCTCATGCAGCAGCCGCCAGGCTCCCTGCGCACCATAGCCTCTAACTGGCAGCTGGAGCTCCGCCGGGCTACTCACGGCGACAACGTGCGCATGCTGGCCGAGGAGATCCTCGATGAGCGCAGCATCCGCCACCTGTTCGAGATCCTGAGCCCCCACGAGATACGCGTACTAGAAACCCTCCTGACACAGGACGACAACAGCCTGCCTCTGGACCAGATAGAAGAGAACCTGGCATTGCTGCCTTCAGAGCTAGAGGCCTGCATACGGCGGCTGCAGGATTACGGCATTGCTTACCTGGAGGGCCATGACGAGGGAACCCAGAGCCCGAAACTCTGCGTGCCGAGGGAGGTGGGCCGTGCGCTGAGGGCAGGTTTCAGGGAACTTCGTTCCTGTCTAGCTCCTCTGTCGGCCAGGGAGCTGATGAGGGCGATGCCCACGGGCAAGCTCGAAAACCTAGCCGCACTGTGGGGAGCAACGGCCGCCCCAGGCCCTTACTACCAAGAGGAACTGATAGAGGCCGTCGCCGAGGAGATGCAGAAGCCGCAGGTGGTGCAGGCGGTGCTTTCTCGGCTGGACAAGGGAGCCCAGACGATCTTCAACCTGCTGGTCGAGTCCGGCGGCAGTCTGGAGCTCTCGGCGGTGCGCAGCCGTCTCGAGGTGAAGGAGTCTGTCCTGAGGTTCCACCTGCGAGAGCTCGATCGCAGGCTCCTAGTGATGGAGTACTACCGCTCCAACCACAGGATGCTGTATGTCCCGGAGGAGATTCGGAACTGCCTCTGCCAGCGGGAGCTCCAGGTGGCCGAGGTACAGGAGGTTTCGGAACTGGTGGTCTGTCCTACCCTTAGCCCCCACGCAGTGGCGTGGGACATGCTCACCTACCTGAGCCTTCTGCACCGGGAGCCGAGCTCGTTCCTTCTGCAGCCGAAGGCAGTACGCACCCTATCGGGAAAGCTGTGGTTCGGAGGCACACCGCAGCTTAGCGAAGAATATATGGGGTTCCTGACCTATATGGCTAGGAACCTCAATCTTTTCATAGAGCAGGACCGGCAGGTGGTCCTGGGCGACCGACTTTCGAGCTGGATCGAGATCGGTTTCGAGGGCCAAATGCACGAGTTGCTGCGGCACTGGGTCAACGAGCGCAGGTGGCTGGAGCCTGTCTTCCGCACGGCCCCCAATTCGTGGGGCATCGACGTGCCCATGGGCAGGCGCAGGCTACTGGACTGGCTGCAGAAGCTTCCCCCCGGCCGTTGGGTATCCCTTTCCTCATTGTTGGCCACCATACGCAACGCCGACCCCTTCATACTTAGGCCCAGGCGTGAGGTGGTGCGCCTCCGTGGTCAGGAGAGTCTCGAGCAGTTCGCTACCGAGTGGGATGAGGTTGAGGGGCGCATCATCACCGGCATCCTGTCCACCTCCCTTCAGTGGCTCGGCGTAGTGAAGGTGGGGGAGACCTCCTCCGGAACCAAAGCCCTCATGCTCAGCGATTTAGGGCACGCCCTCTTGACCGGCCAGGCCACAACGGTGGCCATGCCTGAGCCTAGGTTGGTTGTTCAGCCCAACTTCGAAGTAACCGTCATGGGCGCGGAGGCGTCCATGATATGGCAGCTGCTGAAGTTCGCTCAACCTACACGGTACGACCAGGCGGCCCAATACACCATCACGAAGGACTCCGTCCTCAAGGGCGTAGAGCTGGGCATGAGCGTAGACGAGATGCTCGGCGTCCTTCAAAAGTACTCCACCAGAGAGATACCCCAAAACGTAGCCTATTCCATGGCCGACTGGGCTAGGCTCTTCAAGCCGGCCCGACTGGAACGGGTGGTGCTCCTGGAGACGGAGGACCCTGACACTTTGGAATCCATTTTGTCGTCCAAGATCCTGTGCCGGTACGCCTTTCGCCGCCTTTCCAGCAACCTCGCCGCCATCCAACTGCCGGGTTCCGAAAGCAGCAAACACGACAGCCTGGAACACCTGGTCCGGCGCCTCCGCCGCGAGGGCTTCTTCGCCTCGCTGCGGTGAGCTCGCCCCACACCTTCGAGGGCCATCAGATGGCAGCCCTGCCCGGAAAGCAATCGTGAAGTTAGTCCTCGCCTCAGCATCGCCGCGACGCCACAACCTTCTTAGGAGCCTCTTCGACACCTTCGAGATAAGGCCGGTGGAAGCCCGCGAGGATCCGCTGCCCGGCGAGACGCCAAGGCAGACGGCCCTCAGGCTGGCCCAGATTAAGGCCCTGCTGGCCTCGCCCAAGGGAGACGAGCTAGCTATAGCCGCAGACACCGTGGTGGCTCTGAACGGCCTCTCCCTCGGCAAGCCGTCGAGCGCAGAGGAGGCCAGGCAGATGCTGAAAGCCTTAAGGGGACGTGAGCACACAGTGTACACCGGGGTGGCCATCGCCACGGCTGAGCGTGCCCTATGGTCCTCAGTGGTTGAGACCTTGGTGACCATGCGTGCCTATTCAGACGCAGAGATCGACGCCTATGTAGCCAGCGGCAGTCCCATGGATAAGGCGGGCGCCTACGGAGTCCAGGACACGCCTTTCTCCCCTGTGGCCCAATATGCGGGCTGCTACCTAAACGTGGTGGGCCTTCCCCTCTGCGAGGTGGTCAGGGGCCTGAAAGCCCTCGGCTTCACAGGGGCCCAGGGCCTCTCGTGGACGGCCATCGAACCCCTTTGTCCTACCTGCACCCAGCGAAGGCAAGCGGGCGAAGTTCTATAATTGACTTGGCCGCCCGGCTGGTGTAACATGGTTTCGATTAGAACATATAATCTAGAAGAGCGGGGGACTGGGATGGGTGACCGGGAAAAGGCCCTGGAGATGGCAATAGCCCAGATAGAGCGGCAGTTCGGCCGGGGGTCGATCATGAAGCTCGGAGAGGCCGCCGGCCTGATGCAGATAGATGTAATCCCCACTGGCTCCATCGCATTGGACCTGGCCCTGGGGGTTGGAGGCATACCCCGCGGACGCATCACCGAGATCTTCGGCCCTGAGGCCTCGGGCAAGACGACCTTGGCCCAACACATAATTGCAGAAGCCCAGAAGGCTGGGGGCGTTGCGGCGTACATAGACGCAGAGCATGCCCTGGACCCGTCCTACGCGGAAAAGTGTGGCATAAACCTAGACAGCCTCCTGATCTCCCAGCCCGATACGGGTGAACAGGCCCTCGAAATTGCTGAGACCCTCGTGCGCAGCGGCGCGGTAGACGTTATCGTGGTGGACTCCGTAGCGGCTCTGGTGCCGAAGGCGGAGATCGAGGGAGAGATGGGAGACCAGCATGTGGGCCTCCAGGCAAGGCTGATGTCCCAGGCCCTCCGCAAGCTGGCGGGTGCTGTGAGCAAGTCCAACACGGCTCTGGTGTTCATCAACCAGATCCGCATGAAAATAGGCGTCATGTATGGAAGCCCTGAGACCACCACGGGCGGCAACGCCCTTAAGTTTTACTCGTCCGTTCGCCTCGAGGTGCGCCGTGTGGAGAACATCAAGCAGGGCAACGAGATCATCGGCACAAGGGTGAGGGCCAAAGTAGTGAAGAACAAGGTCGCGCCCCCCTTCCGTGTGGCGGAGTTCGACATCCTCTACAACGAGGGCATATCGAAGGAGGGCAACCTGCTGGACGTGGGCTCCGAGCTCGGCTTCATCAAACGCACCGGGGCCTTTTACTACTTCAACGACCTACGCATAGGACAGGGCCGCGAGAACGCCCGCGAGTACCTGAAAGCCAACCCAGAGACAGCGGCAGAGCTCGAGAGGCTCATCAGGCAGACGGCCTCTCAGCTCCGCATTATAGGGGTGGAGAGTGAGGCAGAAAGCCTCGAACTGTAACATCAGGGCCCTGGGCATAGGCAGATGCTGGACCGTCACACTGGCGGTCCAGCATCTTTGTTGGGAGTGCTGAAGATGGCCACCGTGAGGGATTTGCGGCCCTCCAGATGGGCACCCTCCATGTGGATACTGCACCTCGACGGATGGGGACGGCGCCTCTGCCTGGACCGGGAAGCGGTGGACCGGTGGGGGATCCAGCCCGGGATGGAGCTATCGCCGGAGGTGCTGAGCCAGCTCATGCCCCTTTCCAAGGTCTCACGGCTCAAAGAGGCAGCTTACAGGCTGCTGGCCTGGCGGCCCCGCAGCCGCTCCGAACTGAGGGAGAGGCTCCTGAAAGCCGGCGGAACCCCAGAAGCCGTCGAGGCCATCCTTGACCAACTGCAAGGGGAAGGCGTAGTTAACGACGAAGCCTTCGCCACCTACTGGGTGCAGAGCCGCCTACAGTTCCGGCCGCGCAGCCGCCGCGAGCTGGAGGCCGAGCTGAGGGCTAAAGGCATCCGGGTCCAGGACGTGCGCGACCTACTGGAAGAGTTTCCTGAAGAGCAAGTGTGCTCGCAAGCTGCCTTGAAGCGGGCCAAGCACCTGGGCAATCTGCCCAGATTGGAGTTCCACCGCAAACTGCTCCAGTACCTGATGCGCCGAGGCTTCGACTACGACACAGCCTCAAGGGCTGTGGAAGAGGCTTGGCGAGCTCTGCGAGGTCAGGAGGATCAGCAATGGTAGAATCTGGGCATCTCTTTACACCTCGGCAAACGGACTGCTTCCCGGAGGCGCCACCTTGGTAGAGCTGACCTGGCTGGGCCATGCCTGTTTCAGGCTAAGGAGCAGAGAGGCTAGCGTGCTGATGGATCCCTTTCAAGAGAGCCTCGGGCTACGCCTGGGGCGACCGCGGGCGGACATCGTGACCGTCAGCCACGACCACCCGGGCCACAACAACTGGCAAGCAGTGCTCAACGAACCGAAGGTGATCTCGGGTCCCGGCGAGTACGAGATCAAAGGAGTCTTCATCACGGGGATCCGGACCTTCCACGACCAACAGCGTGGGACCGTACGCGGGCGCAATGTAGCCTATTTGGTGGAGATGGAGGACCTTGCCATCTGCCACCTGGGGGACCTGGGGCACGCCCTCGGAGACGAGGAGCTAGAAACCCTGGGCAAAATCGATGTGCTCCTCGTGCCCGTAGGAGGCAACACCACGCTGGATGCCGCAGGGGCCGCCGAGGTAGTGAACCAGATAGAGCCCAAGATCGTCGTTCCCATGCACTCCCGTATGGGCAACATCAGGCCGGATCTGGCCCCCCTCGAAGACTTCTGTAAGGTCATGGGGCTCAAAGATCCGAAACCTGTGGACAAACTCTCCCTCAAGGGAGCGGATCTGCCGGAGGAGACCCAGGTCGTCCTCCTAAAGGTGAACTTATGAGGGAAAGATCACCAACGATGAGACGGGGTGACAGAGCGTATGCCTAAGTACATCTTCGTGACGGGAGGAGTGGTCTCCTCGGTGGGAAAGGGCATCACCGTTGCCTCTATCGGGCGCATCCTCAAGAGCCGCGGCATTTCGGTCTCCATCCAGAAGCTGGACCCATACCTCAACGTCGACCCCGGCACCATGTCGCCCTACCAGCACGGTGAGGTGTTCGTGACCGACGACGGCGCCGAGACGGACCTCGACCTCGGCCATTACGAACGGTTCATCGACGAAAACCTCACCAAGCTGAGCAACGTGACCACCGGACAGGTGTACCAGCAGGTCATCCAGCGAGAGCGCCGTGGCGACTTTCTGGGCGGCACGATCCAGGTGGTGCCCCACATCACCAACGCCATAAAGTCCAGCATAGGGGCCGTGGCAAGGCAGGGCAACCCGGATGTGGTCGTAGTGGAAGTGGGCGGCACCGTGGGCGACATCGAGGGACTGCCTTTCCTGGAGGCCATACGCCAGATGCGCAAGGATGCAGGCCCCAACAACGTCCTCTACATCCACGTAACCCTCCTGCCGTACATCCAGGCTACCCGGGAGCTGAAGACCAAGCCGACCCAGCACTCGGTGAAGGAGCTGCGCAGTATAGGCATCAATCCCAACGTCATCGTCTGCCGCTCGGACTACCCCGTCGCAGAGGACATCAAGGAGAAGATCGCCCTCTTCTGCGACGTAGAGTCCAGGGCTGTTATTCCCCTGGTGACCGTGGACACCATATACGAGGTGCCCCTCATCCTGGAGGAAGCTGGGTTGGGCGATTATCTGGTCGAAAAGCTGGCCCTTGAGTCGGGCCCGCCCCAGCTCGAAGAGTGGAGATCCCTGGTAGCACGCATAAAGGAACCAAAGCCCAAGATAACCGTCGCCCTGGTGGGCAAGTACACCGAACTGCGGGATGCCTACCTGAGCGTCGTCGAGGCCCTCAAGCACGCCGGCGTTCACCAGGGCGTAGATGTCGAAATACGTTGGGTGAACGCCAAGGAAGTCGAGCACGGAGGCATAGAAGAGGCCCTGGACCGGGTTCACGGCATAGTGGTGCCGGGCGGCTTCGGGCACCGGGGGGCGGAAGGCAAGATACTGGCCGCCAAGTACGCCCGAGAGCGGAAGATACCCTACCTAGGGCTCTGCTTCGGGCTCCAGATGGCCGTCGTGGAGTTCGCCCGAAACGTGTGCGGCCTCAAGGATGCCCACAGCACCGAGATCAACCCGAGAACCCCCCATCCCGTTATAGATGTGATGCCTGACCAGCGGGACATAGTGGACCTCGGCGGCACCATGCGTTTGGGCCTCTACCCCTGCGACCTGGTTCCAGGCACCAAGGCCCATGCGGCCTACGGCCTTAGCAGGGTATACGAAAGGCACCGGCACCGATACGAGTTTAACAACCACTACCGCGAGATTTTCACCAGCGCCGGCATGGTACTCAGCGGCCTATCTCCCGATGGCAGATTGGTGGAGATCATCGAACTTAAGGACCATCCCTGGTTCGTGGCCACCCAGTTCCATCCCGAGTTCAAATCTAGACCCAACAGGCCTCACCCCCTTTTCCGCGACTTCATCGCCGCGGCCAAGCAGGTCAAGCTCCCCGGAGAACAGCAACCCCTGCCCCTGGAAGAGGCGGCCCAGGAGATACCAGCATGAGCGGAGGGAGGCTAGACCTCGCTTGGATCTCCGAAGAGGCAGAGGCGTTCTTCCGGGAACTGCTGGAGGAGCACTACCAGAACCTGGCTGGGCTCAAGCAAGACCTTTCCCTCCAGCCCATATACGCCAGACACGCAGCCCTCTTTGCTCCTGACTCGGTCCGAGCTTTCTTGAGGGCCGAGATCAACCCTTCGGATAGGGAGGCCCTCTTCTTTAGGGAGTTCGTGGTGGAAGGTCACCTCGAAGATCGGGTCAAACAGCTCTCCGAAGAGGTGGTAAACCGGGAGACCCAGGCCGTAGTCCAATGGGATGGAAGGGAGATCCCGCTCCGCATGGTACCCAAAGAGATCGCCGCGGAGCCGGACATGGTACGCAGGCACAGGTTGGACGAAGAGCGTCGACGCGTAAACGCCGCCATAAATCCCCAGCGCATTGCCCGATGGCAGGGACTCTACTCTGCCGTACAGGAGCTGGGCTTTACCAGCTACGGCGAGGCCATGGACAGGCTGAAGGACCTGGACCTCGAGTGGCTCCGCTCCACCATGGAGGGCTTGCTGGCCCAAACCGAAGACACCTATCGTTCCCAACTCATGGTACGGCTGAGGGACATCGGGGTTCCCCTGGAGATGGGCACTAAGGCCGATCTGGCCAGGGTGCTCCGAGCCCCTCAATACGACGTGATCTTTCCCAAGGAGAGGCTGCTCGACACCCTGGGGCAGGCCCTCAAGGCACTGGGCCTGGACGTGGCTGCCCAGAGCAACATTGTCGTAGATGCCGAGCCGAGGCCCCTCAAGTCGCCCAGGGCTTTCTGCGCTCCCATCGAAGTGCCAGGGCGCATCCTGCTCGTGATCAACCCCCAGGGAGGACAGGACGACTATCAGGCCCTCTTCCACGAGGCCGGCCATGCCGAGCACTTCGCGCACACCGACCGCTCACTGCCCGTTGCCTTTCGCAGGTTGGGCGACAACTCGGTTACCGAAACCTACGCCTTCCTTTTCCACTACTTGACCCTCGATCCTCGGTGGCTCGAGACCTACCTTCCCCACGGCGACCTGCTGGCCTCCTATGTGTCCTTCGCAAGATTCGTGAAGCTGTACATGCTGCGCCGCTACGTGGCCAAGCTTCTCTACGAGATAGACCTCCACCACAGCCACAACCTTGGCCAGGCCGCACATCGCTACGCGGAGATCCTCTCGCGCCACCTGATGGTGGCGCACTCACCGGAGGACTTTCTCACTGACCTGGACGACGGCTTCTACGCAGCCCAGTACTTAAGGGCCTGGATACTCGAAGCCCAGCTCAGGGCCCGGCTGCGTGAACGTCACGGTGTCGAGTGGTGGGCAAACCCTGCTGCAGGAGCTGACCTAGTTCAGCTCTGGAGCTCGGGCCAGCAGCACAACGCCCCCGAGCTTGCCCACGGGCTTGGGTACGACGGCCTCGACCCTGGAGCTGTCCTGTCCGACGTGATCCCCTGAGGCACCTTCACGAGAATGTCCGAAGGAAAACCGCACCTTTCGCTGGTGATCCCAGCTTATAACGAGGGAAGGGTCATAGAGAATACTCTGGGAAAGGTAACCTCTTACCTCGAACGTATAGGCCTCAGCTTCGAGGTGATCGTGGTGGACGACGGAAGCCGCGACGATACCCCCCATGTGGTCCGCAGGTACGAACGGAAAGACGACCGGGTGCGCCTAATTACCGATGCTCCCAACAGGGGCAAGGGATTTGCCGTTCGACGGGGAGTGCTTGCCTCCTCGGGCAGCATCATCGCGTTCACCGACGCGGATCTCTCCATACCGATCGAGCTGATGCCTCAGCTGATTCATGCCATCGAGGGTGACGGGTACGACATCGCCGTGGCATCCAGATGGGTCGAGGGCTCTAGATGGGCAGCAAACACCCCCCTGCTGAGACGAGCCATGGGATGGGGTTTCAGGACCCTCGTCCAAATTGTCCTGGACAGCGGGGTCGAGGACACCCAGTGCGGATGCAAGGCCTATCGCGCCCATGTGGCCAAGCTGCTCTTCCAGAAGCAGAGGATAGACAGCTTCACCTTCGATGCTGAGGTGCTCTTCTTGGGGCACAAGATGGGCTTCCGGATCAAGGAGGTTCCCTTCGAACTCAGGCCGTCCCATTCAAGCACCGTGAACCCTCTGGTCGACCCCGTACGCATGGTCAAGGACCTGCTGAAGGTTAGAATAGACTACTGGCGCGGCCTCTATCGCTAGGTGTTGCCAATGCGCATGCTGGTAGTGAATGCCGACGACTTCGGCCTCACCCCAGGCGTGAACCTAGGCATACTCAAGGGCATACAGGAGGGCATCATTACGTCCACATCCCTCATGGTGAACGGGCCCGCCGCTGACCATGCGATAGGGCTGGCTAAAGAGCATCCCGAGATCGACGTGGGCATCCATCTGAACGCCACGGACTTTCGCCCCATCCTCCCACAAGACAAAGTAGCAGCCCTCTGCGACGGCGGGGGACGGTTCCGCGGCCTCCCGTACCTGCTGGCCGTATCCTTCGTATCCCGGCAGGCGAGGGCCCAGGTGGCAGCCGAGTGGCGCGAACAGGTCCTACGCGCCATCTCCACAGAGATAGTGCCGTCGCATTTGGACAGCCACCACCACGTGCACATGGCGCCATGGCTTTTCGACGTGGCCGTCTCCCTGGCGGAGGAGTTCAAGATACCGTTCGTCAGGCTGTCGGACGAAGGGCGGACCCTAAAAACATCGGACGCCTTAAAGGGACTTCTGACCCGCTTCCACACGCGGGGGTATAGGCTGAAGAGGAGCCTCCTCAGCCTCGCGGCAAGCCTAGACAGGCGCCGCCTGCGCGGCCTGCGTTGCGCCGATTTCTTCGTGGATACCTACGTGCCGCAAGGCCCGAGGCCTATCCACTGGTTGAAGGCAGTGGTGTCGGCCCTGCCCCCAGGGCTCACCGAGCTCATCTGCCATCCAGGCCTTCCGGACGAGCACCTCGCCGCAGTTACCAGCTATAACTCGGGCAGAGAGCTCGAGTTGGAACAGCTCACCCACCCGCGCTGGAACGAATATCTCCAGAAGGTCGGCGTGAGCCTCTCATCCTTCGGGAGGTTGGCAGTCCGGTGACGACGGCCCGATGGCCTCTGGCTCTGGCGGCCGTGGCTGTGCTGAGCCGCCTACCCTTTGCAACCCAGTGGCCCTACGCCTGGGATTCCATCCTGTATATCAGGGCGCTCCAGCGTTTCGACGTGGTACATCACCAACCCCAGCCACCGGGCTACATATTTTACGTCGGGCTCGCCTGGCTTCTGAACCAGGTGTGGAGCAACCCCAACGGAAGCCTAGTAGCCCTGAGCATCCTTGGCACTGCCTGGGCCGCCGTCGCCCTGTACTTTCTTGGCCTGCACCTGGCCGGGCAGAGGGCCGGTATAGCTGCAGCCCTGATCCTACTGGCCAGCCCTACCTTCTGGGCCTATGGCGAGGTGGCGTACCCGTATACCATACTGGCCGCGGTGGCCGCGTCGCTGGCCCTCTTAGTGTGGTGGACGCGGTTCAGCCCCCCTCATCTCAGGAAGCGGCGCCTGGTAGTGACGACCCTGTGCTATGCCCTCATGGCTGGACTGAGGCAGGACATCTTACTGCTCCTGATGCCCCTCTATCTGATGGCCTTGTGGCGCAGGCCCGCCTCGGAGTGGCTTACGGCGGCCGCCGTGGGCACTGTCGGGGTGTTGGCCTGGCTCGCTCCGTCGGCGTACCTTTCCGGCGGCCTGATGAACTACTTGGCCGCTGTCGTCCGCCAGAGCCAGAAGGTAGGGGAGGCCAGCTCGTTGGCCGCGGCGGGGGCACAGGTCCTCCAGGAGAACCTCAGACCCCTTGTCCTCGCCATCTGGCATTCCCTCTACCTCGCAATTTTCCCTGCCATCTATCTCTTGATAAAGAGGACCGTGCTGAGGCTGTGGGGTCCGGAGCTGCCCCTTCTGACCCTGTGGACAGTCCCGCCCGCGGCCTTCTACACAGCCGTGCACATGGGCGATGTAGGCTACAGCTTCAGCATAGTGCCAGCCCTCTGCCTTATGGCGGCCCTGGGCGTAGAGGAGATTGCCAGAGACCTCTCCACCCGCCCGGCCACCGCATCGGCTCTGCCATGGGCCCTCGCCCTTCTGCTGATAGGGTCCAACGGGGCTCAGTTCCTGTTGAGACCGGGCACGTCGCCGTACTCTGCCCAGGGCCTCCGGTGCCGCGATCTGCAGACGGAGGCCAAGATCCAGTTCGTGCGGAGCCACTTCCCGGCGGGTCCCACTGTGCTGCTGGGCGTGGACACATATCAGCACACCAGTTACTTCCTGCCGGATTATTGGTCCTATGATAAACTGGCTGCTCATGCACGCCTGCGCGAGAGGCTGCCCAGCGGCATGCAGTGGGCAGTGGTGGTGGATAACTACCTTGCCGTCAAAGGGCATTGGGAGCTTGCTGTCATGCCCTGCGGCGGTTCCGTTCGCTACCGCCGCTTAAGCGGGCCTTCGACCCTGATCTATCGGCGCCCGTTCCTCGCTCTGATAGGCATGGAGACTAGGGCATGGAAGCCCAATTGAAACGGCAGCTGATGGCCGCCTACGCCCATCTTCCAGCTGGAGAGCGCTGGTTTGTGAAGCTGCGCCTTTTGCTAAGCGACCTACAGTTCGTTGAGAGCTTTCTGCCCAAAAGCGGACTGATAGTGGAGCTAGGCTGCGGGCACGGACTGTTCAGCATATTGGCCGCCCTTAGGTCCTCCCAGCGGCAGGTGATCGGCATCGACCTCTCGCCCCGGAAGATCGCAGCTGCCAGAAAGACGCGCCATCCCCCCAACGTAACCTTTGAGCTTGGCGATGCTGTGAGCTATCGCCCGCCGCAACCGGCCGATGCCGTGGCCATAGTGGACGTCCTGTACCTTATGGAGGTCCAGCTCCAACGGCGAGTCCTCGAGAACGCCTACGAGTGCCTCAAGCCGGGCGGAGTCCTGGTCTGCAAGGCGCAGGAGACACGTCCCAGATGGAAGTACTGGTGGACCTTCCTCCAGGAGTGGTTCATGACCTCCCTGGGGCTCACTTTAAGGCCTGGCCGAGGCCTTCACTTCCTTCCCAGGGACAGGGCCCTGTCCATGCTCCGGGAGATCGGCTTCTCGGCCAGGGCCCTAGAGATGCCCAGCCTCAGGCCCTACAGCGACGTACTGTACGTCGCGCACAGGCCCTAGAGCACGTCAACCTGCGACCCGCAAGAGCTTCCTAAGCCAAAGGGCCGCTGCCAATACGGCCAGCGCCACCGCGACGGCCAGCAAAGTGTGATCGGCCAAGTATGCCGCCAACTCCTGGGCCGAGAGCGCCCTGTCAGCTCCCCTGCCCACCAGGACCGACACGCCGGCCCACAGCAGCGAGGCCGGCACCAAACCCACAATGTAGCTGGCCGTGGCCACCCCAGCCAGGCCGGCCGCGTAACCCACGTAATCGCGCATGTAGGGCACCAACTGGGATGTCAGGACGCCCCAGGCCGCCCACCGATGCAACAGCACTTCCGCCCTCTCCGCACCCCTGGCCACCGCATCCCAACGGCCAACTAAGCGCAGGAGTCGAGGCCTGCCAAGCCTTCGGGCCAAGGCAAAGGCCGTCAGAGACCCTGACACATGGGCCAGGGCCCCAACCAGTGCCAGCAGCACCGGATCGAGCCCCAGCGTTCCAGCCAAGTAGGCGGACGTCACCAGTCCCAACTGGCCGGGCACGGGCAGGCCTACGCTCTCACAGGCCACCAGCACGGCGACCCCGGCATACCCCAGGCCGCCTGCCCAAACCGTTGCATCCAAACTAGCACCTCCGGTGGGCATATTGTAGCATCAGGATCGACAACCTGAGAATGTGATTTGATTCACGAACGGTCTGTATGCTATACTAGCACCTCGGGAGACAAGGGGACTTGCGGCTGGACAGGGATACCCTGAGGGCACTGGGTTTGGCCACCCAGCTGGGCTTCGCGGTGGCAGGTCCCCTGGTGCTGGGCATTGTCGTTGGGATCTGGCTCGACCAGCGGCTCAGCACCTCGCCGCTCTTCCTGCTGTTGGGACTGATCCTAGGCATGGGGGCGGCCGCTTACTCTATATACGAGCTTGTGCTTTTTCGGAGAAACGGTAGAAAGGGCGGGGGTAAGGACTGAGTGGAGCTCGAGGTAAGCATAAAGGCCGAGGAGCTGCTCCATCTGGGGCCTCTGGTTTTGACCAACTCCATGCTCACCATGGTGCTGGTCATGATCTTCCTGTCGGTCGTGAGCTGGTCGGCCACCCGGAAGATGCGGATAGTCCCAGGAGGCCTCCAGAACCTTTACGAGGCAGTCATCGAGATGCTCCTGGCTTTGGTGGAGAACACGGTGGGCCGATCGTTGGGCCGCAAGATCTTCCCACTCATAGCTACCTTGTTCCTCTTCATCATCACGGCCAACTGGTTCGGGCTGTTCCCGGGATTTGGCACCATAGGGTTCTTCAGGAGCACAGAGGGGCATGAAGTCTTTGTACCCCTGCTCAGGGCCGCGAATGCCGACCTCAACATGACCCTCGCCATGGCCATCCTTTCGGTAACCATTGTGGAGCTGGTGGGCTTCCTGTCCCACGGCGTGTTTGGCTACATTAGAGAACTGGCCACGCCCTGGTTCCTCTTCCCGGTACATCTCATAAGCGAGCTCAGCCGAATCGTGTCGCTCTCAGCGCGACTTTTCGGGAACATCTTCGGCGGAGAAGTGCTGGTTACCATAATCTTCTACCTGGTAGGGCCTGCCTTCTTCATACCCACCATGTTCCTTGTGCTGGAGATGCTGTTCGGCCTGATCCAGGCCCTTATATTCTCCGTGCTCACCCTCGTTTACATAGCCCTGGCGGCCGCTGGCCATGGAGGAGAGCAGCACGAGGCCGCCCACTGATAGATCGTAACCCATAAGCACATCACAGTCAGGAGGGAAGGAAAGTGACACCTGAAAGCATGAAGCTCATAGCCGCCGCCATAGCCATCGCTGTAGGGGCTATCGGGCCTGGCCTGGGTATCGGGATAGCTGTCAGAGGGGCCATGGAGGCCATCGGGCGCAATCCCGAAGCGGAGGGTGCCGTCCGCACGACCATGATCCTCGGCGTGGGCTTGGCCGAGGCCGTGGCCATCTATGCCTTCGTCACGGCGCTTATCCTCATCTTCGTGGGCTGAGCCGTGAGGGCCGCCGGGACATCCAGAGAATAGGGCGGGGTACGAGATGGGACAACTGGGAGTTCTGTGGCCGAACCTGATATTCCAGATGCTGGCCTTCGGTCTGCTGGTCTTCATCCTGTATCGGCTGGGCTACCGACCGGTCATCCGCATCCTCGACGAGAGGGCCGAGAGGATACGGCTGAGCATGGAGACAGCCGAGCGGGTCGAAAGGGAGATGGCCGAGGCCGAACAACGGGTGAAGGCCCAGCTGGAGCAGGCTCGCCGCGAGGCCGATGCCATCATAGCCCAGGCTCACGCCCTGGCTGACCGTACCCTCTCGGAAGCCCGGGCCGAGGCGAGGCAGGAAGCCGAGCGGATCCTCTCCAGGGCAAGGGCCGAGATCGAAGGCGAGCGGGACAGGGCAGCCGCAGAGCTCCGCAGGCTGGCCACCGATCTGGCTGTACTCGCCGCTTCGCGGATAGTGAAAGAGACCCTGGACCGCCAGGCCCACTCGCGCCTCATACAGGAGGCGTTGGAGGAGGCCGAGCGCCTAAGGCTCCAATAGGGGACACGAGATGCCAGGCCTGAGGGGAGCAGCAGCCAGGAGGTACGCCGAGGCTGTAGCAACACTGGCTTTCGAGCAGGGCACACTGGATCGTTGGCGGGAGGAGCTCTCCATCATCCGCGACCTCTTCACCGATGAGCGGGTCGCCTCCCTGCTCCACGATCCCCAGACCAGCCTCCAACGGAAACTGGAGCTGGTGCAAAGGACCTTAGCGCCCTACCTGTCCGAGCAGGGCCTTAACCTGGCCCGCCTGCTGGTGTCCAAGGGGAGGGCGCCTATAGTAGGCGACATACTCAAGGAGTTCGAGCGGATCGCCGACGAGCGGCTTGGGATGGTGGAGGCCGAAGTAACCGTACCGGTGGAGCCCACCGAGGCCGAGCTGGCTGAGATACGCAGGGCAGTGGAGGCCATGACGGGCAAAGATCCGCGGCTCACGGTTAGAGTAGACCCGTCCATCATCGGTGGTGTAGTAATTAAAATAGGAGACAAGCTCGTCGACCTGAGCGTGGCAGGCAAACTGGAAGCCATGAGGTCAGCACTGGCAGTTTGACGGTCCGGAGAGAAATGGGATATGACGATAAGAGCTGAGGAAATAAGCTCCATCATCAAACAGCAGATAGAACGGTTCGAGGCGCCCGTGGAGGCCGTAGACACAGGCACCGTCGTGGAAGTAGGGGACGGCATCGCCAGGGTGCATGGCCTCAGGGGCGTGATGGCCTCGGAGATCGTGGAGTTCCCCGAGCGGGGTGTAGTGGGGCTCGCCTTCAACCTGGAGGAGGACATAGTTGGCATCATCATCCTCGGCGACTACACCAAGATCCAGGAAGGGGACCTGGTCAAGTCCACCGGACGGATAATACAGGTCCCTGTGGGAGAGGCCCTCATCGGCCGCGTGGTGAACGCCCTGGGCGAGCCCGTCGACGGCAAGGGGCCCATAAAGACCGACAGGTTCAGGCCGGTGGAACGCATAGCTCCGGGAGTGATCTACCGCAAGGGTGTCGATACGCCCGTTCAGACCGGCATCAAGGCTATCGATGCCATGATCCCCATAGGGCGCGGCCAGAGGGAGCTGATCATTGGCGACCGACAGACAGGTAAAACCGCCATAGCCATAGACACCATCATTAACCAGAAGGGCGGCGACCTAATCTGCATTTATGTGGCCATAGGACAGAAGGCTTCCGCCGTGGCCCAGACGGTAGCCACCCTCGAGCGCTTCGGCGCCATGGAGCACACCATAGTGGTAGCGGCCACAGCGGCCGATCCTGCACCGCTCCAGTATCTGGCCCCCTACGCCGGATGCGCCATGGGCGAGGAATTCATGGAGCAGGGCAAGGACGCCCTGGTCATCTACGATGACCTTACGAAGCATGCCTGGGCCTACAGACAGATATCCTTGCTCCTGCGTCGCCCACCTGGGCGCGAGGCCTACCCTGGAGACATCTTCTATCTGCACTCCAGGCTCCTGGAACGGGCAGCGCGGATGGCCCCGGAGTACGGGGGTGGAAGCCTCACCGCCCTGCCCATCATCGAGACCCAGGCCAACGACGTCTCTGCCTACATCCCCACCAACGTCATCTCCATCACCGATGGCCAGATCTATCTGGAGCCCGACCTTTTCTATGCAGGCATTCGGCCTGCCATCAACGTCGGTATCTCCGTATCTAGGGTGGGAGGCGATGCCCAGCTCCGCGCCATGCGGCAGGTAGCGGGCCGCCTGAGGCTAGACATGGCCCAGTTCCGTGAGCTGGCGGCCTTCGCCCAGTTCGGCTCCGAGCTGGACAAGGCCACCCGGGCCAGGCTCGAACGCGGCCTCAGAATACAGGAGGTGCTCAAACAGCCTCAGTACAGGCCGTACCCTGTGGAACAGCAGGTAATGATCATCTATGCCGTCACCAACGGCTACCTGGATGACGTGCCGGTGGCCAAGGTGGCTGCGTGGGAGGAGCGGTTCCACGAGTTTATGGCCATGGCCCACCCAGAAATAGGACACGCCATACTGAGGGACAAGGAGCTCAAGCCGGAGACCATCGAGGCCCTTAAGGCAGCTATCGAGGAGTTCAAACGGACGGTGTCGGTCTGACATGCCCAGCCTGCGGGACCTTCGACGCCGCATAAGGAGCGTCAGGAACATCAGCCAGATCACCAAGGCCATGGAGATGGTGGCCGCTTCGCGCATGCGCCGCGCCCAGCAGAGGGTTCTGGCAAGCCGCCCGTACTCTCAGGCCATCGCCGAGGTGATCGCCGACATCGCCGCCCTCGATATAGACCCCGAACAGCGGCCCAAGCTGCTGCAGGTAAGGCCGGTAAGCACCGTGGGCATCATACTCATCACATCGGACCGGGGCCTCTGCGGCGCCCTGAACAGCAACGTCATTCGCGCTGCTACGGGACTGGCCGTCGAGACCCTCGACAAGCCCGTCCGCTGGATCACCGTGGGCCGCAAGGGCCGAGACTTCATGGTCCGCTACGGGCAGCAAGTGGTAGCTGAGTTCACAGGCCTGGGCGACTACCCCGGGCTTCTGGACATTGCGCCCATCGCCCGGGTGGCCATGGATGAGTTCCAGCAGGGCAGGGTGGACGAAGTTTACATTGTCTACACCCGGTTCATCAGCACATTGGTACAGCGTCCCCACGTGATGAAGCTCCTGCCCGTGGAGCCCCGGGCCGAGCTGGCCGGCCGACGGATTAACTACATCTACGAACCGAACGCGGTGGCCATCCTGGGTGCCCTGCTTCCGAGGTTCGTGGAGTCGGAGCTGTACCAGGCGGTGCTAGAGGCCATCGCCAGCGAGCACTCGGCCCGGATGGTGGCCATGCGCAACGCTACCGACAACGCTATGGAGCTGATTAAGGATCTGACCCTAACCTACAACAAGACCCGCCAGTGGACCATCACCAAAGAGATGCTGGAGATAGCCGCTGGCGCGGCCGCAGTGGGCTAGGGCAACATGGCTCAGGAGGTCTAAGTGGCAAAGGGGAAAATCGTTCAGATTATGGGGCCGGTGGTGGACATACAGTTCCCGCCGGACGAACTACCGGACATCTACAACGCTATCGAGATACCGAGGGAAGACGGCAGGCTCGTGGTCGAGGTGCAGCAACACCTAGGCAACGACTGGGTGCGCTGTGTGGCCCTGGGCAGCACCGACGGCCTCAGGCGAGGCATGGAGGCCATAGACACCGGCGGGCCCATCACCGTACCCGTGGGCCGGACCTGCCTCGGCCGCATCTTCAACGTGGTCGGAGACCCCATAGATGGCAAAGGACCGGTAAATGCCGAGAAGCGGTATCCCATCCACCGGCCCGCTCCACCCTTTGAGGAACAGAGCACCGAGGTGCAGGTCTTCGAGACAGGCCTCAAGGTTATAGACCTCATCGCTCCCTTTACCAAGGGCGGAAAGGTGGGCGTCTTCGGCGGCGCCGGCGTGGGCAAGACCGTCATCATCATGGAGCTAATACGCAACATTGCAGCCGAACACGGCGGCTTCTCGGTGTTCTGCGGCGTGGGAGAGCGGACCCGGGAGGGCACCCAGCTCTACCACGAGATGATCCAGTCGGGGGTTCTGGACAAGACCGTGCTCGTCTTTGGGCAGATGAACGAACCCCCCGGAGCGCGCCTACGCGTGGGGTTGGCGGGCCTCACCATAGCAGAATACTTCCGGGATGAAGAGGGACAGGACCTGTTGCTCTTCATCGACAACATCTTCCGCTTCGTGCAGGCCGGCTCGGAAGTGTCCGCCCTGTTGGGCCGCATGCCCAGCGCTGTGGGGTATCAACCCACGTTAGCCACCGAGATGGGGCAGCTCCAGGAGCGCATCACCTCCACAAAGCGGGGGTCTATAACTTCCGTGCAGGCTATCTACGTACCGGCCGACGACTTCACGGACCCTGCCCCTGCCACTACTTTCGCCCACCTAGATGCCACCATCTCCCTGGAGCGCTCCATAGCCGAGCAAGGCCTTTACCCGGCCGTAGACCCCTTGGCTTCCACCTCCCGCATCCTCGACCCGCGGATCGTCGGCGAGGAGCACTACAACGTGGCCCGGGGGGTCCAACGGGTCCTTCAGCGGTACAAGGACCTCCAGGACATCATAGCGATCCTCGGCATAGAGGAGCTGTCCGAGGAGGACAAGCTCACCGTGGCCCGCGCCCGCAAGATCCAGAGGTTCCTATCTCAGCCGATGTTCGTAGCCGAGGCCTTTACGGGCAGGCCGGGCGTTTACGTTCCCCTCAAGGAGACGGTTAGGGGCTTCAAGGAGATACTGGAGGGCAAGTGGGACCACCTGCCCGAGCAGGCCTTCTACATGGTGGGAACCATAGAGCAGGCCGCCGAACAGGCCGAAAGGATGGCCGCGGCCGCCAGGTAAGACCATGGGGCTCAAACTGCAGATAGTTACAGCCGAAAGGATGATCCTCGAGGACGAGGTCGACATGGTGGTCGCCCCCAGCATCGACGGCCACGTCGGAATACTGCCCAAGCATGCGCCCATGGTCACCCTGCTGGACATAGGTGAACTAAGGGTGAAGAAGGGCTCGGAAGAGATCTCCATGGCCATCAGCGGCGGATTCCTGGAAGTCCTGCACGACAAGGTCATGGTCCTAGCTGACACGGCCGAGAGAGCGGACGAGATCGACGAAGCCAGGGCTGAGGCGGCGCGCCGCAGGGCTCAGCAGCTCCTTGCGGAGAAGAGGCCGGAGGCAGACCTACTGGAGGCCCAGGCAGCCCTGCGCCGGGCAACCATAAGGCTGAAAGTGGCGCGACGAAGGAGGGTCCGAGAGGGAACACCGCCAGGCAGCGGAGCTTGAACCCATGCCGCGGATTCTGGTGGACGGTGGCTCTGCCCTTAGGGGAGAGGTGGTCGTCAGCGGCGCCAAGAATGCGGCCCTGCCCCTGATGGCTGCTGGTTTGCTGACCAGCGATGAGCTGGTGCTCGAGAACGTCCCCATCATTGAGGACACCCTCGCCATGGCAGAGCTCCTCGGGCATCTGGGAGCCAAGGTAGAAGTGGACAATAGGGCCCACCGCGTGGTAATCCAGGCCGCCACCATAACCGACACCCGTGTCCCGGCCCACCTGGGGAGGCGTATGCGGGCATCCTTCCTGGTTACTGGGCCGCTCCTGGCAAGGATGGGTTGCTTCAGGGCCCCCCACCCGGGAGGCTGTGCCATAGGCACCCGCCCGGTGAACGTGGACATCCACGGCATGCAGAGCATGGGCGCCAAAGTCGGTCAGGACGAGCAAGATTACTGGGCAGAGGCCGCCACCCTGCGGGGCACGAAGATATACCTTGACTATCCGAGCCATACGGGCACCGAGAACCTCCTAATGGCGGCATGCCTGGCCGAAGGACGCACGGTCATCAAGCACGCCTCTACTGAGCCGGAGGTGGTCAACCTAGCGCAGTGCCTCACGGCCATGGGTGCCAAGATCATGGGGGCAGGTACTAGCGTCATCGAGGTAGAGGGGGTGCGCAAGCTCCATGGCGCCATCCACATCGTGATGCCAGACCGCATCGAGGCAGGTACCTTCGCCATCGCGGGCGCCATCACGGGCGGAGAGGTGCGCCTCGTGGGTGTTAACCCCTTGGACATGGACCCGTTGACCTACAAGCTGAGGCAGGCAGGTGTGGAGGTTGCCGAAGGCGACGCCTCCATCGTAGTGAGGGGAGGCGGCCCCTTGAGGTCCGTGGACGTGCAGGCCCTGCCCTTCCCTGGGTTCCCCACGGACCTTCAGGCCGAGTTCGCCGCCCTGATGACCCAGGCCGAGGGGACCAGCACCATCTTCGAGAGGGTCTACGAAAACCGCCTCGGCTACGCCAGCGAGCTCCGAAAGCTCGGAGCCGACATAGAGACCCTTTCGGGACAGATAGCCCGCATAAGGGGACCGTCCAAACTCCACGGAACCACCGTGCGAGCCCTCGACATTCGGTGCGGGGCGGCCCTGGTGCTGGCTGGACTGGCAGCTGAAGGAACTACCGAGATCCTGGACGCCCATCATCTGGACCGCGGCTACGAGGACATGGTCGGCAAGCTCCGCGCGTTGGGTGCAAGCCTTCGCAGGATAGAACTCTGATGCTTGGCAAGCGCTTGGGCATAGACCTTGGGACAGCTACTATCCTGGTGTATGTCAAGGGCCAGGGCATAGTGCTCAACGAACCTTCAGTGGTGGCCGTATCCACCCGCGACGGCCGTGTGAAGGCAGTTGGAGTGGAAGCCTACGAGATGCTGGGCCGCACCCCGGACACTATCGAGATCGTAAAACCCATGAAGGACGGGGTCATAGCCGACTATGTTGTCACCGAGGCCATGCTGAGGTACTTCATCCGAAAGGCCGCAGGAAGGTTCTCCCTGGTGAAACCCGAAGTCATGATTTCGTGCCCTGCAGGGGTGACCAGCGTAGAGATGCGGGCAGTCAAGGAGGCCGCCCTCAACGCAGGAGCGCGGGTTGCCTATCTCATCCGCGAGCCTATGGCAGCCGCCATAGGGGCCAACATACCTATAGCCGAACCCAGCGGTAACATGATCATCGACATAGGCGGAGGCACCACGGAGGTCGCCGTTATAGCCCTCAACGGCATAGTGGTCTCCAACTCGGTGCGGGTGGGCGGCAACAAGATAGACGAAGCCATAGCTGCCCACATAAAGCGCAAGTACAACCTGGTAGTGGGAGAACGGATGGCAGAACAGATAAAGATCGAGATCGGCAGCGCGCTTCCCCTGGAGAACGAGTTGCGCATGGAGATAAGGGGTAGGGACCAGGTCACCGGCCTGCCCCGCGCCATAGAGATAGGTACGAACGAGGTATGCGAGGCCATATCGGAGCCCCTGGAACAGATCGTCCTTGCCGTCCGGGCCGTGTTGGAACAGACCCCGCCGGAGCTGGCCTCGGACATCATAGATAAGGGCATGGTGATGACAGGAGGTGGCTCTCTCCTGAGGCACATCAACGACCTTCTGGCTCAGGTCACCGGCGTTCCGTGCTATGTGGCAGACAACCCGATAACCTGCGTCGCCGTAGGTACCGGGCTTGCCCTAGAGCATCTGGACCTCATAAAGGAGAGTCTCGCCAGCTGAGCCCAAGGTACCCCTAAAGGTGCCCCATGCGCCGAGCGGGCGGCAGGCAACTGGATATACCGACCCTCCTTCTGGTGCTTATCCTCACGGCAACCGGGGTCGTCATGGTGTACAGCGTCACGGGTATGTTCGGCGAGAACGGCCCGGGGCCGGAAGACTACGCCGTGCGGCAAGCAGTCTTTACAGCCGTGGGCCTGATTGTCATGGCCCTGGTGGCAGCCACCGAATACCGATTCTGGGGCAGCCTGGCAGTACCCCTGTACGCTCTAACTGTGATCCTCCTCGGCCTCGTCTTCGCCATCGGTCTGGAGACCCACGGGGCCACACGGTGGATCGATCTGGGACCGTTGCAGTTCCAACCAAGCGAACTGGCAAAGGTGACCGTCATGGTGGCCGTGGCACGCTACCTCTCACTGAACGAACAGAGGATCGACCGGCTGTCTGTCTTTGTAAAATCTGGCCTGTTGGTGCTGCCCATCGCCGCTATGGTCTACCTACAGCCCGACCTCGGAACGGCCCTCGTAGTGGCATCCATCTGGCTCACGCAGGTCGTCATGGCACGGGTGCCCGCACGGTACCTGGCAGCCACCGCGGCCCTGGCCCTGCCCCTGGCGGTGCTCGCCTGGTTCTTCCTCCTCAAGGACTACATGCGCGCCAGGTTCCTGGCCTTCATCAACCCCGAAGCCGACATCCTAGGGCAGGGCTACAACCTCCTTCAGGCGCGCATAGCCATAGGATCGGGCGGCCTGCTGGGCCAGGGTCTTCTGGCAGGCCAGCAAGGGCAGTTGGGATTCCTTCCAGTCCAGTACGCGGACTTCATCTTCGCGGTCATCGGCTCCGAACTGGGGTTCGTGGGCATCGCACTCATAGTCCTACTTTACTTTGCTCTCTGCGCCAGGCTCTTCTCGGCAAGCCAGCAGGCCAGAGACAGCTTCGGGACCCTCTTAGTGGCAGGCGCTGCCGGCTGGATAACCTTTCAAGCCTTTGTGAACATGGCCATGAACTTAGGACTCGCCCCTCCCACAGGCATCCCCCTGCCCTTTGTCAGCTATGGCGGCAGTGCGCTCATTGCGCTCATGATAGCCATCGGGATAGTGCAGAGCGTGATGCTCCGTAGGGAACGCCTGCGGTAGCCCCCGGCGGTGCGCGAAACTCCACCCGCGTGACAGACCCCCTACGAAACTCCAGACTGTCAGCCGGGTATAATCGTTGCGGCAGGAGGCACACCCATGGGTCTCACCCGTGAAGCCGTACAGCATGTGGCACATTTGGCAAGGTTGGGCCTCACCGAAGAGGAGGTGGAGCTCTTCGGATCTCAGCTCTCGGCCATACTGGACTACTTTCAGACCCTCCAGGAACTGGACACCGATGCGATCCCTCCAACGGCCCAAGTTATCGAGGTAACCAACGTATTTCGGGACGACGTGCCAAGGCCTTCCATTTCCCTGGAAGATGTGCTCCTGAACGCTCCCTTCCGTGAAGAGGGCTACATACGGGTAAAGGCTGTGTTGGAGGAATGAGGCATTGACCGAGCTGTGGCGGCTTACAGTGGCAGAGGCCTCCGACCTCCTTAAGCGCAGGGCCCTGAGCTCCCTGGAGCTAACCCGCAGCGTGCTGGACCGCATATCCCAGGTGGAGGGCAAGGTCAGAGCCTTCATTCGGGTCACCGAAGACATCGCCCTTAGGCAGGCAGCCGAGGCCGACCGCAGGCTGGCACAGGGCAGCGGAAGCGATCTGACGGGCATCCCCTTCAGCCTCAAGGATCTCATCTGCACTAAGGGGATCGTCACCACCTGTGCGTCGCGCATCCTCGAGGGCTTCGTCCCCGTCTACGACGCTACGGTAGCCCGGAGGCTCTTCGAGGAAGGGGCCGTGCTGGTGGGAAAGACTAACATGGACGAGTTCGCTATGGGGTCCTCCACCGAGAACTCGGCCTTCTTTCCCACCTACAACCCCTGGGACCTCAACCGTGTGCCGGGCGGCAGCAGCGGCGGCTCCGCGGCCGCCGTAGCCGCGGGAGAATGTTTCTTCAGCCTCGGGAGCGACACCGGGGGCAGCATACGTCAGCCAGCCGCCCTGTGCGGTATCGCGGGACTGAAGCCCACCTACGGCCTGGTCTCGAGGTATGGGCTGGTAGCCTTCGCCAGCTCCCTCGACCAGATAGGTCCCATGGCGCGATCGGTAGAGGACCTTGCCCTGGTGCTCCAGGCGATCGCAGGGCACGACCCCAACGACTCCACGTCGATAGACAGGCCCACGCCCAATTACCGCGAGGCCCTTGTGCCGGACCTCAAGGGTATCCGGATAGCAGTGCCCCAAGAATACTTCGGGGAAGGGATCGACGAGGGAGTGCGAGGGGTGGTGCTGGCGGCCGTGGAAACTCTCGCCCAACTTGGGGCTGAGGTGGACGAAGTGTCCCTCCCGCATACCCGTTACGCCCTTCCGACCTACTACATAATCGCGCCGGCCGAGGCCAGCGCCAACCTAGCCCGATACGATGGCATCAAGTACGGTTACTCGGCGCCAGATGCGGCAGATATCTGGGACGTCTACTACAAGACACGGCAGAGGGGCTTTGGCGCAGAGGTCAAAAGGCGGATCATGTTGGGAACCTACGCGCTGAGCGCGGGCTACTACGAGGCCTACTATCTCAAGGCCCAGAAGGTGCGCACCCTTATCAAGCAGGACATGGACAGGGTGTTCCAGAGTTTCCACGCCATAGCCTCGCCCACCTCGCCGACCGTGGCCTTCAGGCTCGGCGAGCGCACCGCCGATCCCCTCAGGATGTACATGTCCGACATACTCACCATACCCTGCAACCTAGCAGGACTTCCCGGACTATCCATACCGTGCGGCTTCTCAGAGGGCCTTCCCGTGGGCCTACAGCTGGTGGGTCCAGCCTTCGGGGAACCCACCCTGCTCCGCATCGGTTATGCCTATCAGCAGGCCACCGACTGGCACCGGCAATGGCCCAGGGAGGCAGAGTGAATGCTTAACTCCACGCCCTCTCGGGCAAAGCTCTCGCCGTGTCGAGAAAGGGAACTATAGCATGCAGGCTAGGCTCCAGAAGGTCGCCCTCGTCCTTGCGGCACCCCTCATCTCCCTGGCGGTAGCGTATCTAGCTTTCGCCTACTGGCAGCAGTTGGCCAAGGCCCAAGCCCTCCAGGCCGAGCTGGCCCAAGTCCGGCAAAACATATTTAGGCAGGAGCAGGAGGTGCAGGAGCTGAAGCTGAGGCTCAGGTTCTATCAGTCGCCCCGCTACTTGGATTACGTGGAGTTCGTTGCCCGGGAGGCCCTCGGCATGGCAAGGCCAGGAGACACGGTCATCATTGTGACCAGTCCACCCAACACACCGCGCTGAGACCTTCAAGGCTCTCGGGCATCGGCATCGTAAAGGACAAACAACAGTTCTCCACTTGCCTTGCGAAACTGGTAGGTTTTCCCCCCTGGAAGCGCCGATGTCACCGCTGCCATCTCGCCCTGCCTCTCCGGCAGAAACACGAAGAGCCTGGGTGCAGGATCTGACAGAGCGCCGGGCAGGGCCGACTTGCCCTTCTCCACATCCACACCTTTCGCGTCGGGAGCTATGAACGGCAGGGTAGAGAAGCCACTGTACCTCATGCGGGGATCGCCATGGAAGTACACGGTGGGACGGTCCGGGCGGGAACGCAAGTAGTAGGCCAGCTCGGTAGCCACGGTCGTGTTGGTATACCCGTACTCGAAGGTAAGGCTCACGTTCATAAAGGTGTTCAGGCTGAAATAACCTGCCACTAGAAGGGCCACAGCCACCACGGCACTGGTAAGGCGCCCGGCTCCGGCCCCCTCCAGGAGCTGGGCTGCGGTTCCCAAGCCCTCGGCCTGCAGGAGGGCCGCGAAGGGCAAGATAATCACCATCCGCTGGACCATGGGCGCGTTCTCCGTGAGGGCCACCCCCAACACTATCATCAGGAAGGCAAACAGTACCGAGAAGTGCTCGATCCGCCTCGACTTGGCAAAGCTGGCGAACAGCCCTGCAAACAGTAGGAATGCGTTGAAATTATCCATGAGCGGCTGGCCGATGTGGTACCAGCCTCCTGGTAGCTGGACCACAAAGACCAGGAACGTCTTTCGCACCTGGTCCAAAATCAAGAGCCAGGGGGCCAGCCCAGTGGAGGCTGCCTGCCTTTCGAGCCAGCCCGACTGGAAGATGGAGACCTGATTGACCCTCGAAAGGTAATCCGCAGGATGCTGCAGGTAATAGCCCGCTAGCGGAGAAAAGGTCACCAAGAAGCTCAACACCATGAGGGCCAGATGCGGCCATCTCTCACCCAGGACCCTGCCCCTGCTCTGGACCACGGCGAAGGCCACAACTCCAGCGGCCATGACGGGCAGCAGCCGGCCCCCAAAATAGAAATACTGTCCAAAGCCCAGGCCTATGCCGGCCGCCGCAAAGGCCAGCCAACTGCCGCTCGACAGGCCTACAAGCAGCAACAGCAGGACGGCAGGGGCCAGCAGGGTGTCCTCGATCATGTTGGATGAGAGCCTGCTGAAAAAGAGGTGCATGTGGTTGACGGTGAGCAAAAATGCAGCCACGCCCGCCCAGGTCCTCCCCAGGACGCACCGGCCCAAAAAGTATGTGGCCACCACCGACAAGGCTCCCACCAGGGCTGCCTGGGCCCTGGCGCCAAACACCGTATCCCCAAAGACGGCCATGGCCCCGGCCTGGACGTAGGAGAACAGGTTGGGCACCGAATACCATCCTGTGCCGAAGGGATTTATGGGCCTGCCCTGAAGTATCTCCCTCCCAGGCAGGGCCATACTCCCCTCATCGCCGCCGAAGTTCCTGGGAAGCTGATCTACGCCAAGGAAGCGCAGGACCAAACTCCCCACGAACAGCAAGCCCACAAGGGCCAGCTCCTCCCTGGCCAACCCGATCCGGTAGCCCCCTCCATCCTGCCGGATCGCGGCATAGACCACCAGGGCCATGGAGGCGATCCACAGCAGAGCTGCGTCGAGATAGCTCGCCCTGTCGCTGCGCGTCCATGTGGCCAGGAAGGCCAAGAGGGCCATGAGGCCAGCAAGACCCAGCAGGCCAAGGAAGGACCTACCTAGGTGGGTAGGGGAAGCTAAAGAAATCTGGAGCCTCAGGGACGCTCGTCCCAGGCGGATACTCTCGGGGCGGAAGTCTGCCGCCACCAACACCCCCAAAAGGAGTGCCAGAAACGCGGCCCAGAGCTCCAGCCTCCCCAACAGCAGGAGCGATAATATCAGGACCAGGATCAGTACGGCCAGGCCCTGGAAGGGGTAGTTTATGGACCCTGTCCACGAAGGCCTTTTGATCGTCATGGGCACAGAATTATAAGCTGAGTCAACGCCCGGAGGATATCACATGCCAGTGCAGGTCAAGCGCGTCTACGAACCTCCAGCTCCCGCTGACGGGCTGAGGATTCTTGTGGACCGCCTTTGGCCGCGTGGCCTCGCGAAGGAGCAGGCCAAGGTCGATCTCTGGCTGAGGGACATCGCGCCTTCCGATGAGCTCCGCAAGTGGTTCGGCCACCGGCCCGAACGTTTCGAACAGTTCGTCGAACGCTACATGGCTGAGCTCCAGGACCCTCAGCACCGTGCAGCATTGCAGCAGCTCCAGGATCTGGCAAAGGAGGGTATGGTAACGCTCCTCTTCTCGGCCAAGGAGGCGAGACTGAGCCACGTGTCCATCCTGGCTGACGTGATCGAGCGAGAGCAGGTTTGAGAGAGATCAGCCCCTGCGGCCGATAGTCCGGAAATTGCGGCTTCAACGTCCTTCGCTGGGCCACCGTGCCGCCGTGCCAGAGCGACCCCTATGTCGAAACCCCGGCTCTCCTGGCTGGAGACCTCCGACTCTCCTGAGCCAGGCCCCAGGGAACACCTCCGCTCATCGAGAGATAGACTCCTGACGCGGATGGCCTGAACCATGCCCCCGCCAGGGATACCAACTTCCCAGAACCGCCGCGTGAGGTTCGACCCCGCCAACTCCAGCGCCTCGCGCTCGGGATCCTGCCCGCCTGGGATGCCGGCTTACCAACTAGAGGGATGGCGCGGCCATGACATGGGCCATCCTGCTTCCGCCGAGCCCTCCAGGGGGTCGGACCAGCGGGACGCTTGGGGGAACCTGCGAGCGCTAAGCCGCTAACGCGGCCGCCGGCAGGTGGTCCATAACTCTCATTAAGACAGCCGGGCTGCCCCAGGCCCGTCCCTCCTCAGCCCCTAATGCCGTCGTTAGGTGCACAAGGAGACAAGGGCAGGCCCTGTCCTAGTTTCCAGCTTCGGATGCCTGCAGGACCTTATCAGCCACAGAACCCCGCGGCATAGCAGAGGGTTCTAGCCCTAGGTTCATAGCCCCGCTCTGCCCGGCACCGCAGAACTCACTTCCCGCCAAGGGGCCCTGGCCCCGGCAGCGCCGACAGCTCGGCAGACCCATGCGGGCTTACTCTGCCATTGGCTAGAGGCAGGCTTACTGCAGGCAGACGCGCACCTGGCGGCCTAGTCAGGGGCTACCCATCGCCCGCACAGGGCGGGGCGTGCCGGCACCGCTGGCCCCGGAGGCCGGCAAAGGCTCGCCTACCCATTCTTTTCCATGTATAAAGATATAAAGCCCCAACATCCTTGGCATCCGGGTTGACGGCCCAGCCGCAAGCCGGTAGAATTAGCTGACGTGAATAGCTAAAGGGCGATGGGGTCCGCCCTGCGGGCAGTTTCGGTCGTGTGCCCGCGCTTTGCCCAGAAAGGGCTGATGGCTCCTGCCACCCGTAGTGGGGCAGGAGCTTCTTTCGTGTCTGCCTCCACTGCGGGCCAATCCTGGGTGGAGGTGATACGATGAACAGCCCATACCTTCTAGCTTTCCTCTGGCTGGGCTTGGCACTGGTGGCCAGCCTAATTTCCGTTCGCTTCGGCCTCTCCGTTGCCCTAACGGAAATCCTTGTGGGAATCCTCGCAGGCAACGTTGCGGGTTTGCCGAACACGGCTTGGACGGATTTCCTTGCGTCCACGGGTGCCGTAGTCCTGACCTTCCTGGCTGGGGCAGAGATCGATCCGGCATCCTTGCGTCGTCATCTGAAGGCAAGCCTCGCCATAGGCACCGTTGCCTTTCTGCTGCCGTTTTTGGGCGCAGCCACGGTGGCCAGACTCGCAGCGGGATGGTCAGCCAATGCCTCCTGGATAGCCGGCATATCGCTATCCACGACCTCCGTGGCCGTAGTCTACGCGGTGATGCTGGAGACGGGCCTCAACGAAACCGACCTGGGAAAGCTCATACTGGCAGCATGCTTCATCAACGACCTGGGGACAGTGCTGGCTCTTGGTGCCCTGTTCGCCAACTTCAGCCTATGGCTCATACCTGCCGCCCTCCTCATATTGGGGGCAGTCTACCTCATGCCCACTGCTACCCGTTGGGTCCTGCGCCGATGGGGCGGACGGGTTTCGGAGGTGGAGACGAAGTTCCTGTTGGTGGTGCTCTTTGCCCTGGGAGCCCTGGCAAGCGCAGTAAAGAGCGAGGCCGTGCTGCCGGCCTACCTTATGGGACTTACGACAGCAGGGGTGTTCCACGAAAACCGCACTCTGGCCCTAAGGCTGCGCACCATAACCTTCGCCCTCCTCACGCCCTTCTATTTCCTGAGGGCTGGTTCGCTGGTGTCGGCATCCGGAGTAGTTAGCAGCATCCTGCTGGTGCTCGGCCTACTGCTCACGAAGATGGCCTCCAAGGCGGTGAGCGTATATCCGCTGGCAAAACTGTTCAGGATGGGCAATCGATCGGCGATGTACACTACCCTCATGATGTCCACGGGCCTGACCTTTGGCACCATATCTGCCTTGTTCGGCCTCACCAATGGCATCCTCGACCAAGGACAGTACAGCGTGCTGGTTGTCGTCGTTATCGGCTCGGCCGTCGTCCCCACCCTTATAGCTCAGAGCTGGTTCCAGCCGCGGGTCGTTTCCGAGACGAGGACAGGCGAGAAAAGCTCTGTAACAACGGCCAGCAGACAGGCCTGACGTATCTCACTGCAGAGGGTTGAAGAGATGGGTTTCCGAAAGATTCTGGTAGGTCTCGACGGTTCCGAAGGCTCGTGGAAAGCGTTGGATGCAGCTATCCACGAGGCGAAGCTCCATAGGGCGGAGGTATGGGCCTTGACAGTGCACGAACTGCCCCGCTTTGCTGCTACCGTGAGCGAGGTTGAGGAGGAGAAGGCCCAGGCCGAAAGCTTCACGGCGAGCATACAGCGAGAGGCCCTCCACACAGCCCTAGAGATGAACGTAACCCTTCATATCGACGTCGTGGAGGGCCACCCCGCCCAGATGTTGGTGAGCTACGCAAAGGAACGCGGCTTCGATCTAATCGTGATAGGCCACAGTGGCCACTCCGGCCTCTGGGGAAACCTTTTGGGCAGCACTACCGACAAGGTGGTGGACCACGCCCACTGCTCGGTGCTGGTGGTCAGGTAGAGCTCAATATGGTCCGGTAGACGCGCTCGTAACCCTCCACCATCCGTTCGGCCGAGAAGCGCTCCTCTACCCATCGGCGGCACTGGGACCTGTCGATGGCCGAGGCATGACCCACGGCGGCCACCGCCTCATCCACCGAGTCCACCACGAAGCCCGTGATGCCGTGGACCACTATTTCGGGCACTGCCCCTCTCCGGAAGCCGATCACCGGCGTGCCGCAGGCCATGGCCTCTATCTGGGTGAGCCCAAAGGCCTCCTCGTAGGTGACCAGGTGCAGATTCGCAAGGGCACCCCCGAACAGCTCCTCTTTCAGAGCATGGTCGGCCGGCCCCACGAACTCTACCCGCCCCCGCAACCTCGGGCGGACCACCTCCTCAAAGTACTGTCGGTTCTCAGGAGGCACGATGCCAGCTATCACCAGCGGTAGTCCGCACCGTTCGGCCACCTCGATGGCGTGGTGGATACCCTTGTCCGGCGACAGCCTTCCTACCACCACCAGGTAACCGCCCGGCCGCGGGTTGAATCGGAACCGCTCGACCTGTATGCCGTTATAGACCGTGGCCACGTAGTTCAGCTCGGGAGCCAAGCGGCGCTCAGCTTCTGAGATGGACACGTAGTAGCCCGACCTGAAATGGCTGTAGATGAGTCGGCTGTCGGGCTCGGCCGCTGACCCATGCAGGGTCGTCACCACCGGCGTCTTCACCAGCCTCGTCAGGGCCACGGGCTTGCTCCCCGCGTGGTTGTGGATTATGTCAAACTGATCGGCCAGCTCAAAGGGCCTGACATGGTGGAGAAGTTCGTAGGCGGCAGCGGGAAGGCTTTGATCTTCCGACAGGGGCCTCGGGCAGACCGCCACCAGGCGCGCCGAGGTAACGGAGTCCGCAGTGGCGAAGAGGGTGACCTCGTGGCCCTTTGCGACCAGGCCTTCCGTCAGGAGGCTGGTGATCAGCTCCCATCCGCCGTAGTGGCGCGGCGGCACTCGCCAGGAAATGGGGCCTAGGATACCGATGCGCACCTGTGCCTCTCCCCGGCGTTGCTCAACCCTTGGCCTGGGCCTCCCTCGCCAGATCCTCGGCTACTTCCATGAGGGAACGGAACACCACGACACCTTCGGGGTATGGCAGGCCCCGGTTACGGGGCCACTCCCTGAGGTAGACCTTCCGCACGCCGTTGTTGGCCAGAAAGTAGGCCACAGAGCCATCGTCGTCCACATGCTCGGCCACGCCAAGCTCCCTGCACACCCGCAACTTGTGATGCACGGGCCGAAGGGTTGTGTCGTTAGGCCTTACATCGTGAAAGTACCCTTCAAGGCCGTGACGCTCGAGCCACATATCGATCACGGTGCGCCCCACCCATCGTCTGCCCGTCAGGATCACGGGGCGTCGGAAGCGGCTGATGGCCTCCAGCCCTTCCCGGACGTCGGGCATGGGCGGCCGATGCCAGTACTTGAGGGCCTCCAAAGCCAGAAGGATCAGGTAGATGGATTTACGATGCCTCTTCGACCTGTGCCGAAACGACCCCGGGAGGGGCGGGATGTCCAGCCTGCGGCTTATGGCCACATTCAGCCCAAAGGGGGGCCTGCACAGGACACCATCCATATCGAAGCTCATAAGGGGCCTTTGGGTGCCCTCGCCTGCTCTGGCTATCTCGAAAGTATCCATGGTTTGCCCGAACCTTTGCTTCTTCTTATCATATCCTGTGCGCGGTCGGCGCCCTCCTGCTGTGTCCCCATCGGTGTAAAGTGAACGTGCCCCACGCTCGGCTGGACACGCCGGAAAGTTTCTGATATCATAAGGCTAGAGATGGAGCTGCCGTGCTTCCAGGCCGCTAGGTTACTTAACATATTCTGCCTCATGCCCCTTGGGCCCTGGGCATCAGTGCACCCCGCCAGAACTATGAGGCTTTCGTGCGCCAAGGGGAGGCTGTGAGCCCCACGGGCCGAGGAGAGGTCTCCTACATCGTTTACCTCCGGCGAGCCGATGGTACACCCTGGCGCATGTACCTCCTCAGAGGGAAGCTCACTTTGGCCGAAGCCAGGGCCATCGCCCAGGAGCTTCTGGCTGATCCAATCTGCGAGGATCCCTTGGTGGTGCCGGAGGGCGACCCCGCCCCCCAACCGGACGGTCGGTGGATCGAGGCCGCCCTGCATGGGTCCTTGCTGGACCTCGATGGGCAGACCCTGGTCTGGCTGGCCCGGGAGCTGGGCACAAGGGGGCTGACCTTGGCCAGGTCAGGTCGCCGCATCCCATTGGACGGCGGAGCGGACGCTGTCCTCGACCTGCTGAATCCGGTGGTGGACGTGTATGCCGAGGGCAGAGCCAGGGCCCTCTGGCCCACGGCGCTTCCCACGGCGGAAACCCGTCCTGAGGACGACGAGATAGTGCCCCTGTTGGGACTGGACCTGTCGGCCCTACAGGACCTGAACCGCTCCAGAGGGCTGGCGCTCTCCTTGGAAGAGCTCACGGCAGTGCAGAGCTTCTTCTCCAGGCTGGGCCGGAACCCCACGGAGACCGAGCTCGAGACCTTGGCCCAGACCTGGTCCGAGCACTGCTCCCATAAGACCTTCAGGGCCAAGATCATCTACCGGGATCTCACGCAAAGGACGTCGAAGCCCGTCGAAATAGGTTCCCTGTTCAACGACTTCATTGCCAGGGCGACACAAAGAGCACGAAGGCCGTGGGTATCCTCGGCCTTCGAGGACAATGCTGGCATTGTCCGCTGGAGCTCCCGTTGGGACCTCTCCGTTAAGGTTGAGACCCACAACCATCCCTCCGCACTGGAGCCCTTCGGAGGTGCTAGCACCGGCGTCGGCGGCGTGCTGAGGGACATTCTGGCGGTCTCTGCCCAGCCAGTGGCGTCCCTGGATGTCCTCGCCTTCGGCCAGATGGACCTGCCCGCCGCGGACCTACCGCCTGGGACCCTGCATCCTAAACGGATCTTCCGGGGCGTCGTTCGCGGCATCGCAGATTACGGCAACAAGGTAGGGGTCCCAACAGTGGCTGGGGCCATCTTCTTCCACAAAGGTTACAACTTGAACCCTTTGGTGTACTGCGGCGCCGTGGGCCTGGCCCCGGCTGGAAGCCACGTGCGCTCCCCCCAGGAGGGCGACTTGGTAGTGGTGATAGGGGGCAGAACCGGCAAAGACGGGCTCCGCGGAGCCACCTTCTCGTCCTCTGAACTGACGGAGGGAGCCCCGTTAGGCTCTGTGCAGGTGGGCGATCCCGTAGTGGAGAGAAAGGTCCTCGAGCTCATAGTGCGGGCGCGCGACGAAAGGCTTTACCATGCCATCACCGACTGCGGGGCAGGGGGCCTGTCGTCGGCCGTCAGCGAGATGGGTGCCTCCCTGGGCGTCCAGGTGGACCTGGACAAAGTGCCCCTCAAGCAGCAGGGCATGAAGCCGTGGCAGATATGGCTTTCCGAAAGCCAGGAGAGAATGGTACTAGCCGTTCCACCCAGGTCTCTGGAAAGGCTGAAGCAAATCGCCCATGAGGAGGGCGTGGAACTGTCTGCCATTGGCCACTTCACAGGCGATGGAAGGCTGCGCGTTCGGCGCGGCGGCAGGACAGTGGCCGACCTTCCCATGTCTTTCCTCCACGGAGGGAGGCCAAACTTCGTTCTGAAGGCAGTGTGGGAGGGCCTGCCCAGCGGCGAGCTGCCGCCCGTAGGGGATCTGGGCCAGGCACTGCTAAAACTCTTGTCCCACCCCAACCTAGCCTCCAAGGAGCGGATACTCAGGCGCTATGACTTTGAGGTCCAGGGCCGCACGGCTCTGAAGCCGCTCGTGGGCCGGGGAGAGGGTCCAGCCGATGGTGTGGCTTTGGCCGTTGGCCGCTCAGCGATCGCCATCGGTCTGGGCTTCAACCCCCTCTACGGCCTTCTGGATCCCAGATCGATGGCTTGGGCCGCGGTAGACGAGGCTTTACGGAACGTGGTTGCCGTGGGGGCTGACCCCGACAGGACCGCCCTCCTCGACAACTTCTGCTGGGGAAACCCCAGAGATCCGAAGCTCCTGGGACAATTGGTGCGCTGTGCCCAGGGATGTTACGAAGCGGCCGCCCTGTATCGACTGCCCTTCGTGTCCGGCAAGGACAGCCTGTACAATGAGTACGTTGCGCCCAACGGAGACAGAGTATCTATACCCGGCTCCCTCCTGGTGACAGCCATCGGCTGGATACCGGACCTTAGACGCACGGCTACCATGCCCCTGAAGGAGCCCGGCCACCTCATATACGTCTTGGGCGAGACGGCCAACGAGCTCGGCGGGTCGCACCTGGCCCACATCTACGGCAGCGTCGGAGACCGGCCGCCCGCACTGCCGCGCTACGGCAGGCGCACAGCCCGCCGCCTCTACAGCGCTATCAGGCGAGGACTGGTAGTGTCCTGTCACGACGTCAGCGAAGGCGGCATCGCCGTGGCCCTTGCCGAGATGGCCCTGGCCGGGAAGTTAGGGGCCGAGGTCGACCTGGACCCCCTGCCCTGGAGAGGTTGCAACAGGACGCCCACGGCCGCCCTGTTTTCGGAATCGCTGTCAAGGTACCTGGTCGCCGTGCGCCCGGAGCATGCCCGACAGTTCGAGGCTGTCGTGGCCCCAGTGCCCTATGCCCTGATCGGCCGGGCTGTTAGCAGTGGGCACCTAACTGTCCGTTGGAAAGGCAGCGAACTGATTCGCCTCGGGATCGATGAACTGAGCGAAGCGTGGAGGAGAGGTCCCAACCCATGGTGAGACCCCGTGCGCTGATTTTGAGGGCGCCAGGCACCAACTGTCATCACGAGACGGCCGAGGCATGCGGGGCGGCAGGGGCTCTGCCTGTAGTGATGCCCTTACAGCCCCTCCTGGAGCGGCCTGATGCCCTCCTCCGGTTCCAGATGTTGGTAATACCTGGCGGCTTTTCCTATGGGGACCATCTAGGGGCAGGCAGGGTGCTGGGCCTGCTCTTGAGGAGAAAGATGGGCGAATGCCTGGACCAATTCGTGGGCCTTCGCAGGCCTGTGATCGGCATCTGCAACGGCTTTCAGGCACTGCTCTGGGCAGGCCTTCTGCCAAGCCCCGAGCTTAGACGCCGGGCCACACTGGCTGTCAACAGCCACGGCCTCTTCGAGTGTCGTTGGGTGTCCGTGCTGGCCGTCCGGACCTGCCCGTTTACAGCGGGCTTGGAGGGCGTGCAGCTATCCATGCCCGTGGCCCACGGCGAGGGCCGCTTTATGGTGCACCCTATGGTAGAGCAGGGGTCCGACCTCGAGAGCTTAGTGGCGTTCAAATACGTGGGCCCGGGCACCGCCTCTGCACCCTATCCCTGGAATCCCAACGGCTCATGGGCCAACGTGGCAGGCCTTTGCAACCCCGAGGCGAACGTGCTGGGGCTCATGCCCCACCCGGAAAGGGCATCCTTCCCCTGGCAAATGCCCGATCGCGCGCCGCCCATGGGCCTGGCCCTCTTCAGGAACGCCGTTAGTTACGCTCGCGAGGTGTGCTAGATGGCCGAAAGCTACCGGAGGGCAGGCGTCGACCTCAGGCGTATGGAGGCCCTAAAGGCCAGGATGTCCAAACTGGTGGAGACTACGTGGGGTCCGCAGGTGGTCTCTGGGACTGGCGCCTTTTCAGGCACCGTACGGTGGCCCAGCACCATTTCCGATGGGGAGGCCCTGGTGGCCGCCACTACCGACGGCGTTGGAACCAAGACGTTGCTGGCTGGGAGCTTCGGACGTTGGCAAGTCATCGGCGTGGATGTGGTCAACCACTGCCTCAACGACCTCCTCTGCTCTGGGGCAGAGCCTCTCTTCTTCATGAACTACATTGGCACCTCTCAGTTGGACGAAGAAGCCGTGCTCGGGATAGTGGAGGGCATGGTTGCGGCATGTGCAGACGCCAAATGCCCTATCCTCGGCGGAGAGACCGCCCTCATGCCGAACGTATACGTCCGGGAAGCGGTAGAAGTTGTGGGCACCATGGTGGGAACGCTCCGCGAGGAGATGAGCATAGGTCCCCACAGAGTTCGGCCCAGGGACGTGCTCGTGGCTCTGCCCTCGCGAGGCCTTCACACCAACGGCTACTCGTTGGTGCGCCACCTTTTCAGCAGGGCGGAGCTGGAGCGATACTACCCCGAGCTTGGCACCACCCTGGCCGATGCCCTGCTGATACCCCACAGGTCGTACCTTGGGGACATGAGGACCGCGGCGGCCAGCGGAGGCCTCCACGCCGCCGCCCACGTGACCGGAGGTGGCCTGCCCGGCAACCTCCCCAGGGTCCTGCCGGAGGACCTCATGGCCGTGGTAGATACGGGGAGCTGGCAAGCACCTCCCCTGTTCGGCCTGATCCAACGCAAGGGTGGGCTGACAACCCAGGAGATGTTCGAGGTGTTCAATATGGGCGTCGGGATGGTGCTGGTCATGGAAACCTCAGCAGCTGTCGACCTGTTGGCAAGAGTGCCGGACGCTTGGATCACGGGTGAAGTAGTGCCAGCTGAGCAAGGCGCGTCAAGAATGAGGCTTGAGAGGTGAGGGAAAGGGTATGGCAAGGATCGAGAGGATAGCGTTGACCTTCGACGATGTGCTTTTACTGCCGGGAGAGTCCGAGGTACTGCCCGCCGAGATAGATGTCTCGACCTACCTGACGCCTTCCATACGCCTCCACATACCCCTCGTATCCTCGCCCATGGACACCGTCACGGAATCGCGCCTTGCCATAGCCCTGGCACAGGAGGGGGGCATCGGGATAATACACCGCAACCTCTCCATCGAGGACCAGGCCGCCGAGGTAGACAGGGTAAAGCGGTCCATCTCCGGGATGATCACCGACCCCATCACCCTACGGCCCACCGACAAGCTCCGACAGGCTGTCGAGGTCATGGAACGCTACCACATAGCGGGCGTGCCCATCACCGAGAACGGCAAACTGGTGGGCATCCTAACCAACCGCGACATCCGGTTCGTCGAAGACTACGATCGGCCCATCTACGAGTACATGACCAAGGATAACCTCATCACAGGCCCCGTGGGCACCAGCCTCGAAGAGGCCAAGCGCATCCTCCATGCTCACCGCATAGAGAAACTGCCCATTGTAGATGAGGAATTCAACCTCAAAGGGCTCATAACCGTCAAGGACATCCAGAAGCGGATGCGTTACCCCAATGCTGCCAAGGACGCCCAGGGCAGACTGCTGGTGGGGGCGGCCGTGGGCCCTGGGGCCGACCTAATGCCTCGGGCGGAGGCCCTCATAAGGGCGGGCGTGGACGTGATCGTGGTGGACACGGCCCACGGCCACTCCAAAGCTGTTATCCGGGCCGTGGAGGAACTGAAGGCGGCATGGCCGAACCTTCAGGTCATCGCAGGAAACGTGGGCACGCCCGAAGGCACCCTGGCGCTCATCAAGGCCGGCGCCGACGGGATAAGGGTCGGCATGGGGCCGGGGGCCATATGCACCACCCGGGTGATCGCCGGAGTGGGCGTGCCTCAGATAACGGCCATCATGGACTGCGCGAAGGCCGCGGCCCCCTACAGTATACCGGTCATAGCCGACGGCGGCATACGCTACTCGGGCGACATCACCAAGGCCCTAGCCGCCGGGGCCTCAACGGTAATGATAGGCTCCCTCTTCGCTGGCTGCGAGGAAAGCCCAGGAGAGCTCGTGGTCTACGAGGGCGAGCACTTCAAAGAGTACAGGGGTATGGGCTCCTTGGGCGCCATGAAGGCGGGCAGTGCCGACCGCTACGGCCAGAAGGCCTCCAGGGATACCGTGAAGATGGTGCCAGAAGGTATAGAGGGCCGCGTGCCCTACAAGGGCCCCCTCAGCAACCTCACGTATCAGCTCGTGGGTGGTCTCAAGGCAGGCATGGGATATGTGGGAGCGGCAAACCTGGAAGAGCTGCGGCGCAAAGCCCGCTTCGTACAGGTGACCAGCGCTGGAGTCATCGAGAGCCATCCCCACGGCGTAATCATCACTAAGGAAGCCCCCAACTACGAGAGGAGGATGAGGCGCTGACCATGAACTTCACATTGGGCAGAAAACTCGCCGAAGGGAAGACCAAGATCGTGTACGCCAACCCCCAGGACCCAACCACCGCCTTCCTGGTCCATAAGGACGACATCACAGCTGGCGACGGTGCCCGCCACCACGTCATGCCTGGAAAGGGCCAACTGGCTGGGCGCACCACGGCTGCTGTGTTCAGGGTCCTGAACTCAGCAGGCCTGCCCACACACTTCCTAGGGGCCCCTGCACCCGACATCTCCCTTGTAAGACTGTGCGCCATGATACCCCTGGAGGTTGTCGTGCGCCGGCGCGCCTTCGGCTCCTACCTTAGACGCCATCCCGAGGTTCCGGAGGGCTTCAGCTTCGACCCGCCGATAGTGGAGTTCTTTTTAAAGGATGATGCGCTCCACGACCCGCTGATTACCGTCGACCAGATCTTGGAGCGCGGGATAGCTTCATCGGCCGAAGTGCGTCAGATGGAAGAGTTGGCCAGACGTGCCTTCGTGGTCCTGGAGGCCTGTTGGGCCCGGGTCGATGTCGAGATGATCGATTTGAAAGTAGAGTTCGGCAGAGACGCCGAGGGCAAACTTCTGCTCGCCGATGTAATTGACAACGATTCCTGGAGGATCTGGCCCAAGGGCGACAAGACTCGGATGCTCGACAAACAGGTGTACAGGGATCTCAAGGACATAACCCCTGAAGCTATCGATGGGATCAGAGCGCTCTATGCCAGGGTTGCTGACCTAGCCGAGGGCTTCGCGGACGGAGCTTTGGCGTGAGGCCTCTGGTTGCCATCCTCATGGGCTCCAGGGCTGACCTTCCCGTAGCCCAAGCAGTGGCCCAGGTGCTGGACCGGCTTGGCATAGAGAGCATGGCCAGGGTCGCTTCCGCCCACAAGACCGCTCGGCGCCTGCTCGAGTTGGTCGGGGAGATAGAGGGCATGGGTAGGCCAACGGTCTTCATCACCATTGCGGGCCGCTCCAACGCACTCTCGGGCGTCGTCGATGCCAACACCAGATACCCTGTCATTGCCTGCCCTCCTTACTCTGACAGGTTCTCCGGCATGGACATACTCTCGAGCCTGAGAATGCCCTCGGCCGTGGCTCCCATGACCGTCCTGGAGCCGGAAGCGGCGGCCCTGGCTGCAGCGAAGATCCTGGCCCTGTCGGAGGCTTCTTTGGCAGAGCGGATCAGAGAGTACCGAGATTCCGAGATCCGTAAGATCGAGGAGGCGGACCGTGACATTCAGGCCCAGTGGAGCAACAGGGGAAGCTAGCCCGCGCGAAAAGTGCGGCGTATTCGGGGTCTATTTGCCAGGAGCCGACGTTGCCCGCATTGCCTACTTCGGCCTGTACGCCCTTCAGCACAGGGGTCAGGAGAGCGCCGGCATAGCTACCACCGATGGCCAGGCAATCACCGTCCACAGGGGCATGGGCCTGGTAGCCCAGGTATTCGATAAAGGGTCGTTGGAACCGCTGAAAGGCTTCGCGGCGCTGGGCCACACCCGCTACAGCACGACCGGAAGCCCACGCTTGGAGAACGCCCAACCCTTCCTCGCCGGACAGGGGAGCGGTCAACTGGCCCTTGCCCATAACGGAAACCTGGTGAACCTGGAGGAGCTCATGGGGCTCCTGAGGGATTGGCATCCAACGTCTTCCTGCGACAGCGAGCTCATTGCCAAGTTCCTGGCCTCGCAGGCCGATGAGGGCCTGGAAGCTGCCATCGAGAGGTTCATGGAGGTAGCGCAGGGATCCTACAGCCTTGGGATACTGACCACACAGGCCCTATACGCCGTAAGAGATCCCTGGGGCAACCGCCCTCTGGCTCTGGGTAGGCTGGAGGGCGGCTGGGCCATAGCCTCCGAGAGCTGTGCCCTCGCCACGGTGGGAGCTGAGTACGTGCGGGAGGTTGCCCCGGGCGAGATCCTGAAGATCGACGCCAACGGTCCCAGGAGCCGCATTTCCAGGCGTCGGGTGCGGCGCGCCTTCTGCCTCTTCGAGCTTATATACCTTTCCAGACCTGACAGCCGCATCGGCGGAAGGACCGTCAACTCGGCAAGGAACGCCATGGGCCGGGAGCTCGCCCGCGAGCACCCCGCCTCGGCCGATATCGTCATGGGCATACCCGACTCAGCTACCCCTGCAGCCATAGGCTACGCCCAGGCCTCGGGCATGCCCTACGCCGAGGGACTTATCAAGAACCGCTACATCGGGAGGACCTTCATACAGCCCGATGACCGCCTCAGGAGGCTCGGCGTGGCCCTGAAGTTCAATCCCCTCCCGGACACGGTGGCAGGCCGCAGGGTCGTGGTGGTGGACGACTCCATCGTTCGGGGCAATACCATAAGGCCGTTGGCGGATATGCTGAGGAAGGCCGGCGCAGTTGAGGTACACCTGCGGGTAGCCTCGCCTCCCATCAGGTTTCCGTGCTTCTACGGCGTGGACATTGCCAGCTCCGAGGAGCTCGTGGCCCACGGGAGAGACGTAGAAGAAGTGGCAAGGCTCCTGGGCGTCGACAGTTTGGCCTACCTCAGCCTTGAGGGCATGTGGCGAGCTTTGGAGACCACAGGCGACGGCTTCTGCACGGCATGTTTCACGGGCTGCTACCCGATAGGCAGGCGCGAGCTGGCGGACAAGTTCGTGTTGGAGAAGCACCCATGAAGGTGCTGGTAGTGGGCTCCGGCGCCAGAGAGCACGCCCTTGGATGGAAGCTCCGGAAGTCGGCCCACGTCTCCCAGCTCTTTTTCGCGCCGGGCAACGCGGGCACGGCCAGCATCGGCACCAACCTACCTGTGCCCGCCGACGCTCTTGAGGAGCTGGCTACAAAGGCCCAGCTCTTGGGCACCGACCTCACGGTGGTGGGTCCCGAGGCTCCCCTGGCGGAAGGCCTCGTGGACATCTTCGCAGCCCGGGGCCTTCGGGTTTTCGGCCCCTCTCGCGCGGCTGCTCAGATAGAGGCCAGCAAGGCGTACGCCCGCGAGCTGATGGCCTCGGCCGGAGTGCCAGGCCCTCGGTTCGGCATCTTCGACCAGCCGGGTCCCGCCCTGTCCTACATCGAAAGGTCCGCGCTCCCCCTCGTGGTCAAGGCCGATGGATTGGCCGCTGGCAAAGGTGCTCGGGTCTGCCTGAGCAGGCAGGAAGCTTTCAGAGCCGTCGAGGAGATCATGGTGGAACGCAGGTTTGGTCCTGCGGGGACAAAGGTCATCATCGAGGATTTCCTGGAGGGCAAGGAGGCATCCGCCCTGGCCTTCGTTTCCACCGATCAGGTGGCCCTAATGCCCCTAGCTCGGGACTACAAGCGCCTCATGGATGGCGACCAAGGTCCCAACACAGGAGGTATGGGCTCCATCTGCCCGATACCTGAAGATGCCCCTCACTTGCGCGATCTCGTACTCAACCAAGTCTTTATGCCCACGGTGAGAGCGATGATGGCACGGGGCGTGCACTACACGGGTATCCTCTATGCAGGCCTGATGCTGACACCCGAGGGGCCAAAAGTGCTCGAGTTCAACTGCCGTTTCGGCGATCCCGAGGCCCAGTCCCTGCTGCCCCTGCTCGCGTCGGACCTTTTGGAAGCTGTAGAAGCCTGCCTAGCAGGGCACCTTTACAGCGCGTCCCTGCGTTGGGTGCCGCGGCACGCCTGTGCAGTGGTCCTCGCCTCCTCGGGGTATCCCGACAGCTATGCGACAGGGGTTCCCATAGCTGGACTGGACAAGTTGCCCGCGCAGGATCGGTGGGCTTTCCACGGGGGCACGAAGGTCCTTGATGGACAGGTCGTCACCGCTGGCGGCAGGGTCCTCACGGTCACCGCGGTGGGGGACACGGCAGCAGAAGCCCGCCGGAAGGCTTACGAAGGGGTTGGGTTGGTGAGCTTCCATGGGATGCACCTCAGGCGGGATATAGGGTTATGAGGCCCAGGCTGGCCGTTTTGGCTTCGGGCGCTGGGAGCAACCTACAGGTCCTCATAGAGGCCATCAGGGACGGGCAGCTGGAGGCGGAGGTAGCCCTCATGGTGTCCGACCGGCCCTGCGGGGCCATGGAGATCGCCCGAAGGGCAGGCATAGAGACCCTCCACCTTCCCCTGAGAGACCTTAAGGACCGGCAACTGCGGCACGCCTATACTAAGGAGCTGGCCCAACACCTAGTGGACAGGCGCGTGGATCTCGTAATTATGGCGGGATGGATGCTGGTGCTTACCGACGAAATCTTTCAGGCCTTCCCCAACAGGGTCATAAACCTGCATCCAGCTCTGCTGCCGAACGGCCCAGGAGAGTGGGTGACCAGCCCCAGCGGTCACCGGCTCCCAGCTCTGCGGGGGCCCAAGGCCGTGGAAATGGCCCTTAAGCTCGGCCTGCCCGTCACAGGGTCCACCGTCCACTACGCCACGCCACTGGTGGACTGCGGGCCTGTGATCGCTCAGGTGGAGGTGCCGATAGAGCGCGACGACACGCCAGAAAGCCTGCACAGGCGCATCAAGGAGGCCGAACACAAGATGCTTCCCATGGCCGTGGCTGAGGTCCTGCGGCGGCTGGAACAGGGGTCCGACACGGATGATCACCGTCGGTCGGTATAATTCTTCAGCTTCGTTCTGAGGCGCTGGATTTAACGCCGTGGGAGAGCAACCGGCCTTTGGCATCCAACTCCACGCTGTTTGGCCCATGTCGGCCTACAGGGAACTGGCCGAACTCGTGGAGAGCTACCCCTGTTTCGAAGAGCTCACCGTCCACGACGTGATCTGGAACAGGCCTGTCTGGCCCATTTTGACGCTCATAGCCTCCGCCACCAGGCGGCTCAAGGTAGGTCCGGATGTGACCCATCCTTTCGTGAGGCACCCAGCCATAACCGCCAACAACATTGCCGCCATCGATGAGCTCACGGGAGGCAGGGCAGTTCTGGGCTTCGGCAGAGGCTCCTTCTTCGAGTACATCGGGATCGCCAGCGAGAACGCCACGGAAGCCGTACGCGAGGCGGTGCTCCTTATACGCCGCTTTCTCGGCAGGGACACATCCCCCTTCCATGGCAAGGTCTTCTCGGCGGACGAGCGGGCAGTCTTCAGGTGGGAGCCTCCTAGGGGAGATATCCCCATATTCATTGGCGCCTTTGGGCCCAAGATGCTGGCAGTAGCAGGGGAGGTCGCCGACGAGGTAAGGCCCCCAGGCATGGGCAATCCAGGTGTGCTGAAGGCAGTGGAGAGGGCTGTGAGGCGAGGAGAGTCCCTGACAGGGCGCAAGCCCGGGTCGGTGAAGCTGGGGGCCGAGGTCTGGACCTGCCTATCGGAGGATAGGGCGTTGGCCTGGAGGGTGGCCAGCCGCCTGGTAGCCCAGTTTACCCCCTATCTGGGCAACCTTCCCGAACTGGCAGGCCTAGATCCGGAAGAGCTGCAGCGCGTTAAAACCCTGGCCAGTCAGGGCAGGGTCGAGGAGGCAGCCGCCTGCATTTCAGAGTCCACCGTGGATGCCTTCTGCATCTGGGGTCCACCCCGAAGGGCAGTTGCATGGCTGGAAAGGGTTGTTCCCATGGGCCTGAGCTCCATCACCTTCTCGGGCATCCTGGGCCCCGACGTGAGGGAGGCCATCCACATGCTCGGCACGAAGGTGGTGCCTCAGTTCGTAGGCTGACGCACAGCCGAAACCCTCAAGATAGCAGGAAACCGCCGTCCACCACTATGGTGGCCCCTGTGATGTAGTCCGATGCCCTGCTCGCGAGGAACAGCACTACCCGAGCCACTTCATCCGGGTCTCCCATCCGGCCCAACGGTATCCTAGCTAGAAACGCACGCTGCATCTCCTCTGGAGATGCTACTCCAGCCTGGGCCATGAGGCCAAGGGCCCTGTCCGCCCCTGGCGTCTTCACGGCCCCAGGAGCGATGGCATTGACCCTGATGCCGTGGCCTGCCAACTCCAACGCCATGGATCTGGTGAGCATCACTACACCGGCCTTGGAGGCGTCGTAGTGGGCGAGACCGCCTGTCGGATGGAAGGCATCGATGGAGGATATGTTAACTATGCGTCCAGCCCTGCCGAGCTCGATCATCTTGGCCGCAGCTGCCTGAGAGAACAGAAAGGTCCCCTTCAAATTGACAGAGAGCACCCTCTCCCACAGGTCCTCTCCTAGTTGCAGGAACGGCGCCATGGGGAATATGCCGGCGTTGTTCACCAGGACGTCCAGTGTGCCGAAGGCCGCCACAGCAGCCGCCACGGTCTGAGCCGCGTCGGAAGCCCTCGCCACGTCAGCACGCACTGCCAGGGCGGCACCGCCCCCGCTGCGGATCTCGGACGCCACAGCCTCTGCAGAATCCAGGTCAAGGTCGGCAACCACCACGGAGGCTCCCGCTTCGGCAAGCCTCAGGGCGATGGCCTTGCCTATGCCCATGGCTCCTCCCGTCACGATCGCCGCCTGGCCGGACAGGTCGAAAATCTCGTGGATCGATGGTGTAGGCACTTCAAGCCCCCTCTACCAGTTATCCTTATATTGTACAAGCGCGGCAAAGTCGACATGCGGCACAATTCAGTGATGGAAGTAAGCTCCGATTTTGCGGCATTCGTTCGATAAGGTGAGAAACCGGCGAGCAAACTCTGGTTAGACCTCTCTCCTCAACCTTCCACGGTTTGCCCGACACGCGTCACTGCCACAATCTCCAGCTTCCCCGGAAAAAAGCTTGGCTCCGTCAAGCGTGACCATGGCCATGGGATTGCGGGCTTGGCAGCCCCTCTTACGTGAGGGGACCCGCAGGGTTGCGGGCTTCACGCCAGGACATACCCCTTCCCGCAGGAGCTTCGCACTGCCCTTCAGCCAAGGATAGCCCCCTTCCACGCGGTTCCAGAGAGTCGGGCCCAGCCGATCGATGGAGAGGCTATCATGACCGTCGGCAACATAGGATCCATGTCACATAGAACCAAGGGCCGGCGGAGCATGGCTAGGCCCACCATGCAGGGAGGGTAGGCGCAGGACATGCACCATCAGGGCCACCTCGGGTGGGAATTCCAGGGCACAGTTGGCGGCACTGGCGGCGGTCTCGGCTGCCTCAGTGCCAGTGAGTGTGGTTGACAGCATGCATGCCCCGGCTCTTGAGAGGCGAACGGTCGAGGAGGCGGGCTTACATCCGTCCGTCACCGAGGGCGACCGGCCGACGCTCAGCAGCGTACGGACGCGCAGTCAGCTGGATAGTTAGGACCGCCCCGGAGAATTTGGAAATTGGCAAAGACACGGGAACAAGGGGATTTGCCGAAGCCAGGCACTGACAGTTGTGGCAGAAGGTTTGTATCGGCCCGGGGCAGTTAACGCGTGTCGAGGGCAACCGGGGGCCGGGCGGGGCGATCCTGCGGTTGCTGCCATGCCTCCGCGGCCTACCGCGGAGGTGCCAGGACCAAGTCGGGGAAGGATGGCCCAGCAGAGCCGATGGCGAAGGAAAGCTCGAGTCCCGAACTGTCGTCGATGGCGCCTCGGCACGGTGGGAACATGGTGCCGCTACTTGTTCTCAACGTGGCCTCCCTTCCGTGGCACGGGGAGGTCTCACTGTCCTTGCACTGGGAGAGAGTCTGGTGCAAAATTTCTACGAACGGAAGCGGAGGCGGTGAAAGGTGCGCAGGTATGTAGAGGTGCCCGCGGCGTTGGTGGACGAGTTCTCGGCCATCGTTGGGGAGGAGTACGCCTTCCACGACACTGTGACCAGGTGGGCCTACTCGCGCGATGCCAGCCCACTGCCTCCCGTACCGCCGGCCCTGGTGTTGGTCCCCGGCTCCGTGGAGGAAGTGCGGCAGATACTGATGCTTGCCAATCGGCACAAGATCCCCATATACCCGCGCAGCTCGGGTGCCAACCTGTGGGGAGGCGCTATACCCTACCTGGGCGGCATCAGCCTGGACATGCGCCGGTTCAACCGTATCCTGAGCATAGACGAGGAGCTCTTCTCCTGCACCTGCGAACCTGCCGTCAGCTTCGCCGTCCTTCAGGAGACACTACGGAACTACAAGGAGGGATACTACAACCTCGTCTCCCCTGAAGGGGCTGTGGCCTCCTGCATTGGTGGGAGTTTCATGGCCCATGGGGACGGCATTGGGTCGGCCCTGTGGGGCACCCAAGGGGATGCCGTGATCGGCTGCAAGGTTGTCCTCCCCAACGGCGACGTGGTGGTTACGGGGAGCGCTGCCAACCCGTACGCACGCGAGAACGCCGGCGGGACCGGCCAGTTCTTCCGCTACGCCTATGCCCACGATCTGACCGGACTGTTCTGCGGATCCGAGGGTACCCTCGGCGTCCTGGTGGAGGTCACGACCCGCATCGAAAGGCTTCCTGCCCGCTACGGATTCGCCACCTTCGAGTTCGACAGTGTGGCGGATGCCTGCAATACCCTATACAGGGCTCGACAGGAACGCATCCAGGCCACCTTTGCCGCCCTGCGCGAGCGACGTTCCCTGGAGGCCGTGAATCCGGGCTCTTACCCCGAGGCCCAGCTGGTGTACATCCTGGAAGGCGATCCCGTGGTTGTGGAGCGGCAGATGGAGATCCTTCGGGGGATCGTACGACAGCATGGCGGCCGCGAGTCCGCCTCGGAGATAGCCGAGAAATACTGGGAGAAGCGCTTCGGCCTGGTGCCCGGGGGAATGTACAAACTGGGAAGCCGGGCCCTGCTCCCGCTCCACTACCCTCTGGGCAGGATGGCCTGGTTCTATGAAAGGATCCGCGAGACATGCGAGGAGATCATCGTGGGCCAGTACAACTTGGCCTACTTCATTGGAGGGTTCCAGATAAACACCGCCTTCGTATGCTACCCCACCATCATGTACCTGGAGCAGTATCCCCTCCAGTACGAAACAGTCATGGAATGCGCCAGGAAGACCCAGGAGCGGCTCCTTCGCCTCGGTGGCGCGCCCATTGAGATCGGGCGCCTGTGGGCAGGATGTATGCGGGAGCTGGGAGCTCACTACGACCTGATAAAGACCCTCAAGCGGGCAGTGGATCCCAACAACATCATGTCGCCGGGCCTGCTCGACCTTCCCATAGACGATTACGAGGTAGCCCATGCCGAGTGAACTGCTTTCCCAAATGTACGGCGATAGGATAGCTGCCGACCAGGAGTTGGGCGAGCCGCCACTGCCCTGGCGTCCGCCTGAGGAACTCCCGCTTCCGGCCTGGGTAGACATCGGCAAGTGGAGGCATTTGGGCAAGCCAGAGCTCATTAACGCCGTGTTCCGATGCACCCGTTGTGGCATGTGCCTGACCACCGAACGATGCGCCACCATGATCAAGGCTCGGCGCCGAGGCAAGGGCCACCATGAGCTCTACACGCCCAGAGGGCTGATCTCAGTCATCAGGGCGCTCCTGGAGGAGAGGGTCCAGATCGACGAACTGTCGCCTCAGGCCGTGGAGGCCGCCAGCTTCTGCACGGCGTGCGGGCGCTGCAGCGTTCCGTGTATAGTCAACAAGGCATACCATGAGGGGATATCCCCTAGTCCGAACATCGACCACAAGCAGCTCTTCGAAAGCTACAAGCTGACCCTGGCCGAAGCTGGCTACGACATGGGGAGGCGGTATCGGAAGATGCTCGCCGCGGTTGCAGGCCAGCCTGCAGCAGACCCTCCGGACGAGGAGGGCATGGAGGACGAGGACCTTTAGTCCTCCTTCAGGTCCACCACCTGGCCCTCGGTGACCCGCACGAGGTCCTGCGGGGAGATAGGAAACACAGCGTTGGGGGTGCCGGCCGCAGCCCAAACTGTGTCGTAGCGGAGCAGGTCCCTATCGATCAGCGTTGTGAGGCGCCTGGGGTGGCCCACCGGCGGCACGCCCCCGATAGCAAACCCTGTGACCTGCCTTACCGTCTCAGCGTCGGCCCTCTCCAGCTGCTTTCCAAGGAGCTGAGAGACCTTGCCGACGTCGACGCGGTTGGCCCCTGAAACCAACAAAAGCACAGGCTCGCCACCAGCGAGGAAAACCAGCGACTTGACGATCTGGGCCACATCCGTTCCTACGGCAGCAGCCGCCTCCTTGGCGGTCCGCGTGCTCTGCGGAAACTGCACGATGTGTATTTCAAGGCCCAGGGCCTCCAGAGCCCTGGCAACCCTGAGAGAGGCCTCCTTGAGGGCCATCAGAAAGTCCCCCTGTACATGCCTCCGTCCACCTGAACGGTAAGCCCGGTCAGGTAGCTGGCTCGCTCGGAGGCCAGAAAGGCCACCACGCTCCCGAACTCCTCGGGATCACCATACCTGCCCAAAGGTATCGCCCCTTCGTTCTCCCTGCGCACCTCCTCCACGGACCTGCCCTCCCTGGCCGCCCTGGCCTCATCGAGCTGGCGCACCCGCTCGGTGGCTATCCTGCCCGGAGCCACGCAGTTCACCAGGATGTTGTCCTTGGCCAGTTCGAAGGAAAGGGTCTTCGCAAGGCCCACCACGCCTGTCCGCACGGCGTTGGAAAGGATTAGCCCTTCGAAAGGCTGCTTCACGGCCAGCGACGTCAGGAGAATTATCCTGCCCCACCTCTGCTGCCTCATGGAGGGTAGGCAGAGCCTTATAAGCCGCACCGCCGACAGAAAGTTCAACCTGAAGGCGCTCTCCCAGGCCTCGTCGTCGAAGTCGTCGAAGCTGCCCGGTGGGGGCCCCCCGGCGTTGGTCACCAGGATGTCGACCTTTCCGAAACGCTCGAGGGTCCTTCCCACGAAGGCCCGAAGGTCCTGGGGATCGGTCACGTCGGCCCGGGCGGCGAGCACTTCGGCCCCAGTGGCGGAGCTTATCTCTTCCGCGGCAATTTGAAGGGCATCCTCACTGCGGGAGAAGATGGCCAGCCTACAGCCTTCCCTTGCCAGGGCCGTTGCCACGGCCTTGCCCAGACCCTTGCTGGCCGCTGCCACGAGAGCTACCCTGCCGGCGATACCCAGATCCATGGCTTTCCTCCCCGAGTGGCTAGAGTCGAGCTGGGCCATTATACCTTGCGTTCTCGGGCAATCTGTGGTAGGCTTGTACCAAACGTTCGGTAGGTGAACCATGCAGGCCACCGATCGCAACCAGGATATCCTCCGCACCGCGGCAAGGCTCTTCCGGCTCTACGGCTACCACGGCACCTCCATGCAGGACCTGGCTGAGGCCCTGGGCCTCCAAAGGGGAAGCCTCTACCATTACATAGACTCCAAGGAGGAGATCCTCTTCACCCTGATGCAGGATGCCATCGAGAGCTTTATAGGCCAGGTGGAGCCCATCGTGGCGAGCCCCGGGCCCGCCCCCGATCGACTGCGCCAAGCCGTGGCCGCCCACCTCCGGGTGTTGGTGGCCATTCCGGACACCGTGGCCGTCTTCCTCCACGAGCTCAAGTCCTTAAGCCCCGAAAACCAGCGCCGCGTGGTGGCCCTGCGGGACCACTACGAAAGCCTTTTCCGAAGGCTGGTCGCCGAGGGCATCGCCGAGGGGAGCTTCAGGCCCGTAGACCCCAAGGTGGCCACCTTCGCCATCCTCGGCATCCTCAATTGGCCCTACCACTGGTTCAGACCCGATGGCCCCCTCAGCGTCGACCAACTGGCCCATGCCTTTTCAGAATTGATCCTGGAAGGCCTCAGGGCCGGCCCAGGGCAGGGGAGGTAGGACATGCGACCCGTCTACATGGTTTCAGGGGGCATAACCAAGTTCAGAAAGTCCAACCGCCATCAGGACTTCAGGGCCATGGTCAAGGAGGCTTTCGACTACGCCATGCGCCATGTCCCCAACCTTACCCCCGACATGATCGACGGCACCGTTGCCTCCTACTTCTCCGACCACTTCCTCCGCCAGCTCAAGGCAGGCGCCATGGTTCAGGACTACTTGGGCCTGTGTCCCAAACCGAGCAAACGCGTCGAGGGCGGCGGCGCCACCGGCGGCCTCTGCTTTCAGGCCGCCTGGGAAGCTGTGGCCTCAGGGCGCATGGAGGTGTGCGTGGCCATGGGATGGGAGACCATGTCCAGGGTCGAGACCTGGAAGGGCAACGAGTTCATAGCCCTTGCTTCGGACACCAACTTCGATTACCCCATAGGAGGGTTCTATACCGGCTACTACGCCATGATGGCCCGCCGCCACATGCACGAGTTCGGCACCACCGTGGAGCAGTTCGCCATGGTGTCCGTCAAGAACCACGGCAACGCCCTCTACAACCCCTACGCCCAGAGCCCCATGAGGCTCACCGTGGAGGACGTGCGTCGCTCGCCCATGGTGGCCACCCCCCTCACCATGCTGGACATTTGCACCATGTCCGATGGTGCCGCCGTGTGCATCCTCGCCTCCGAAGACGCGGCCGCCAAGCTGACGGACCGGCCCGTCAAGATAACCGGGGTAGGAACGGGGACAGACTGCATGCGCATGGCCGACAGGCCCCACGGCAAGGTGCTTCTCCTGCCCCATGAGCGCGAGGAGGACTACCGAAACCTGAAGTACCCCGGCGTCCACTCCTTCCGGGCGGGCCGCATGGCCGCCAAGCAGGCTTACCAGATGGCAGGCATCCAGAACCCCCTCGAAGAGCTGGATTTCGTGGAGCTCCACGACGCCTACACCTCGTCGGAAATACAGACTTACGAGGACTTGGGCCTGTGCAGGTACGGCGAAGGAGGCCGCTTCATCGAAGAGGGACACTCGACCCTGGAGGGGAAGGTGCCGGTGAACCCCTCGGGCGGCCTGTTGGCCTGCGGCCATCCTGTAGGTGCCACCGGCCTCATGCAGGCCGTCTTCGCCTTCTGGCAGCTGCAGGGAACCATAGCCAAACATCTGGGCAACGACAGGCTCCAGGTCAAGAACGCCAAAAGAGGCCTCATCCACAGCCATGCGGGCACGGGCACCTACGTTACCGTAACGATCCTGGAAAGGGCCTTCTGAGGAGGTTGTCACATGGACCCGACCGCCAAGCTTCCCGAAACCTTGGAGGGCACCGTCCTCTTCAGCGTAGATCCCCTCGTCATCAAGGACCACTACGAGATCGACTACCTCCACTCCTACGCCCAGGACAGCCCCTTCTTCCGGGGGCTCGCCGAGGGCAAGCTGCTGGGCAGCCGTTGTGAGGCCTGCCGTTACACCTACGCCACCCCAAGGGCCGCCTGCATGTACTGCGGAAGCCCCACCCAGTGGGTGGAACTTCCCCTCCAGGGCAGGGTCCACAGCTACACCACCTGCTACTTCGGGAGCGAGGCCTTCCTCAAGGAGACCCCCTTCCACCTGATACTGGTGGAGTTCGACGGCGTGGACACCCTCTTCCTCTCCAGACTGGTGGGTGTGGAATCCGACGAGGAGATCTACATAGGCATGCCGGTCAGGGCCCGCTTCCGCCGCAACTCCAAGTTCAGGGCCACCGACGTCTACTTCGTTCCCACCCCCGAGGCTGCGAGGAGACCGTGAGATTCGACCTGGACGAGGAGCACAGCCTGCTGCAGAAGGCCGTGAGGGAGTTCGCTGAAGCCGAGCTAGCGCCCAGCGCAGCAGAGCTGGACAGGTCAAACCAATTCCCGTGGGAGAACGTCCGTAAGCTCGCCTCCATGGGCCTCATGGGCCTGCCTTTCCCGGAAGAGTACGGCGGGGCAGGAGCCGACACCCTCGCCACCGCCATCGCCGTGGAGGAGGTAGCCAGGGCCTGCGGCTCCACCGCCCTCATCCTCGCCGCCCATGTCTCCTTAGGCACCATGCCCTTCTACCTCTTTGGGACTGAGGAGCAGAAGCGGCGCTACCTGCCCCTGCTGGCCTCGGGCCAGATGATCGGGGCCCTTGCCCTCACGGAGCCTCAGGCAGGCAGCGACATAGCCGGCTTGGCCACAAGGGCTGAACGCACGCCCACCGGCTGGCGCGTCAACGGCCAGAAGGCCTTCGTCACCTCCGGAAGAGTTGCCGGCACCATCGTCTTCTCCGCCATCACGGATCCCACAGCAGCTAGGCACGGAGTAAGCCTTCTCTTCGTCGAGGCCGGCACCCCCGGCCTGCACTACGGCAGGGACGAGGAGAAGATGGGTCTGAGGGCATCTGTCACCACGGGCCTGCACTTCGCCGACATGGAACTGCCAGCAGACCACCTCCTGGGCCAGGAGGGCCTTGGCCTGAGGCAAGCCAGGGAGATCCTCAGCGGCGGCCGCATAGGCATCGCCGCCATGGCTGTCGGGATAGGGCAGGCGGCCCTCGATGCCTCGCTCCGCTACAGCCGCCAGCGATACCAGTTCGGCCGGCCCATCGCCGAGCATCAGGCAGTAGCCTTCGCCATCGCCGACATGGCGACCCGACTGGAATCGGCGCGACTGATGGTCTACGAGGCCGCCTGGCGAAGGGACAGGGGCATGGCCTATGCCCTTCATGCCAGCACGGCCAAGCTGTTCGCATCGGAGGCGGCGGAGCGCATATGCCACAGAGCGATCCAGATCCACGGAGGCTACGGCTACACCCGGGAGTTTCCAGTGGAACGCTACTACCGCGACGTCCGGCTCACGGAGATCGGCGAGGGCACCTCGGAGATCCAGAGGATCCTCATCGCCAGGGACCTACTGCGGACTGTCGACCCAGCCTTCACCCCCCACAGCGGAGGCTGAGATGGACTTCGCGCTCCCTGAAGAGCACCTCATGCTCAGAGAGGCGGTTCGGGAGTTCGCCCAGCGGCGTCTCGAGCCTATAGCCGCCGAGCACGACGAGCGCCAAGAGTTTCCATGGGAGGCGGTGCGCGAAGCGGCAGCCATGGGCCTTATGGGCCTGCTGGTCCCCGAGAGCTACGGGGGAGCCGGAGGGGACACCCTGGCCTGTGCCCTCGCCGTGGAGGAGCTTTCCCGCGTCTGGGCCGCCTTCGGCGTCATAGTATCGGTCAACAATTCCCTAGCCTGCTGGCCCATCCTGGCCTTCGGCACCGAGGATCAGAAGCGCCGGATCCTGCCCGCCCTGGCCCAGGGCACCAAGCTCGGATCCTACGCCCTCACCGAGCCCGGCAGCGGTTCCGACGCCGCAAGCCTCCGGATGATGGCCGAGAGGGTACCCGGTGGCTACAAGCTCCGCGGCACCAAGATCTTCGTCACCAACGGCGCCAACGCCGACATCACCATTACCTTCGCCCGCACCGAACCCGGCCAGGGATCCAAGGGCATATCGGCCTTCGTGGTCGAGCGCCCCACCCAGGGCCTGACCGTCCTCCGCAAGGAGTCCAAGCTGGGCATCCGGGCCTCCGACACCGCGGTCCTCAGCTTCGAGGACGTCTTCGTGCCACTGGAGAACCGCCTCGGCCAGGAGGGCGAGGGCTTCAAGATAGCCCTGGCAACCCTGGAAGGCGGCCGCATAGGGATAGCCGCCCAGGCCCTGGGCATCGCCCAGGGAGCCCTCGACAAGGCCCTGGCCTACAGCCTCCAGCGAGAACAGTTCGGAAAGCGGATCGCCTCCTTCCAGGCCATCCAGTTCAAACTGGCCGACATGGCCACCCAGATCCAGGCAGCCCGCCTCCTCACCTACAGGGCGGCCTGGATGAAGGACCAGGGCCGCAGGGCTATCAAGGAGGCGTCCATGGCCAAGCTCTTCGCCTCCGAGACAGCCATGATGTGCGCCAGGGAGGCCGTCCAGATCTTCGGCGGCTACGGCTACACCACCGACTACCCTGTGGAACGATACTACCGCGACGCAAAGATCACGGAGATCTACGAGGGCACCTCCGAGATCCAGCGCCTCGTAATCTCCCGCGAGATACTCCGACAGGCAGAGACAGGAGGCATTGCCCATGTTCGACACCCAGTTCCTTAAGCGTCTGGAAGAAACCGTGCAGGCCTGGCAAGAGGATAGGTTGGCTCAGGACCTGGCCCACATGCCTGAGCGCCGACAGCAGTTCACTACCCTATCCGGAATCCCCGTAAAGCGCGTCTACACCCCTTTGGACGTAAAGGACCAGGACTACTGTAGAGACATCGGCCTGCCCGGCGAATACCCCTTCACCCGGGGCATACACTCCACCATGTACCGAAGCCGTATCTGGACCATGCGTCTCTTCTCGGGCTTCGGCAGCGTCGAGGAAACTAACGCCCGCTTCAAGTACTTGCTCGATCACGGGGAAACCGGCCTGTCGGTGGCCTTCGACCTGCCCACCCTCTACGGAAGAGACCTCGACGACCCACAGTTTCGAGGAGAGTTCGGACACTGCGGCGTCAACGTCTCGTCCCTAGAAGATATGGAGATCCTCTTCCAGGACATCCCCATGGACAGGATCACCACTTCCATGACCATAAACGGTCCGGCCGCTGCTATCTGGGCCATGTACATAGCGGCCGCCGAGAAGAAGGGCATACCCAGGTCGGCCCTGGGCGGCACCATCCAGAACGACATCCTGAAGGAGTACATGTCGCAGAACGAGTTCATATTTCCTCCCGAGCCCTCCATGCGGCTCGTGGTAGACACCATTGAGTTCGCCACGCGCGAGATGCCCAGGTGGAACCCCATCAGCATCAGCGGCTACCACATCAGGGAGGCAGGGTCCACAGCCGTCCAGGAGCTGGCCTTCACCCTGGCCAACGGTTTCACCTATGTCCAGTGGTGCCTCGAACGGGGCCTCGACATCGACAGCTTTGCCCCCCGCCTGAGCTTCTTCTTCAACTGCCACAACAACTTCTTCGAGGAGATAGCAAAGTTCCGCGCCGCCCGAAGGATCTGGGCCAGAGAGATGCGCCAGCGCTTTGGCGCCAAGAACCCCAGGTCGTGGTGGCTCAGGTTCCACACCCAGACGGCCGGCTGCTCCCTCACAAAGCAACAGCCGGAGGTGAACATAGTGCGCACCGCCCTGCAGGCCCTGGCCGCAGTGCTGGGCGGCACCCAGTCCCTCCACACCAACTCCATGGACGAGGCCATCGCGCTGCCCTCGGAAAAGGCCGCCCGCATAGCCCTCCGCACCCAGCAGGTCATAGCCCACGAGTCGGGCGCGGCCGACGTTGTCGACCCCCTGGGAGGCAGCTACTTCGTGGAAGCCCTCACCGACGAGATGGAGCGCCGCGCCTACCAGTACTTCGCCAAGATCGAGGAACTGGGCGGCGTGATCGCGGGCATCCACAAGGACTTCTTCCTGAAGGAGATCGCCGATGCCGCCTACCAGTATGAGCAGGAAATCCAGAGGCGCGAGCGGATAGTGGTGGGCGTCAACGAATACATGGCGGACGAACCCCCAGAGATACCGTTGCTGCGCATCGACCCCGAGGGAGAACGGCGGCAGCGGGCTAGGCTCGAAGCCCTCCGCCTCAGGCGGAACAACGCTGACGTGGAGAGAACCCTCCGCAGGGTCAGGGAGGCCGCAGCCGGGAGGGAGAACCTCATGTATCCCATCCTCGAGGCCGTAAAGGCCTACGCCACCCTCGGCGAGATAACGGGCGCCCTGAAGACCGTCTTCGGCGAGCACAGGGCATCCCTCGTGGTGTGAAGGCGAACACGAGCGGTGCACTGCTCCGGGGCAAGCCAGGCCAGCCCCTGCCGGCCTCTCCGAAGGAAGGGGCCTTCCCAGGCCTTCTCCCTTTCGTGCCGCCCGGAGCGGCCGCGGAGACCTAGCTCCTCCAAAGAGCTGGCTCCGTGCAATAGCGTCCATCGCCTTCCCATACCACTGGGGAGGCGTGAACCAATGGCCCCTTCTACAGTTCGCTAGCCCTAGCGATACCGACGGCAACCATCGGCCCAGAGGGCTGTGAGCCCTCGACAAGGACTGCAGCCCAAACAGCGGCCGCCCCGAGGTTACGCTACCAGACCGGCAGAGGCCTGCCCCTGATGGATTCCCTGTGTCGAAGTGCCTTCCAGAATACCTGCGCGAACCATCCCCGCTCGGCAGGCGCGGACCACTGAAGGGGATCCCCGGGGTGCCGCCGGGCGTCGGCCCCGGGCACCGTGCCCAAGTAGTGCAGGTATGTGGCCACAGCCTGCCGCATTTCCGGGGTGGCGTCCTGGAGGCCCGGATACAGTCTAACGGTGCAGGGGCCGGGCCGCCTCGGGCAGTAGGCCCTGGCGGGCGGATCCACGGGCACCACGTCGTTGCGCCAGAAGCCAGCCTTCAGCATGGTCCTATAGATGGCTACGAGCACCTGGCCGCGGCTGAGGGTATCGGTGTACGTGCCCGACAAGATCCCCAGCCGATCTGCAACATCCAGGTATCCGCCTTCGGGAGCCTGCCATCCCAGGGATCTGACCAGCGAAAGGGCAGCCCGAGGGGATGCAAGGCCCTGGCCGAAGCCGTAAGTTCCCACCCCAGTGCCCGCGGGAAGTTGCGTGAGGCCGCGATCGGCCAGGGAGCGCACAGCCCCCAATGCTGGGCCGCCCGCCAACGCATCCAGCAGGGTCGGCAGCCCCGGCGCGAACTGGGCTCCGGATAAAGCCCCAAGGAATACGGTGCTTCCATCCCCTCTGCGTCCCCAGAGGTAGAGCTCCGTGGGACCCCTCCGCGCAAAGGTCCATGCCAGGGAGACCGGCGGAGGGTCCTGAGGCCACACGCCGTCCACCGCCCGGAACCCCATTATCCGCCTGCTGCGGGTGACGCTGTACCCCACGCTCGCCCGTACCTCTCGCCAGCCAGCGACGTCGAAGGGGAGGTCCACGATAAAGCGCACGCCGCCTCCATCTGGCACCACGTCGGGAAAGAGCGGCCAGACCAGCCCATGGTTGGGCAGGCCCGTGACCCACGCCACAACCCTGTCCGCCAGATACGGACCCGCCTCAGAGCCGGCCAGCCTGGCCAGGGACACACCCATCAGCAGGGAGCGGCCGGGGCCCTCCTTCGCCACCGATACGGCCCACCCGTTGGCCAGAGCAGCCGTCACACCGTCCGACGCCACCACCCAGCCGTCCGCTTCCGGGCCGCCTTCCACCCCATACGGCCCCCGCGCCGCCAGGATGGGCAGGGTTACGGTCACTTGGGAGACGCCCATAAGGTCCGGATAGTAGCCCGCCGCTCCTAAGGCCGGAGCGAGGGGGCTGTCGAGGAAGCTCCCGTTGGCCAACTCCTCCGAGAAAACGGCCACGCCACCGCCAGCACCGAGCAGGTCGGCCAGCTCCTGCCCCCGCTCGAGGACGTCGAGGCCGTCCAACCATACTACGTACCGGTAGCCCGACAGCTCATCCGCCCTGGGCACTGGTCCGTCAGAAGCGTCGACCACGTCCAGCTCGAGCTGACGGGCTCGAGCCGCATCGGCCACGAGAGAGGCCGCCTCCCCGTGCCCGTGGTGGACTATCAGCATCCGCTCCGACCTCGGCAAAATGAGGTTCAGCTCCTCGTCGGCTGAAAGCTCGAGTTGGCCCGAGGCCGGCACCCGGCCAGCCGATGTGCCCCTATAGCTGTAGCGGCCCTGATGAAGCCGCACAGCGAAATTACCGTCGGCCTCCACTACAGCATACAGGTCGTCCGGCCCCACAAACTCCACCCTGCCGGACAGGGGACTTCCGGCCTCGTCGAGCAGGGCGCCCCTGACCCAGAAAACCGGCCTTTCCTGAAGGGTTACGGAGAGAGCACCGCCCGTCAACACCGCCACACCTACCCCGCTGGTCTCGAAGGGATAGTGCCTAGGATCATGGATGGAGACCGTGTAACTGCCAGGCTCGAGGGCAAGGGCCGCACTCCCCGAACCATCCAGCTCGGCTGTGCGAACCTCCTGATCCGCCTCGTTGGTCACCGTCACGGCCGCGCCCGCCAGGGAGAGGCCTCCGCTGGAAACCGCTACGACCTGAAGTCGGCCCGTAGTGGCCGTCGACGTAACCGCCGCGAGGGCGTCGGGAACGCCCCATCCGTACACGTTGTTGGGAACGGTGGGCGTTCCACTTCCGCACCAGGCCGCAGTTCCCCTAGCCGTGGACCGCAGTATTTCGTACGCTTCACGGGGCAAGAGGGATGGGTTGGCCTCCCTCAGGAGGGCGAGAATGCCCGCCACGTACGCCGCTGAAGCCGTAGTGGTGGAGAGCTGGACATAGCCTCCGCTGCCCCAGGCCGAGCGCACCTCCACGCCCGGAGCTACAAGGTCGGGCTTGATGGTGCCGGAGACGTGGCCCCGGCCGCTGAAGCCGGCTACCACCCCGTCGACATCCACAGCCCCGATCCCCAAGGTGATATCCAAGGCCCCGGGAGGGAGAGCCGAGCCGCAGGAACCCTGGTGCGCATTGCCCACGGGGAACACCGTGACTATGCCTGCGGCGTGGAGGGCCTCGATGTCGGCCCGGAACTCCTCCAGCATCTCTGCCGAAGTGTCCCAAAAGGCGCCCAACACCACCTGGGGCGCTCTGGTGGGATCGCAGGCGGACCCATCCAGACGGCAGGGAGCCAGGAGCCAGCGAAAGGCAGCATGCCGTTGTTCCGGCGTGACGGCTCGGACGGCGATCCACCGGGCCGATGGCGCCGCGCCTATCTGATTGCCGGCGCCATCGTCTCCCACCACGAGGCCGGTCAGAAAGGTTCCCACCCCCGAGGGATCGGTGGGATAGGGCGTGCCAGAGTAAAAATCGGCCCAGTTGTAATCGTGAGAGACCGTCCCATTGGCCGCCCTGCCGCGGTACTGACGGGCGACCGCAGGATGCTGGAAATCAGCGCCCGGACCCACTACAGCAACCGTTATACCCTCCCCCTTGTAGTAGGGCCACACCTGATCGACGTTGAGTTGCACGAGGCCGGGCTCTGCTCCTGCGGCATAGGCGGCCGATGGCACCACGCGAAAGGCCTGAGGACTGTGCGGAAAAAACGCGAGGGATCCGGCGAGCAGTAGGGCCGGAAAGAGGGCGGTCCTGCAGCGCGGGCGGGTTCGATGCATGACGCTGCCCCTGGCCGAAAAGTTGTGCAGATCCTAGCATTCATGGCCCGGGCTGTCAAGACGGTCAACGATCTGTTTCTGGAAAGATTCGCCCATCGGGTCTCAGAGGATGGGGCACGGCTTGCAGGGGCATTGGCATGGTAACGGTGCGACCGACCCAAATTTTCCTCAACATCTAACTACAGGAGATTGCAGGGTGTGTTATCATGTTTCTAAAGTCACCTGCATCGGGGCAAGGTCGACAGAGCATGGGTTCGCCTGAGGGACCCGGAGGGTGGACCGGCGGGCTCGGAAGGCCGCTGGGCCGAGGATGAAAGCGTTTCTGTACCCGGCTCTCCTGTGCGACCTCTCGCCGATGGAGCTCCTGAAGATGGAGAAGGCCCT